>OGVT01000001.1_pt1 | contig 50656 bp, 70 predicted proteins | sample 1575831 | NCBI WGS metagenome assembly OGVT01 (sample SAMN07581542, study PRJEB24739) | freshwater metagenome | place: Singapore | collected 2015-04
GGAAACGGTTGGTTCTTTCGTTAATCAAGTTATAAGGAGATATCGTGGGTAAGTTCACGTTAGTAGCAGAAGCAGTTAAGGCAGTTAACAAGCCGTTCGAGCCGCTCACCCCTGGTGAGTACTCGGGTGTGATCAAAGAGGCTAGGGACACAACCGTTCGCAATGGCCGCCACGCAGGTAAGAAGAGCGTAGACGTGGCCGTTCAGATGGAAGATGGTCGTTACATCTGGAAGGTGTTGCCAATGTTCACCACCGCTCAGTTTAGAAAGTTGAGCGAGGGTGACCGTAGATGGTATGAAATGTCTACTGTTTCGTTTGCGCTTGCTACTGGGATGTCTGATGGTGAAGACATTGCGGATATGGTTGGTAAGACCGTTAAGGTTCTTGTTGGACTGCACCAGGACAATGGGTATGGGCCACAGAATAGCATCGTAAAGTTCGTTAAGTAGTTCCCCCACCACCTGAGCATGTGGCTAAAAGGCTCACCCCCAAGACATAAGGAGTAAAAATGTGTGTAGTAGTTGTAAAAGAAGATAGAAGTAGTAGTAAGTATGCTTGTGAGTGTTCTGCCCCTTGTGGCAAAAGCGGATGCTCAGGGTTGCACCAATCTTCCACTTGTGAGAGTGGTCAAGGCTTCGAGTGGGTCGAAGTTGTAAGTGATGAGTTTTGGTTTAGTATCTAAAGGAGGATGAAAATGGGAAAACACAGTAAGCCGCTAACAACTGCACAGAAGCGTTGGATTACAGTTAAGTATTATGTTGGTATGTTCGGATTCGCAGCAATGCTTGCGTATACGTTCGCTAACATCTAAAGAACAGGGTCAGAGTTGGTGCCCCCCGCCAGCTCTGGCCCTTTTTTTACTGGCGAAAATCAGTCCAGGAAAGAAATCATTTTATTTGGCGTATGCGTGAGCCGGTCGCCACTCTCCCACCACGCTCACTTCACCGTGCTTTTCAAAAAAATCATGGAAATCCCTTTTCCTGATAGAATTAGAACCACAAAAAATTTTTCGTGGAGGAAAAAACAAAATGGCGCGTGGACTAACCGACGAACCAACCAACGACTCCGTCGACTCAAGACAGCTCGAGGACATAGCATCCATGCTCTTTGCCCTCCTTCGGACTGTGCAGGAGATTAACGCCAAGCTTCCACCACTACCCGAACCAAAGGAAACGCCCCTAAATGGCCTCTAACGAGATTTCCCTACTGGATGACACTCTCATCCACCTAGCCGCCTCTGGAGCCTCTGGCGAGGAGATTGAGGTCAAAACAGGCATACCTGCAGCGCAGGCCATCGACCACGTCAAGCAGCTCATGAAGAAGCGTGACATCTGGACTGAAGTGGAACAACGCCAGCTGCTTTTGTTCGAGCTCAACGAGCTCAAGGACTCGCTGCGCATGAATGCTGTGCAGATGCAAGACCCAGAGGCAGGTCGCCTCATGCTCAAGACTCTCGAGCTGATTGGCAAGCGCCTAGACTCGGAAAAGGGCAAGGTTAACGACCAAGTCCTACGCCTGTCAGAGTTCCAGCAGAAGATCCTGCTGAGGGCTATGGATGCGGCGTTGGATTTCGCCAAGCGTGAGCTTGGTGAAAGATATCCCGAAGTCCCCCGCAACGAGCTAGACGAACTGGTAGCCGAGGGGCTATTCCGAGCAAAGGCGGAGCTAGAGAATGATCGATAATGTCATCGACGGAGTCATCCAGGACCTACGCAAGCGCTCAAAGAACTCTATATATCTTAATGACCCTGTGGCTTGGGCTTCAGACGTTTTGGGGAAGCACATGTGGTCAAAACAAGCGGAGGTGGCCCTTAGTGTTGCGCAGAATACTCACACTGCTGTTGTTAGCTGTAATGGTGCTGGCAAGTCTGCTACTGCTGGCATTCTGGGCAGCTGGTGGATTGCTGTCCATGATCCTTACGAGGTTGCGCTTATTTGTTCTGCTCCAACTTATCCCCAGATTGCCCGCGTTCTATTCCGTGAGCTAAAAGACAATCACAAGCTAGCCGCTGTCAGGGGTTTTTCTCTGCCAGGACACATTAACCAATCAGAGGAGTGGAAGCTCGATGACGAATACGGCACACTTATTGGATTTGGAAGAAGACCTGCTGATACCGACATTGTTTCGGCCTTCCAGGGAATCCACAGGCGCTATGTTTTTGTTGTACTGGACGAAGCGGGGGGTATTCCGACTGACCTTTACACTGCTGCAGAAGCAGTTACTACATCCGCGGACAGTCGAGTTCTCGCTATTGGAAACCCTGACCGTCGAGGAACTGAATTCCATCGTATATTCAGGGAAGATGAAACTTGGAACAAAATTAAGATATCAGCTTTTGATTCTCCTAATTTCACTGGCGAGTACGTACCGGAAGATGTGGCACCTCTTCTCATCCAGCCGTCGTGGGTAGAGCGCCAAAAGAAAGCCTGGGGCGAGGAATCTGCTAGATATAAGTCCAAGGTTCTGGGCGAGTTCCCAGAGGAAGACGACACCACATTCTTTTCGCAGACGGCGCTGGACACCGCAATCGACACCGACATTGTGGAGGATATGGAGATCCCAGTTGTGCTGGGCGTGGACATCGCCCGCTTCGGTGAGGACGACTCGGTCATTTACTCCAACAGAGGGGGCCGACTACGCCACTTTGCGACATGGACAAAGGCAAACGCCGTAGAGTCCGCTAACCGCATCCACGAGGCTGCACTGGCTGTGGGGGCACACGAGGTGCGTATTGACGGTACTGGTCTAGGAGCGCCTGTTGTGGATATGGTGGCGAACATGGCGGGAAACCACTACACAGTTATATCTGTGGTGGGTGCAGCTGCTAGCCCAGACGGCACACGTTGGTTGAATGCTCGTGCATTTGGCTATGACAACCTGCGTGAGAAGATGATGATGGGGCAGCTGGACATCGACATTGACGATAAGACTCTGCTGGACGAGATGATGGTCATTAAGTACAAGTTCAGCCCCAAGGGTGCTATCCAGATCGAGTCCAAGGATGATATGCGTAGCCGAGGGCTAAAGTCACCTGACCGCCTAGATGCCGCCATGTATGCAGTGCTGAACCTGCAGTATTTAACCGAAGGGCGCTACGCTGGAATGCAGCCAGGCGACAAGGTTTACCAAGATGCAAGCTCCCTAGATGCTCAGTTTCCGTTTTATTCTGGGTGGACATGGTAAACTTAAATCACTTTTGAAAAGGATTTTAGGTTTTTATGGACGAATTTGAAGTAGATTACTCACTTTTGCTAGAGTCTTACAACAACATGGCTCAGGCTTTGCTCTCGATCGAAGACGAGGGCTGGAGTCTACTCGGTGTTCAGAACCACATCGGAGACGCATTTACCCTTGAGCAGCTACAGTCGCTAAGCGAGAAGTTAACCGAGAAGACCGACGGCAATCCGCTACTTAAGCGCGGTTTCGGTCTGCGCACAAGCTACATCTTTGGCCGAGGCGTTCAGATTGACGGATTTTCGTCAAAACGTATCGAGTCTTTAGTAAATTCACCTGCTAACCAAGCAGCACTTTTCTCTGCAGAAGCAATGATCATCAACGAGCGGTCAAACTTCACAGCCGGGCAGTTCTTTATTTTGGGGGATAATTCCTCTAAGCAACTGCAGAGGATTCCATTCAAAGAGATCACTGGCTGGGTTTCTGACCCAGACAACATCGAAAGCATTCGCTTTATTCGCAGGTCGTGGTCTCGCATGGACATCAACGGAAAATCCAACACCGTTCACGAGTGGTATCCTGTTGACACGTACGAGTCCAGAATCAGGGTTGCTACCATTCAGAACCAGCCTGTGAACTACTCGAAGACTATGTTCCCTTTCATGGTCAACAAGCGGGCGGGAAATCCATGGGGTGTACCTGATTGTTTCGCCGCTTATCCTTGGGCCTACGCCTACAACGAATATCTAAAGGACGGCTCAAGAATCTTGAAGAGCTTGTCTATGTTCGCATGGCAATTGAAAAGCAAAACCAAGACGGGTGCCACAACTGCTGCTGCCACTATTGCAACACCGCAGCAGGCAGGGTCCACCGCGATTCTAGGTGCGGACATGGAACTGGCATCTCTCCCACGCACAAGCAATTCCGTAGACCTTGGAAACGGAAAGCCGCTTGCTGCGATGGTTGCTGCCGCTCTAGAGGTGTCAGTTGTTGCGCTGATGTCAGACCCTGGAACGAGCGGAGCTTATGGAGTCGCCCAGACGCTTGACATTCCAACCACTAAGGCTATGCAGGCTCGCCAGCGGCTCTGGGAGCTTTACCTTGACCGTGTGATGAAGTTTTTCGGTCAGCGTGAGACCATCGTTAAATGGCCAAAGATGGAGACCGAGTCCAGCTACCGGATGGTGCAGTCTTTGGCTCTGGCTTACGAGGCTGGCGCAATCTGGCAGGACGAAATGCGAGCTGCAGTCATGGATGAGCTAGATGTTCACTCCTTGCACAGCACTCCTCCAGGCCAGGAATCAGACCAAGCTGCTGAACCTGAGTCAATTGTGCCAAGACAGGGCAACTCTGGAGCAGTCGGTTCGATGCAGGACAACAGTAACGAGCTTAGGGACATGGATAATTAATCTCTAAATGTGGTATCATAACATCTAGAATACGCATTTATGGAGATTTTATGGCTGAACTGCTAAGCGAAAGTGTTGACTTTGCTGCAAAGCCCGGTAAGAATAAGTGGCGTGTGAAGATTATCCAGTCTGGCTGGGGATCTTCTGGCTACTACACCCCCGAGCTGCTTGCAGAATACGGCCCCAAGGTCTTTAAGGCTGGGACCAAGGTTTACATGAACCACCCAACTCTTTCCGAGGAGTCAGACCGCCCAGAGCGTGACGTTCACGAGCTAGCTGGAAAGCTAGTTGGAAACGCAATTTTTAAAGAGGGTGCGCTTTACGGCGACATCCAGTTCTACTCCCACTACGCACCAATCATCGCTGAGATGGCTGAGGACGTGGGACTTTCTATTCGTGCATATGGCGAAGCTCGCATGGGTGAAGCTGATGGACGACAAGGCCCGATCATCGAGGCTCTAGTAGAGAACCCTCTAACTAGCGTTGACGTGGTTACCGTAGCAGGGGCTGGAGGCAAATTCATTAGCCTTCTCGAGAGCTACAAGGCAAAAGACGAGCTAGCCTCGTCCCAGATGGAAGAAGGAAATGAAATGTCCATTACCAAGGAAGAGTTTGAGGCAGCGATTGCTGACCTTAAGACTACCTTTGTTGAGGCACTCAGCCCTCTTCGCGAGTCTGTTTCGGTTCTCGTAGAGTCCGCAACAGCCGAGCCTGAAGAGGAATCCGAAACTGAAGCTGTGGAGGACGCTGCTCCTGCCCTAGATCCAGTTGACGTAGCTGAGAAGTTCAACGAGTCTGGGCTTCCAAAGATTGCGCTACAGCGCATCTCTGAGGCCCTAAAGTCTGCTGACAACAGCAAGACTGTAGACGAGCTTATCGAGGATGAGAAGGCTTACGCTAACTCTCTTCGTGAGGCTGTATCCGCCGCCCCTACTGCTGAGGTAGTCGGCGTTGTCCACGAGGCAGTTGCAAAGACTACCTCAACCACTGCTGATGAGTTTGACGCTATTGTCTCTCGCATCGCCAAGAAGAAATAAGGAAAAAAGATGGCTCTTAATGAGATCTACGCAGTAGCTAACAGCCTCGTCTTCCCAGTACACACCTCTGTCACCTCTGGCAAGTTTGTTAAGGTTGGCGACATTGTTGGCGTTGCAGAGCACGACGCAAAGGCAGGCGAGGACGGCAACACTTACGCTACCCTCAAGCTGACCGGCGCATTCACCATTCCGTTCAAGTCTGGCGACACCTTTGAGGTCGGCCAGAAGGCTTACGGAGTTGCAAACGGCACCACTGGTATCGTTCCTGAGGCTCAGGAGTCCAATACCAGCGCCAAGCTACTAGGCCACGTTATCAAGGTAACTTCTACTGACGTAGTTGTTCGCTTGGCTCAGAACTAAGGAAAGACAGAATGACTGAAATTACCGCACGTCAGCTAGAGGCTGCAAAGCTCCTTGAGGGAGCAATCCGTGGTGACAAGCGCGACCAGCTAGCACTTCGCGAGGGTATCTCTACCTCCGACCTACCTGTTCAGCTTGCTCCAACCATCAACAAGATCATGCTAGAGAACTACGCAGACACCCCAGCAGTTTGGGACCAGTTTGCACAGCGTCTAGTCGTTGACGACTTCCGTCCACAGCAGTACATGAACATGGCTTATGACGACGAAGGTCTAGACAACGCAGGCGACAAGTTCTACGAAGGCGCTCTACCAAGCGTTGGCGAGTATGACGAGTACCCAACCGCTGGTTGGTTCTCCTTCAGCGAGGCTGAGTTCCAGGTTAAGAAGTCTGGTTCTCGCGTACGCTTCAGCTGGGAGTCGATTGTTAACGACAACAACATCTCTGTTCTTGAGCGTCTACCAATTGAACTTGCTCGCAAGGCTCGTGGTCTTGAGGACCTAGAGGCTACCAAGCAGTTGGTTTCTACCTCTGGTCTAAACACCGCTAACTTCAAGTCTGGCAACCAGAACATCATCTCTGGCAACCCAGCTCTAACCCTAGAGACACTTGAGGCTGCAATCCAGGCTATCAACCTACAGACCTACAACGGTCGTCAGGTTGCACCATTCACTCGCTTTGTGCTAATGGTAAGCCCAGCTCTTGAGCTAACCGCTAAGAAGATCCTTGCTATCCAGCAGGTTCGCACCGAAGTTACTTCGGGTGACGTTGTTACCTCGACGGTATCTGGCAACCCAATCGGTTCTCAGATCCGCATCGTTGTAAACCACTGGATCAAGAAGATCAACACTGGTGCAGACAACTACTGGTTCTTGCTACCAGAGGTTCAGGACACCCTAAACCCTGGTATCGTACTAGGCTTCCTACGTGGCTACGAGGCTCCTGAGCTTCGTGTTAAGGCTAACGGTGGTCTATACCTAGGCGGTGGCGCTGTTCCAGCTCGTGAGGGTTCGTTCGACAACGACGACTTCGAGATGAGAATCCGTCACATCGCAACTGGTGGCTTCCTGTTCCCACAGGGTACCATTGCATCAACTGGTGCAGGTTCATAAACCCTTCTTGGTTGCAAAAAACCCCTCTTCGGAGGGGTTTTTTGTTATGCTACAATTGTTGGAACAACACCCCCTTCGCCTCTCAACGATGCGCACTTAGGGGGTTTTTCAGCCCCTAGACTAAGGAAATTAAATATGGTAACTGTATATACCTTGCCCTCTTGTGTTCAATGCGACAGCACAAAGCGATACCTAAAGAGGAACTTAGTCGAGTACCAAGAGGTTGATCTTTCTCAGGATTCACAGGCTATGCAACGCATTCGTGAGATGGGTTACACGCAGGCTCCAGTTGTTGAAGTTGGTGACTCTAGCTGGTCTGGATTTAGAATGGATGAACTGCAAAAGCTTGTGATACAATAATTCTGTCCGTCCCTCCTTCGGACACTTTGTGTGCACATACAGCCCGCCCTGTCGAGGAATCTCCGGGGCGGGCTTATACATTACGGTATAATTAACCATCATGATAATTTGGCCTGACAATGGACTTCCGTCTACTGCCCAAGACTGGGCTGAAAAAGTAGAGACGGAAGTAGATCGTATTGATAGGGTCATCAAAAAAACTAAAAATGGGCAGCCTGGAGGCATAGGTTCTTCTGGTCCTCAGGGGCCTGCTGGTCCTCAAGGGCCAAAAGGAGATGATGGTGCGCAAGGAATACAGGGAGAAGTTGGTCCTCAAGGTCCAGAGGGGCCTGCTGGTCCTCAGGGTCGGATGGGACTTCAGGGTGATACTGGCCCAGTCGGCCCTCAGGGACCTGCTGGAGAACAGGGCCCACAAGGTTTGCAGGGCATCCAAGGTCCTGCCGGTCCAGAAGGCCCAATGGGGCCGCAGGGCGACACGGGACCTATGGGTCCTGTGGGACCACAAGGTCCACAAGGTCCAATCGGTACTACTGGACCCGCAGGTCCGACTGGAGAAGCGGGCCCTACTGGCCCTATGGGCCCTCAAGGTCCTATGGGCCCTGCTGGTCCTACTGGTGCTACTGGTCCCAAGGGTGATACTGGGGCGCAGGGTCTTACTGGCCTATCTGCCTACCAGGTAGCCCAGCAGAATGGTTTTATTGGGACTGAGTATGAGTGGCTGCAAAGCCTAATAGGTGCTGATGGAGCTGATGGGCCAACAGGTCCGACAGGGCCAACAGGTCCGACAGGTCCAATTGGAGAGATGGGGCAGATTGGTCCTACTGGACCAAGTGGAATTGTATTAGCCGAATCGCCATTGGTTTATGTCTCAGAGACCAAGACAATTTCTTTGGATACGACTTTACTGATAATAGATTGCGGTAGCGCTTAGGAAAAATATGCCAACTAATTTACCCTCGAATCTAAGTTATGGAACCGTAGTCGGAAGGTTCCTACTTGCTTACGCTGATGGAATTGATGAGGACTTAAACCCTGATGGTGCAGCAGCCAAGGGCAGCATCTTCCTGATTCCATCAATCATTATTCTGAAGGACGCTACGGCGACTCCCAGTCCCGTGACAATCATTCCAACATCCATTGAGTGCGCACTAGACGCAGAGGGCTACTTGCTTAGTCCAGCTGGACAGCAGGGCGTAAGACTTCTAGCCACCAACGACGTTGATGGAAACCCTACTGGTTGGACTTGGACCGCAAGGTATCAGCTAACCGACCAATCAGACACTCCAATTCGCGGCATCCCTGACCAAGTTATCTCTGTCCCCGCTGGACAGACTATTGACCTAAGCGTGGTGGGTAATGGCTGATTTGCCTCTAAATGTTGATTACGGAACTGTAACTGGTCGGTTCCTTATTGCCTACTCAGATAGCGATGATCTAGACCTTTTCCCGGATGGGGCAGCTGCCAAAGGTAGCGTATTCTTCACACCCTCAGTTTCTAAGCTAATTAACTTGCAGGCTGCGCCTGCACCTGTGACGATTGTGCCAAACACAGTCGAGGCTTTCCTAGATACCGAGGGTTACCTACTTGGCCCTGACGGCACACGTGGAGTTAGGCTGATTGCCACGGACGACCCTGACATGAATCCAACCAACTGGACTTGGCAGGTCAACTACAGGCTAACCATGCCTGATGACACTCCAATTCAGGGTATTGCCTCTCACAGCATCTCGCTGCCTAGCGCCTCGACGGTTGACCTAACTCTGGTTGCGCCTGTGCCAAGCTCAAATGGAACTTACTACAACGTAGGTCCAACAGGCCCAACTGGTCCACAGGCTAACTTGAGCAACGTTTTGGCACAGTCGCCAATTGTTTTTTACTACGAGAACGAAGTTTTCTCATTTGACTGGTCAGCTACTTCGATTGGCGATTTGGGCGATGTGCAGATTCCTTCGCCAACTCTAATTGGTAACGGAGACCTGCTAAAATATAACCCAGAGACTCTTTCTTGGGTTAATGCTAATATGATCGACGGAGGCACCGCCTAATGCCAGCGCAAACTATTATCAAGTTCAGACGCGATGACGCTGCAAACTGGCAGTCAGCAAACCCAATCCTTGCTTCCGGTGAGGCTGGCTATGAGCTTGACACCACTCGACTAAAGATCGGTAACGGCCTAACTGCTTGGAACGATCTCGAGTATTCATACGGCGTTGGCGGAATCATCGTATCGGAGACCGCTCCTACCGACACTAGCCGTTACCCAATGTACTGGGATCCAACCACTTCAGTTCTTTACGTATGGAACCAAAGCGAGTGGGAAGTTGCTGTTCCTACCACTATCGGTCCAACTGGTCCTACCGGCCCTCAGGGTCCTACCGGTCCTCAGGGAACCGACATTCACTTCATGGGTTCAGTTTCCGCTCCAGAGTTTTTGCCACCAACTGCAAACGTAAACGACGCATACATTGTTGATTCAGATGGCAACCTTTATGTTTACAACGGTTCTACTTGGACCGATGCTGGTCAGATCGTTGGCCCTCAGGGCCCTACTGGTCCAACTGGACCTATCGGACCTACCGGACCACTTGGTGGGGTATTCCTAGTCGGAACTCAGCCACAGAACCCTGTAAACGGTTCTGTGTGGTTTGACGAGGCCACCGGTCTTTCGTATGTATATGTTGCCCCAGAGCTTAGCTGGAATTTGCTAAACATGTATGGCCCAACTGGACCAACTGGACCAACTGGAGAGGTTGGACCTCAGGGTATTCAGGGCGTTCAGGGTCCAACTGGACCTGTAGGCCCAATGGGTCCAACTGGACCTCTTGGTCCAACTGGGCCTCAGGGTGCTATCGGTATCCAAGGTGTGCAAGGTGACCAAGGTCCTACCGGACCTACTGGACCAGATGGACCTACTGGACCGACTGGCCCTCAGGGTATTCTTGGACCAACAGGACCACAAGGTGAGCTTGGACCGACTGGACCAATTGGACCGACTGGACCACAGGGACCAACTGGCCCAACCGCAGGTGGAGACTTGACTGGCGTTACCTCAGTTTCCACTCTTGATTTCCTACAGTTTGATCCGACTGGAAACGGCTCGGCAGCTGGTAACACAGGTTATCTAACTTGGAACCCTGTTGATGGCACTCTAGACCTCGGCATGGACAACGGCGACGTTGTGCAGCAGATTGGTCAGGAGACGTACGTTCGAGTCCACAACGGAACTGCAAGCACAATCGCTAACGGATCGGTCGTTTACATCAGCGGAACTTCAGATGTTCACGGCCACGTTTCGGCAGCGCCTTACACCGCCGATGGTGACTCACCTAGCTTTACTGTTGTAGGTGTCGCTACGCACGACATCGCTGCTGGCTCAGATGGCTATGTAACCTACAACGGCTTGGTTCGAGGCATTAACACTAGCGCAATTGCAGCTGGTCAGCCAGTTTACGCCAGCCCATCAACTCCGGGTGCGTTTACAGGCGTTAAGCCAACTTCTCCAGACCACGTTATGGTTGTTGGAACTTGTGCAGTTAGCGACTCGACAAACGGCGCTATCCTAGTCTCCCTTCGCCCAATGCCAGACGCAGCTCTTGTGAACTACGAAAACGCTGAGTCTGGACTGGAGTCTTCAAACGTTCAGGCTGCTATTGATGAGCTACAACTAAACAAGGCCGATGTTAGCTTGCTGTCTTCAAACATCATGCTGTACCAAACCACGGCAGCATCCGATGTTTCAGGCTACTACAAGCTAGTTGACTCTCTGTCCGACCCAGACTATGACGATGTCGCCGTAAACGTGCCAACTGGAACCATTTCTGGGACTGGGCAGCTCATTTCCAGCCTAGCCTCAGCTCCTGAGGTGTTTGTTGGCGATGCTGGAGTTCTAAACGTAAGCATTGTTGGAAATGTTCGCAAAGTCTCCGGAAACGTCAATGATTTCTCAGAATTTTACTTTGAGGTTTACAAGCGCACTTCAGCTGGCGTAGAGACCCTGCTTGGAACTTCTAGCACAACTGGGCCAGTTAAGGCGGCTAACTACGAGCAGTTCTCAGCCACAGCAGTTGTTGTAACTGGAGTCTTTGCTGATACAGATAGGATCGTAACCAAGTTCTATGGCAACTTGCTTGGCGGTGCTGGTGGAGCATACAACTTCCAGTTCGGTGGAACCTCACCAGTACGCATGCTACTACCTGTGCCTGTGTCCGTCATCCCAACCGCAGTCGCATCTGACATTATCGTTAGCACCACAAACTTCAATGGTGTTCTAAGCGGTTCAGATGACACGGTTCAGAAGGCTTTGGACAAGATCGATGACATCGTAACCATTCCAAGCCAAACTGGTAACAACAACCGAGTTCTTTCGACCACCGGAAGCACCCTACAATGGATTGACCTAACCATCATCGAAGGTCCAGCTGGCCCTGCTGGTGCAGACGGAGCTGACGCTCCAACTGTTACCGACATTGTTTCCGCTACTGGAAACTACAACGTAACTAGTGCTGACAAGAACAAGTTGATCAGAATCAACTCAGCCAGCGCTGCAACTGTTTCCTTCCCAACCACAACCATCGACCCAACCCTTGAGGTTGGAATGGCCCTGACCATTGTGCAGATGGGCGCTGGAAGACTAACCATGTCTCCGGGCGGAAGCGCAATTGTTTACTCAACTCCGGGCAACAAGACCAGAGCACAGTATTCGATGGTATCAGCACTCTACCTAGGCTCAAACGAGTGGATCGTATCAGGAGATTTGGCGGTATAACATGCTAAGAGACGCATTTAGAGGCGCGATTGCGTCAGCCTATAGAAAGGTTATTGGAACCGCAGGTTCTAACCCATTCGATGATGATTTTAATCGTGCTGATGGTAGCCTCAATCCAGCAGAAGATGGTGGTACTTGGCAGGCTGTTCGAGGCAGTTTTCAGGTATCTGGAAACAAAGCTTCGTCGCTAACTGACGCTAACTACCCAATTGCTGCCGTAACCTCATTCACTTCTAACGTAGATGTTGACATCGTTGGAACTACTGGAGCTGGTGCTGCTCTATGGGTTACCGACTCTGGTAACTGGTGGGGCGTTGGAGTGGCTCAGGAAAGCGTCAGCTGCAACTGCACCGAATACTACAACAGCTATGTTTACTCATACGTTTTTGAGTACATTTCTGGCTACAACCAAGGCAACTGTAACTCTTACAACGGAGCTTGCTGCGCTTCGAACTACTGCCTTTACAACGTAGGTGGCAACTGCGCGAACTATGCTTGCTGGGGATACAATACTTCAAACTGTAGTGCTAACTGCTGCTGGGGCTACAATGCTAAAGGAAACTGTAAAGGCTACTATTGCTGTGGCTACAACCCATCGTACTGTCAGGGCTACTATTGCGACGGATATAACCCCATCACTTGTGGTCAGTACGCATGCTCAGATTACAACTCTTGCAACAACTGTATTTCTTTTAACCAAGGCAACCCAATTTATGCAAGCGAGACCCGCTATGCGTATGGTTACAATGGCCCATACTACAGCTGCCAGACCTGTTACCCAAGCTACATCCGAATCATTCAGTCTGCGTCAAACGTAGTTAGCACGATTGTAAACGAGGCTGTTAGCTCTGTTGTGCAGTCATTCAAGGTCATGACTCGCGGGAACGAGATTCGCGTAAAGGCTTACTCCGACACCGCACAGGTGACCCAGATTGGTAGCGACATTGTATATACAGCTACTGGCGCTGTGATTGCCCCACGCTTTGGAATGACCGTAATCCCAAGCAACTCGAACCAGACTTACTCAATCGACAAGGTTACGATCACCCCAGCAGAGTAATGATATGATAGTTTCAGATAGGGCGCAAAATGAAATTATTTAAAGTATTCTCAAGAAAAAATCTAAACAGCTGGGGAAAGCCGGTTCCCACTAGGACTCTGGTCCCAGAATGGTACAGACAGGCCGAAAGCACCTACCAAAAAGACGGTGAAGAATATTCAGGGCTAAAACGCTGTATGCCCTATATGGACACTCTGGTAACTGGCTATGTATTGGTCACTCCATTCGATATCTACGTAACAAAGGACGAGCAGGGAAACCCAAGATTCAGTTGGAATGGTCCAGACGGTTTGGGTAACTTTATAGACGAAAGATCTGAGCTGCTTGGTGCGACTATGCCAAGACCAGCGGGGCACTACCACAATCACCTAGTGTGGTCAGGATACTGGGGCTGGAAGACTCCTAGGGGCTGGTCCTCACTTGTTGTCCACCCATTGAATCGCTTTGATCTTCCATTCACAATATCTGCTGGCATCGTTGATAGCGATACGTTCAACGCTCCCGGAAATATACCATTCTTTTTGAAGCAAGACTTTGAGGGCGTGATCCCTGCTGGTACACCGATTGCTCAGATCATTCCAATAAAAAGAGCATCTTGGCTGATGGTTGATGACACAACTGGAATGGCCGATGTTGAAAAGGTTCAGGGAACTTTGATAAGGATGAGCGATACTCCTTATAAAAAGGCATACTGGAAAAGGAAGGACTATCGATGAAGAAGGCTTCAAAAAATCGCCCAGAGAAGAAGCTAGTAGTAAAGCTTGATGGCGATGTAAAAAAAATATCAACTTTAGATTTATTTAAAATATATTTTCTAAATAAGTTAGAACGAAAAAGGGCTGGTAAAAAATCCGCTGTGTCAAGCGAAGGCTTGAAGCCTAACCTTGACAGGATGCAGGACATCTCATCGCTTGCGATTGTGGTTGATGGCGAGGTCGTCGACGTTATGCGTGCTCAACCAAAGCTAACTTCAATTCTTTTAGCTAATCCAGTATTTGTGAAGTTTGATCCTTTAGAAACTCGCGTTAAACTCGGAGACAAATATGAGGATGGTGCGTTCAAGAATGACGAGTTAGCACTAAGTCCTACTGAATTTTTACTAAACAAGGATGGGCACAAGCATGAAGATTAGTGGCAAAAACATAACTTTCCACTCAGACAAGACTTCATATGACGTTATGAAGCCGATGCCAGCGAGTAGGTTTATCCCAGACTGGTATAGAAGAATGCCCGGGGTAGTAGATGGTATGGAAACTGTAAAGAAGTGCATCCCTGTGCTCGATTCCCTCAACTTGGGCTACATGATTCCACTGCCAGCAGATGTAACTTATGATCACGCTTCCAAGCAGATTATTAGCAACGCATCTTTTATGCTGAATAGCGATCACATTCCATCACAAACTGAGGAAGTAGAGATCCCAGAAGAATTCGACCCACAGCCACACAAATGGATCAACTCATGGCACATCAAGACCCCGAAGGGCTACAGCACCCTCTTTGTGCACCCATTGAATAGGCTTGACCTGCCGTTCTACTCTTTTTCGGGCGTAGTTGATACGGACAAGCATCCGATGGTAATTAACTTTCCATTCGTAATTAAAAAGGGCTTTAATGGGATCATTCCAGCTGGAACGCCAATGATTCAAGCAATTCCATTTAAGAGGGACTCATGGGATAGTAAGATTATTGATGAGGGTAAATCGTATTACTACGACAACATGTACGCAAATCAAGATGCACCATTAGCTTGGTATAAGAGGACATCATGGAACAAGAAAACATTCCGCTAGAAACAATCTATGTAGCTATAGCCTCGCTAGGAGATTCTCAACTTAGACCAACTGTTGAGGATATTTTTGCCAAGTCAAAGCATCCTGAGCGAGTTTCTGTTGGAATCGCTTTGCAGGACGACTCGAAGAAGATATACAAAGAACTTCAGAGGCACTTTAAGGGCGACAATAGGGTGAAGATGTCATTTACCCAAATTAGTCGAAAGAATGCACTTGAAAACCTTGGTGTTGGTCTTGGAAGGGCTAAGGCACACGGTCACTATGCAGATGAAGACTACGTTCTACAGATCGACTCCCACTCAATGTTTGAGCAGGACTGGGATGTAACGCTAATCGAAATGCTTCGAGAGGCAAAGTTCACGGTAAAAAATGACCGCGTCATACTCACCGCCTACGCAGGACGCTACTTCCTAGACGACAATGGCAACAGAACCACGGAGTTTGAAGAAGGCTCAGAGGAGCACCAAGGGTTTTACTACCCGCTGTTCTCTCGCTTCGAGAGAAGCTACGGCGTAGTCCCAGCTTGGAAAACTGTGCCACTATCAAAAATCTCTAACACCGAGGCTAAGTTCATCCCAGCTCCAAAGTTCAACGCTAACTTTGCTTTTGGGGACCGCTCATTTGCAAGATCAATGGGCCTTGAGAACAACTTTGTTTTCTTCGAGGAAGAAATCATTCAGAGCATCAACCTGCTCGGCGCAAGATGGAGTCTAGTATTCCCTAACGTTCCAACCGCTACTGTGCGACACCTTTACAGCAACGGCAGAAACAATAGGAAGCTCGGTCGCAAGACATCAAACGACTACCTAAGCAACCAGCAGTCAGATGCCATGATCGAGCGCCTAGAGGGCAACTACAAGGCTTTCCTAGCTGACGAAAGTCGCACAATGGCCAAAGAGTCGTACGAGCGCTATGCAAACATCAGCCTAGAGCTTGGAAGGCAGAGCGCTGACACTAAGTACCCATCCTCATGGGTTCTGGACATCTTTAACCAAGAGCAGTTGCAGGCTGAGTTCTTGGCAAATCTAGAGGCCAAGGAGTCTAAGGAAGCTGATGCTCCTGTGCAGCAAGAAGCGCCAGCTGAGGGTGGCTGTGGTTGCCAGAATAAGCACGACCACGGTCAGCCAGAGGCAGAGGAAAAGAAGAAGCCAAAAGAGGCTCGTCCATGGGACCTTCTAAACCCAAACATCGGCAGGGTTAGCGAAGAAGTCAAGGAAATGCGCATGGCGCTTTGCAAAGACTGCCCATTCTTCGTTAAGCTAACTCAACAATGCACGAAGTGTGGCTGCCACATGCCTTGGAAGACCGGCCTGCCACACGCGTCGTGCCCTGTTGGAAAGTGGGATGCAGTTCCAGATGAAGGTAACTAATTTACTAGGTGACGCTTGCAATCTGCCTTTAAAAACTGGATCAGTTGATCTAATAGTTACACATCCTCCATATCTAGGCACAGACGTAGAACGCTACGGAGGAGATCCGAGTTTACAAATTAATCATTCTCAAAATGAAAAAAAGATGCTAAAGCTGCTACTTCATGCAACTCATGAAATGTATAGGGTGCTTTCAGCAAACGGAACTTTGGTGATTGCTAACAATGAGGCAGACGGTTTTGATTCTAAATTTATGGTACAAACTTTAGCTAAAACTGGATTTAACTTTGCTGGCTACTTTGTGCAGGACTCCACAAACAGGATAACTGTTTGGCAGCACTACTATAAAGGCGATAGGCCGTTTATGGATTACATGGGCCACAGGAAGCATGGGGAGCTAGTTTTCAAGTGCCCATTCAACAATGTCGATGACAAGGTAGATGAGAAGCTGGATAAAGAGGGCTTCCATGTTTTAGATGTGATGAACAGGGATGTGCCAACAAAATTCATAAACATGTTTACGATGCAAGATGACGTTGTACTAGACCCATTCGGCGGTTCTGGACTGGTTGCGGTTACCGCTGCTAAGCTAGGGCGCATCGGAATAACCAATGACATCTCCGAGACTCAACACAAAGCAGCAGCTAGAAGGATAGAGCTTTCTGAATGAAGGTAGCAGTTTACACAATCGCACTAAACGAGGAGCAGTTTGTTGAGCGCTGGTACGAAAGTGCCAAGGACGCTGACTATCTGCTGATTGCGGACACAGGCAGCACCGACGGCACAGCTGAGAAGGCCAGAAGCCTCGGCATCAATGTAATTGACCTGTCTGTGCGACCTTGGCGATTCGACATGGCCCGAAACGCAGCTCTAGCTGCCCTGCCAGCAGATATTGATTACTGCATCGCGCTAGACGTTGACGAAATCCTGCTACCGGGCTGGAGGCCCGAGCTAGAGAAGGCTTTCGCTCGTAAGGCAACTAGACCTCGCTACCAGTACACATGGTCATGGAAAGATGCCATGGAGACTGTTCCAGCCCTGCAATACGGCGGAGATAAGATTCACTCGCGCTTCGGCTATCGCTGGAAGCATCCTGTGCACGAAGTTCTGACCGCATACGGCGATGTCCCAGAGACTCAGCATTGGATTAAGATGGAGATTCACCATCACCCAGACCACTCGAAGTCACGCTCGCAGTATCTGCCATTGCTCAAAATCGCGGTTGATGAAGATCCAAACGATGATAGAAACGCCTTTTACTATGCGCGAGAGCTGTTCTTCAACCGAAACATGGCGCAAGCTGCATCTGAGTTTCGCAGGCATCTAGCCCTGCCAAGCGCCAAGTGGCCACCAGAGCGGGCTGCCTCGATGCGTTACCTAGCCAAGTGTGAACCTGTTAGTGCCGAACATTGGCTAAAGATGGCCATTGAGGAGGCTCCAGACCGCCGTGAGGCTTACATAGAGCTTGCAACCCTGTATTACTGGCGACAGCAATGGGAGGATTGCTATAAGGCCGTAAACGGCGCTCTAGCGGTCATAGAGAAGCCTTTGGAGTATTTGGTCGAGGAGTTTGCTTGGGGGCCTCTACCGTACGATCTAGGGGCTATTGCGCTATATCATCTAGGCAACTTCCAACTGGCTGCGGATTTCGGGCAAAGAGCCTACGATTTAGACCCCGCGAGCGACAGATTGCGTGAGAATCTCGAGAAATACAAGGCTGCTCTGGCGTAGTGTAAAATAGGAGCATGGCTACCCCAGACATCGCTCCTCCCGACTATACGACTGCTATCGGGCAGGTAAGACTCCTCATCCCGGACACCGAACAAATCGGTGACACTCCTGCGTATCTTTTTAGCGATCCGCAAGTTCAAGCATTCTTGGCGCTGTACGGTGACAATGTAAAGCGAGCTGCTGCTCAGGCAAAGCTTGTGCTGGCTACCTCAGAAGCTCTAATCAACAAGGTAATCAAAACCTACGACTTCCAGACCGATGGCGCAAAGCTCGGTGCTGAGCTTCGTGCTCAGGCTGCTGAGCTGCGGGCAGAAGCTGATAGGGATGAGCTAGACGATTCTAGCGACACCTTCCTAATCGCTGGTATGGATGTTAAGTGGGATAACCGTTGGCTCTAAATTCACGCTCTGCAATTGACCCGAGGTGGTATACGCACAATCGGGGGATTGAACGTGCTCTGGAGCTTTGCGACATTGAGATTTACAATCCTGCGAGCGCCGACAGCGTTTATGACGCTGAGACAAATACTTGGTCAAACGAGACTGTAACTCTCTGGGTCGGCAAGGCTCGGATTCAGCCGCGTTCATCTACTGTGCGACTAGGCTCTGCTGGCACAGTAATGACTGCAATCGATCCAGGCGCTAGCCAGATTATGGAAGTCCACATCGGACTGCGAGAGAACCAGCTATCTGGCTCTAACGGCGCTATGCCAGACCTGCGCCCTGGACACCGACTAAAGGTGACAGAGTCGCCTATCGACCCAAGCATGGTCAACTTCGAGTTTGTTTTGCGTTCTGTTATCAACAGCTCTAACCCATGGCACAGGGTGCTGCTCTGTGAGGTAAATCAGGAGCTAAACCCTAACAATGGCTAGGTCTAGGAAGATAAAACCATTTGCCCTACCCGCTCCAGGGCAAATGATGAGGCACCCACATCTTCTTAAGCTTCGCAGAGACATCATTGATTCCATCCGAAAGTCTGGAGTGGCCGCTGTAGATGCCATGCGTGAGCGAGTGCTTAACAGCCCGCCAACTGGTTCGCCATATGACGATGGTCAGCGTATTGATACTGGCCTGATGTTTGAGTCGATTGAGCGAGGCAAGACGGTTATCCAGCCTGGACTCGACAGGAGATACAGGCAGACTGCTATTGCTAGCTTTGGCTTTCCAGCTGGTCCTCATGGCGGGATCGGAGATGCCCCAGGAAGAACTCCAGGGGCAAGAGGCTGGAGCGAAGACTCTGATTACTTTGCACGTCAGGAGTATGGTAAAGACGACTACGACGTGAGCTATCCTGGTATGTACGCTCAGAATGCTGGACGCAAGGCATTCATGGAAGAGTTTGACAGGGAAATGTCTAGGCTTAAGAGAAAGTATGAGAAGTAATGGGACTATCTTTGCTTCCTATTCAGGATGAAATCGTGAGCAAGCTCAGGGAGCTGCCACAGACTGTTTACGAGAACGGCGTTCCAGACGACGCACAGCTCGAATACTCCAATGGCACCATGCTTCCGTTCATTGTGCCGTTCTTTGGTGGCTATGCAAGGTCAAGTGACGGCAGAGGTATTGTTTCCTCGCGCCAAGACCTAGGCGAAAGCTACTGCATTGTTCAATGTGTCGGCCCAACCGAGCGTTCTTCTCGCCAAGTTGGCGATCTTGTGCGTGACAAGCTAACTGGCTACAGTCCTGCAGACGCTGGTGAAATGAAGCCAGTAAGCAATTCTAGGGTGGTCTTGCCAGACTTTAGCTCCCGCCCTGGCAAGTACATCACTGAGGTTACCTTCAGATATGTTGTAAACACGAATGTGGTATCATAATACTTGATTAGGAAGGACTTTCATGGCGCTTTTTAGGCACAAAGTCACAGGTGAGCTTGTCTCACGTCCGGCGCACTACGCCGATCACAAAGTTTTGGGTAAGAACCTTGAGCTGATTACCGATGAGGTAGCTCAGGTCGAGGCTGTCGCTCCTGTAAAGAAGCGCTCTACCAAAAAGGCAACTGAGTATATCCCAGCCGCAGTAGATGCTGACGGCGACGGCCTTGTTCAAGAGGGGACCGAATGGGAGCGCGAAGTTGGTGTGGAGATTCCACAGGAAGAAATCATCGAAAATAACGAGGAAAGTAACTAATGGCTGCTACCAAGATGCTCCGCCCAAATGTGGGCCTTTATGTTGCTACTTCGGATGCGTTCGCAGACTGGACAGCTCCAACGCTGACTGAAATTACCGACGCAACCAAGGTATTCAACATCTCCCCAGCCGTCACCGACGACTACACCCTGAACATGACCGACTCAGATGCAGACACTTCGCTGTCCATCATCGACAACGCAGACGTTCAGACCCCAACTTACAACAACTACGAGGCTTCTCTAGACGGCTTCCGTGACGCTAACCTAAGCGCTACCTCTGTCTACAACAAGTTCCGTGACCTATTTGACACCGCAGATGTCAAGTACTACCTAATCAAGCGTGTGGGCAAGACTCACGACGCAGCTTTCGAGGCTGGCGACGAGATTAGCATCTACGGCGTAAAGACCGACTTCCCAATCGACCTAGTTGGCGATGGCGAGATGGTTCGCATTGGTGCTCGTTTCTTGACCACTGGTGAGGTTAAGGTTAACGTGCCTGTTGGTGCAGGAACCGCTGGCGTTGGCCCAGAGCTTCGTGCAACCGTTGGTACCAAGATGGTATCGAACGCAAAGATCCGTGTTGACTGGGTTGACGCTGCTGACGTTACTGACGAGGCTGCATTCCTAGCTGGTCCAGACAAGGACATCCTAAACGGTGGAATCAACTTGTCTGAGGCTATCGCTTGGGACTCCTACGACCTAGGTGCTAACGACTCCAACAAGATTGACGACCGTGCAATCGTTGACGAAGGTCAGAACCAGACTCGTGGATTCGCACAGTTCTCTGGCTCGCTGATGTTCTTCCGCGATGCAGACCCAGCAGCAACCAGCGTCTACAACGACGTTTATGCAGCATTCAAGGCTGCAACCGACGGTTCCCGCCCACAGGGATACCTCGTTACCCGAATTGGCTATGCACCATCTGCTGACCACGCAGCTGGTCAGGTTGTCTCCGTCTTCAAGTTCATTGCAGACGCATTCATGGACAACACTGAGGGCGAAGACAGCGTGAAGTACATGGTTAACTTCATGCCTCAGGGTCGCCTAGGAGTTCACGTAACTTCTGTAGCCTAGTAGGCTGGCTGGGGAGAGAGTTTGCGCCCATTTGTCTCTCCCCAGCCTTTACCCCTCCAATGGGCGCTTCAAACTAAGGGCATAAAATGAGCGAAGAAAACATCACTAAAGAGGCGCTTGAGCTGGTTAAAGAAGCTCAGTCAGCAAAAGTTTTTAATTTGGCGGATGCCATCAAGGGTCGTGCTTACCCAACCACCACTGTAAAGGTCTACCTAGATGACGCTTCAGCCATGGAGCTCGTTGAGGTAAATGACCTGATGAACCGCACTACTAATCCAGAAGCGCTGATTGATCTTGAGAAGCGTTCTGAGTTTCTTGCCGAAAAGATTATGGAGAGCTCTCTAACCTTCGAGATGCGTGGTATTGGTCAGAAAGAGATTGACCAGATTACTGAGCAGCTTAACGGCGTTTACAGCATTTCAAAGGGCCAGGACGGCACCACCAATCCAGAATGGCTAAAGGACTACATTACCTTGCTAGTCGGTCGCAACATCATCTCCGTGACTAACGCAGAGGGTGCTGTGGACAAGTCCGAGTTTGACCTAGATAAGACCACCGAGCTTCGTTCAGCCCTGTCGCTAAGCGAGTGGAACAAGCTTGTGGGCGCTATGCAGAAGCTTACGCTTGCAGGTGGATACTTCGACCAGCTAACGGATGCAGGTTTTTTACAGAAGTCCTAACTTGGCCGCATAACAGAGGTTATGTAACCAAGCTTAGGGCAGCCATTGAGAATAAAATCAAGCCTAGTTCACTCCTCTTTCAGGAACAACCACATGGAGAGTGGACTAAGTTTGATTTCCTCTTGCTAGAGGCTTATCAGATTCTGCAGGATGAAACCTGCCAACAATGCGGTAACCCGATATGGATCTGTCACAACGAGTTTGCCGACAACATTGGGTTCAAGATAAAGACAATCAAATGCTTCGCTAAGGCTGAACTTGAACGCCACCAAGAGCGTGAGCAGAAGAAAGATGTCAAAAAGAAGAAGTATGGCCAGATTGAGGTCGTTGTGCCATACGCCTATAATGACGGCGAACTCCCAACTAGAAGGTCGTACCTAGAGGCACAATATCAGGCTGGTATAGAATCGCAATAATGTATAATTAAAGTTATACATTTAGATAGGATCCGCCTTGGCAGCTAACAGCGACAGATCTATTGAAATACCAATTTACACCAAATTTAAACTGGATGAGGCATCCTATAAGCGGGTTAATGAAGCAATTGCTAAGACACAGCAGGCTGCGCAGATAACAACCAGAGCAGACCAGGCTATTTGGAACAGAAAGACTAGCGCAAAAGTTGCCGCTCAGGGTCTAAACTTTAACGACCTTTTCCAGAAATCTGTTTTCGACTTATTCAAAAACATCAAGAAAACTTCAATGGCTGGAGCCATTGGTAGGGAACAGCTATCTGCTCTAATGGGCGGTGACCTAAACCTTGCTTTGCCTAAATTCACCTTTAATAAGGGTGACCTGTCTGGTCTACAGGATTTGTTGCACTATGGCGATGAGTTAGCAGAGGTCCTTCGTGCATTTAACGAAGACGTAAACCTAATTTCAATGGGCACTGGCATCAAGCCGCTTGAGATTGATATTAGCAAATGGCTGCCAACTGAGGATAACTTGGACAACCTAGACCAAGGTAAATTGCTGCAGCTTCTTCAAAAGCAATTTATCCAAATTGGCGACACGGTAATTCCAAACTTAGAATTTCTGCAAAGCGCTTATGACAATGCACTTTCGCAAGCTGGCCGCCTCAATGTGCCAGCAATCGCATCTGGCAAAGATCCTCGCATTGCCATGCTGCAAATGGAGCGTGAAGATCTTGCTCAAGCCCTAAAGGCACAGCAGGAGTTGCTAAAGGAACTAGAGGACGCTGGCGACGAGGCTCCTGCCATGGGTGGAGAAATCGAAGATGCCATTGATGATGCAACTGAAAAAATTCTCAGCCCATTTGAGCAGGCTCAGAAGGCAGTCGTTGAAAACATTAAGGTTCTGCAGAACAGCCTCAATAACATTGACAGCCTAATTGAAGAAGCTGAGAACTTTAAATCAAATCCTAGCCAGCTTTACAGGGGCAGCGAAGGTAGGTCCTTCACCCCTAACAGCAGAAACCAAAAAACCCTAAGTGAGTTCAATGCAGTAGCCTCACAGTCTCCAGAGGCTTTTGACTCGATTATTCAGCAGCAAACTCTGTACTGGGCTAAGAAGTTCTTTGATGACACTATTGCCAGCCTGCGTGGGTCAAGGCAAGAATCTGATGCGGTTGAGTCTGGTTCACAGCAAATCGTTTGGTGGGTTGAAAACTTTGTAGACAAATTCAGGGAAAAGGTTCTTTCCGCTGGTTTTGATCCAGGCTCTGAAATTGAAATGGCAGTCGCCCTAAGAGACTCGCTGCTAATGGAGGCAGCTGGAATTACTGCTGCAGAGATTGCAAAGCAAAGAGTGCCGACCATAACAAGGTCTGGCCAGTTCTCTGAGTCAGAGGAAAGAGGGTCCAGGCCATTAACTGCTTTGGAGTTTGAGGAGTCACTAACAAAGCAAATTGGCTATCAGCAGGCTATTGCCTTAAACGCACTTATCGGTGAGATAAGAGGCAAGAATGACCCAGACTTTGGTGGAAACTTCGCTCGGGGTAATGCAACCGACAAGGAATGGGAAGACTTTAAGGCTGCTCTAGCAAGAGCTGTATCTCCTGGATTCGGTGCAGTAAGGCCGATATCTGAGCAGATGCTTTCTAACCCTGCACTTATGGCAACAAAGGGCATGGGTGAAGGTGCTCTAAAGCAGGTGGAGGAATTTACCAAGCAGGCTCTGGCTTCAGCTAGCCCTCAAAAGCTAGAAAGTGACTTCGATGCATGGAAAGCAGAGTTCTTTGAAAGGCTAAAAAAGCTTGGAAAAATTGATACTGTTGCTTTTGACACAGAATTCAATGACAAAATTGATGGCGCTCTCACCTACATTACCGAAGCTGCTGTAACAGTTAAAGACAAGATGGGCAACTTAGTTGACATCTTTGACATGATTCACGTCCCCGCACAGGAGAGTTGGGAGACAAACTCAAAGGTTCCATTTGCACCTAAGAACAGGGCTGAGGCAGAAGAAATTGCCAAAAATGCAATGATTTCTGGTGGCATTGGCTCAATGGATCCTGAGCAAAATGTCAGGGAATACTATGGCAAAATCCAAAAGCTTTTGTTTGTGCTCGAAACGCTTGGCAAGGATGCCGCAATTATTGGCAGCAACGCTGGGCAGACTGACCTAAACGCCGTTGGAAAAGTAATTGAATATCTAAACAAAGTAAAGTCAGAACTAGCGCCAGACCTACCTAACCTAGTTGACATTACTCCTGGTATGTTGACTGCTGAGCCAAACAGGATTGTTAATCAATCTAAAGAGCAGGTAGCAAAGGTTCTTAAGTCGGCTGGTGCTTCTCTCAGCGCCATGATGACTCAGATTCTAGAGCACTACTCTGACAAGCTCGATGAAGAGCAAAAAAAGATGTTCAGAGTTGGCGACAAGGGCCTTGAAGTCAAAGTTGAGGGTGCAGAAAGCGACTTAAAGCGTTGGCTTCCTGCTCACTACGCAAAAGTTGACAACAGGATTGCTATTGTTGTCAAGGATGTGCTTGACCAGCTTTTGCCAGTTGATTCTTCCAAGGTTAGAAGCACAAAGGACTACACCGCAGAGCGGTTTGTTAAGAGAGCTAAAGAAAGTCCTGCAGTTTCCAGCGGCGGTGGCAGTGAGCCACCAGCGCCAGTTGATGTAGTAAGTGGGGAATCGGCAGATAACCTGCAGAAGACATTCCTTGCTGTCAGTCAGATTAATGCAATCATGGCAGAAATGCCAGAGCATGAAAAAATGCTTGCCAATGCAGCCATCATCAAGCTGCAAAAGCAATCCGAATATCTGAAGCTTGTTGATAAGGAGAGAGGTCTTCGTGAGGAGATCGCTGACCTAGAGGCATCTGGTGCATCAGAAGCAACCGTCCGTGCTAAGAAGGATGAGCTAAATCAGCAGATACTTATTGGTCGTAAGCTTGAGCGCCAGACTTTTGAAAAAGTCAAGGCTGATGCAAGAGCTGGCGATGTAGCCAAGAAGTATCAAAACACCGCAGCGATGACTGTGGACACCCAGATCGAGCTTGAAAGAGCTACGGGTAGAGCGTTTAGCAACACAATCCAGGCTCAGGTTAAAGAGCAGGCAAACGCCGTCAAGGAAGTTGACAAGCAAACCAAGAGCCTAATTAACACTTGGGTTACTGGTCGTTATGCGCTTTACGATGTTGGCAACGCCTATGCCGAGGTGTCTAGGCAGCTCTGGAATGCATCTCGTCAAATCTTTAACATCACTCAGGCTTATCGTTCCTACGAGACTGCATTTACATCAGTCGAAAGGGCAATCGAGCCATTGGCCGCAACCCTTGCCGGTAGCCGTGCGGAAGCAGAGTCGCTCCAAGAAGCCTTCGTTAATCTTTCTGAAGAAATCCCGGTATCGTTCGAAGACATTACAAGGATTGCCACCCTTGGTGCACAGATGGGCGTTACTGCAACTGGAATCGTAGACTTTACTAAAGTTGTTTCAGAGTTCTCTTCTGTTACTGGAGTTTCTGCAGATACTGTTGCACAAAAGTTTGGTCGTATTGCCGAACTGGCGAACGTTGACTACTCACAGTTTGCAAACCTAGGTTCATCGATTCTATACGCAGGTATTAACGCAGTTGCTACCGAACCTGAAATCATGACCCTATCCGAAAGCATTGCTGCAGTGTCCGCACAGGCTGGTATGTTGCCTCAGGAAATTGTCGGCATGGCAACCGCTCTTGCTTCGACTGGTATTCAAGCTGAACAGGCCCGCGGTGTATTCACCCGTGTGTTCGCAGATATCGACCGAGCAGTTTCAAGAGGTGGAACTGAGCTTAATAACTTTGCATCCGTAGCTGGCATGAGCGCAGATGACTTCGCAAAGGCATGGGGAACCGAAGGGGCATCTTATGATGTTTTCCGTGCAATTCTAGGCGGACTCGGTGCGACCGAGGACTTGACTGCGGCATTCGACTCTTTGAACATTGTCGAGACTCGTGAGATCAACACCCTGACAAGACTTGCAGAAAACCTAAACGTTGTCGACCAGGCCATTAGTGACGCTAACAGTTCCTTCGAGTCTGGAGCCTTCTTAGGTGAATCATTTGGCAAGACCGTTGACAACCTAGACGCTCAGATTCAGATGTTCAACAACAATGTCAAGTCATTGACTGTTGAACTCAGCAAGGGCCTTGCTGGAAGCCTAGGGTTTGTGCTAGAGGTTGCAAACGGCATGCTTCAGCTATTTAAAGAGATGGCAAAGAACAGGCTGTTTACTGGTATCACTGGTGGCGCTTTAGCGATTACTGCCCTTGGTGCTGCTGGAACTCTTGCTGTGTCTGCAATGGCTAAGTTGGTAGCGCAGGTCTATGCGTTCCGCGTAGCAGCTATTAACACAGCAAATGACCCGAAGGCGGTTAGTGGCGTGAAGGCCATGCTTGGTCAGCTAACTGGATTTGGTGGCGGCATTATTGAAATGCGTGATCAACTAAAGTCTATAGAACCCACTGCTCGTGGTGTCCTTTCGCCAATGGCTATGAATGGCCCTGATGCTATGGCAGATGCTTTTGGGCGCTGGGGTTCTAAGGTTAAATTCCTTGGAGACTCATTCAAGCGGACTGATAGAGTTCAGAGCGACCTGCTAAAAACTCAAAATATTTTCCTTGCTAATTCAAGGCTTGAAGCTGACCAAATTAGTGAAATTATTAGAAACCGTGCTCTTGAAATTCAAAGCATTGAGTCTCGAACTGAAAGTTTAAGGCATGCCTATGACGCAACTGTTGCTGAACAGTCTGCTATTAACCGTGGAGAAGCAACCCTGGAGTCAATCAATGCAGCCAGGGCTCAGGAGCGAGCTTCAATGCTTGCTGCTATCGGTGGTCGCAAGATTTACATTGAAACCGTTAATGGCGAGGCTCGTGCTTTAACCGCAAATCAGTATGCAGAGCTTCAAAACCTTGCAGCCGCTGACAGGGTCGCTGGTGTTAAGAATTCAGAATATGCAGCTCGCCTCAAGAACGTTCATGCAATTGACATGGAGACAAAGTCAGCGGCAAGGACAAGCAAGATGCAGCTTGGTCTTGGTCAGGTTCTGTTAGGAGCAGCTTCTGGTCTCGGCGCTGTGCTGGCAGTTGTTACAACCATTACCACCCTTATAACTGGTGTTCAGGCGGCTATTGAGGCAAGTAAGGTTAATCTGCTAGAGTCTGGCGGCGGACTGGCCTCATTGCGTGACGCAATCAAGCAAGACACGGTTGAATACAACAAGCTGACCGCAGCTCAGAAGGCTAGCTCTAATGAGTTTGAAGTTGTAAAAATAAAGACCAGAACTTACACAAATGAAGTTAACACAAATGCCGTTGCTATTGCTGATGCAACTGGAGTTGCTGGAGACTTTGTAGATAAAAATAAGCAAGTCGTTGAAGGCATTGAGGATTCAACGCTAGCGCTTGGTAGAAACACTCGTGAGTGGTTTGCAAATGCTGCCATGCAGGACGAAAATCTCAACAAAGCCCTAGAAGAAAGTCCCACCTTATTTAAAGATGTAGCAGATGCTGGCTACGACCTTAAAGAAATTATTAATCAGATTTTCGAAAACCCGAATGTAACGGTTGAGGAGTTGTTGCCTGGTATTGATAAGGCAATGGCAGATGCTCAGTCAAAAGCAAGGCAGCTGCAAGATGCCGCCATATCCGCATCTGATCCCCAGGTTTCAGCTAACTATCAACAGCAGGCAGACGCAGCTTTTGAGTATGCAAGAAAATTACAACTTTTAAAGCAGGTTGTAGAATCCTTGCAGGGCAGTCTTTCAACCGCAGTGAACAAAAATGAAGTGTTTAATGCAATTGCAGATGCTCTTGGATTGACCTCTGAGGCAGTTGATGAAACAACTGAAAGTGTAAACGATCTTGGCGATGCTCTTCGCACAGTTCTCGACTACGCAAGCGACCTTGCTGGCATCTTATCCCGAATTGTCGAGCTTGAGTTTGGCAAGCAGATGTCCAGGGATACCATTACAACTGGATGGCGTGACCTTGCCGAGTCGGTGAATGATGCCAAAGAAGCAATTGAAGATGCTAACAATGAAATCAAGGGCCTAACTGCCGACAGAGACGTTCTCCAGTACCAGCTTTCAGTTGCAGAGAGGTATGGCGACGAGGTTCGTGCAGCCAAGATTCGTGCTGAGCTAGCCAAGATTAACAAACAGATTACCGACAGCGAGAAGGACCTGGCCAAGGCTAAGGCAGATTCCTCTACTGCACTAACTGGCGATTCGGATGCCGCTATCAGAAACCGTGCAGAGCTTTTGAAGATGGTTGGCACTTACCAGTCTCATATCGAGACGCTAGCTAAGCTTGGCATGAACCGTTCTGAGCTAACTGACTCAACGGAAGTTCTAAAGAGGCAGTTCCTTGCAGAAGCAAAGGCTCTTGGATTCAGCGGAAAGCAGCTTGAAGACTACGCTGCCCTGTTTGACAACTTTGCTGATGTAGCCACCGACGCTCCTCGTGACGTTGACATTGAGGTAAAGCTTGGTTTAACTGCGGCTGAGCAGGCGATCCAAGAGTTCCTGTCAAAGAAGAGGACTACAAGCCCTACGGTAACCCCTAATACTGCCGATGCCGACAAGAAGGGAAGTCCGTTAGACACCTTCTTGAACAAAGAGCGATTCTTTAGGAAGCCAGATGTGACTGGAATAGAATCTCGTGCAGCTGATATCATCATGAAAGATTGGCTAGAAAAAATAAGATACTTCCAGCCAATTATTGCTGACAAAATTGATAAAAAGGGAGCGGAGAGCGAAATCACTAAACTCCTTAACCAAGTAAGAATTATCAACGTTCAGCTTAAGATTTCTCTTGATAAAGATTTGCTACTAGCTCAAGCAGATAATATCCGAAAGTTGGCAATTGCAAACAAGGATAACAAGACTGCATACAACTCATACATGGATACATATCGCATTATTAACGGCATTGCAACCAGGATGGCAACTGGTGGTTTGGTGTCTGGCCCTGGAAGCGGCACAAGCGACAGCGTTCCAGCAATGCTTTCCAACGGAGAGTTTGTTGTAAAGGCTTCTGCAGTAAAGGCTTATGGAGTTGACTTCTTCAACGCCCTAAACCAGCAGCGCATGGGCTTCTCCCCGGTTATGCCGATAACGGCTGGTGGACAGCAGTCTGGCCCAACTATGGTCTTCTTATCTCCAGAGGACCGTCAATTGCTAAGGCAGTTCGGTGACAGACCTGTAAACTTGTATGCAGATGCTACAAAGATTGCAGAAGTTGCTAACAATGGAAACACAAAGATGTCAAGAAGAGGATCCAGGTAATGAATAGAAAAGTTTACTTCGGTAACGCTCAGTCGCAAACCTGGATCCCAGCCCCCCAGAGTGGCCTCCAGATGACGTCTCAGGGCTTTTTAAACGAAAGCCAGCTACTGAATGGTCGTAGCTTTGTAAAGCGTTCTGGTGGCAACCACAGGTCGTTTAATGCATCTTGGGTGGGCTCCTTGAACGCTGAGGCTAAGCACGACAGTCTGCACACAATTAAGGACTATGCAGACGGCATCTATGGACCTGGGCCTTTCCACTGGCTAGACCCATACGCAGTTGATACCAACTTGCTACCGCCGCACTGGGCTGCTCCAATGCTGTCAGAAATGGACTGGGAGTCCATCTGCTCGGTTGGCACGAAGAGTCTAGTTGCAACCACTAGCAACACCAAGAGCTACCCATACCAGTCGTTAAAGGTCGAGTTTTCTGGCGAGGCTGAGAGTGCTAAGAAGCACACAGTAATCATTCCGCAGGGTTATAAGCTGCACTTCGGTGTGCATGGCCAGCTAGTTAGTGGCTCGGCACGAGTTACTTTGCGTCAATATCCTCGTGGCGGTGGCTCGGCAGTAGACGCTGGTGCAACTATTCTTGCAAACAATGTTGGCACCAGAACCAATCTGCAGGTAAGCGGCAACACTTACTCAATGGTTGAAATTTTTATTGAGAACCCAAGCGCTTCTGCTAGCGAGCTAATCATCTCAGGCATGATTGCACAGGTTCTGCCAGAGAGCGACTCGGTCGAGCAGGGTGACTTCTGGTCAGGTCGAGGCACTTCCGCTTTGGAGTTCACTCAGCTACCAAACATCGAATACTACTCAGCAGCAATCAACAATGGGCAGGTTGGACTGACCGCTAACTTTAAAGAGGTCTAATGATAACCGTAAGCAACATCAGCGGTAGTGGCAGATTTGAAGAAGAAAAGGTAATCAGCTACTCATACACAGAAGATGCCAGCCCTTACCAGCCTGAGAACATTGACGGCGGTGCAGGTCAGGTAACTATAAATATTGTTGCTGACGATGCGCCAAAAGGCACTGGCATTGTAATCAACAACCAGATCCAAGTTACCGATTCAGACTTCGGCTCTGTAACTTTCAGGGCTAGACAGGTTAGCATCGCTGACTCAATTGCAAACATTACTGGTGAGACCATTCAATACCGCTTAAACTCTCAGCGCAAAGCCGAGGCTAAGGGGGGCAGCGGAACTACACTTCTCGAAGCAATCCTTTACTACTGCGAGCTTGTTGACGTTGTGCCACAATTTGAAGCTGGTTTTGTATCTGAGCTAGAAACAATTGAAGTAAACTTTCCAGGCTGGAATGGCAATGTCTGGGAGCACCTAAAGATGCTTTGTGCTGCAGTCTCGCTTGATGACGATGACAACACCTTTATGGAGATGTATATCAAGGATGATGAGCTGTGGTTCAGGCGGGGCGCTTCTGAGACTATTGACTTCTCCGAATACATTGTTAACAAGTCTTTGACAATTGACTCCTACGACGCTGCCCAAGAGGTCGAGGTGTTCAACTACAACACCTACTATGGCGTTGACAGGGTTGTGCGTGAGCAGGAAACTGACATCAACAGCAACGCAATCAACAAGAATGCGTCAATCTCTGACTCGATGCAGGTGCAGGCTGGCGAAACTGTAGTTAAGCGATTTAAGATAAATGCGTCATTAACCTCAGTTCGACAACCAGAGGCAGTTAGTGCAATTCTTCCGCTCCCATTCCCAGACACAGACTCCACTGGTCAGTATGTAGTTGTCGGTTCAGATGACTTGCCAATTGATCCAATCCAATGGGTGGCCGAGGGTGGAAGTCTTGAAGTTCGCCTTACTGAGAACTTTGACGAAATTGAGGTAATCATCACCGCACCTAAGTCTGTGCAGATGCCAACCGCAGATGGCGGACCAGAGGATGTGACCCTGGCACCATACAAGATTGGTGTGGAGTCTTCTGGTGGCGAGGAGTATCCAGCAATTTACATTGTAGGAACTGGCGTGTTCTTTGAGAAGACATCTTTGAGGCTTGTGACTGGTGCTTCCGAGGACTATGTTGCGGACATCAGCGCACCGACAATTGACAACCCATTTATCACCACCCGCAAGGCACAGCTGGACAAAGGTGTTGCGGCAGCTCAGGCAATTGCTGGGCCAAGGGTTGAAATGCAGGGCACGATTGCAACGGGCGTTTCTTTTGGCGAGGACCTAGGCTCAATTTTTCAGGATTACAACGGCAGGATGCGGCTAAGGACTCTTTCATATTCTGAAGGAGATGTTTCGTTTAATGCAAATAAGTTTGTCACAATTGCAGACTTTAACGCAGCCTGGAATGGTGCCACTATTGCTAACTTTAACTCGGAGTCAGCTGGCCTCAGCTTTGACGAGTTTGCAACCATACCGCTAGTGAGGAACTAATGACTATCTTTCCAAAAAATAACCTGCCTACTGCCTCGCTTAACTGGGGGCGTGAGGTCGAGAAAAGCATTAACAACCTTGAGTCTAGCTTTCGCACAGCTGAGGTAAACAATGTCAGCCGAGATGCTCAGCTACAAGCTAGTTACAAGCGCCTCGATACCGCTGTAACGCAACTTGCGGCCACTAACGCTGCGGTAGACCAAGCGCAGAGTGACTCAATCGCAGCATTGCAGGCTGCCCAGACAGCAACTACAACTGCAACAACAGCTAACACAAACGCCCTGAACGCACTGCAGGACATTATTGAACTTGGTTCACCAGGTGGCCCAACTATAAATGCAAACAATATTACAGCTGGAACATTGACTGGTGTTACTGTTCAAACTGGCAGTAGTGGTACAAGGGTTAAGGCCAGTGGAACTAACATTGAGTTTTATAGCAACGCATATACCAACGGTGCTGATCGAGTTGGCTACATTCAGGGTGATGATGGAGGGAATGCTGGCCTTTACATGATTAGCGATCAGGGTGAAATTGGTTTAGATGCAGTTAATATTACTCTTTCTGGAGATACCACTGTAACTGGTGGACTTAGCGTAGGTGACTTCCTTGAAGTAAATGGTGCCTTCAGTCCGGGATCAATTAGCACTGGTGCAATTAATGCAACTACCATTGATGCAACCGGTGGAATCGGTTCTGCCAGCCTGAGCACAGGTAACATCTCCGGAACTTCTATGACTATTAATGGAGGAACCGCAAACCTTCAGAGCGGTGCAGTAGTCAATGGTGGATTAACAGTTAGCTCAGGCAGCTCAAACCTAAACAGTGGCATGAGCACAACTTGGATAACTGCATCTAGTGATTTAAACTTGACTGGCAGAATCCTAGGCTCAACTGGCACTTATAATGCCACGACAACTTCGACAGCAAACGTTTTTGTGGCATCAAATGGAAACTTTGCTCGAAGCACATCTAGCCGTAGATACAAGTCAGACATCCAAGACGTTGACTACGGCCTGACCGCTCTGCAGTTGCAGCCCAGAACTTGGGTAGACAAGTCCGAGTACGAGGCTAACGGAAACTCCACCGAAGGGCTTGAGCGCATTCCTGGATTTATCGCTGAGGAGCTACACGACCTTGGCCTTACCGAGCTTGTGCAATACAACGAAAATGGCGAGCCAGATGCGGTTTACTACGACAGAATGCTAGTGGCGGTTATCCCAGTTATCAAGGCACAGCAAGTAATTATCGAGACCCTAGAAGCTCGCCTAGCTGCACTTGAGGATAAGGTACAATAGATACATGCCTATGACATCGAAGGGTATTTACTACCCAAGCTCAAGTGACCAGATCACCCCGCTTCAGACGATTCTGGGCAACATCGCTAGCACCGCTGACAATGTTGGCATGTTGACTGGCGAGCACACTTTTACTGGGCCAAATGCTACTGGCGAGACCGTAAACGTAACTGTATCGTTTGCTTCCCCATTGGCATCTGCTCCAAAGATTTTCCTAACTGTTCGAGGCGGCACTGGCGCAAGTGTTTACGCAGCTACGGTTCTCGGTGAGCCAACTGTAAATGGATTTGTTGCCAAGGTATTCCGCTGTAACGGCAGCACGGCGGAGACTGACCTAAAACTTACTTGGGCTGCCAGCACCTACGCTTAGGATAAAAAATGGCGAGATTGCCCTTTCCGGAATCTACGATTACCGGCGTTTATGGCTCTATGTCGGAGTTCCGTCGTAAGAATGGGCTTCAGGCACACTCTGGAACCGACTTCGCTCCAGCTGGAAGCAACAAGAAAAAGACTCTAATCCCATTTGTCGCTAAGGGAAAGATTACCCTGATTCAGTGGAGCAATGTCTTGGGCTGGGTTGTGGAGCACACCGCATGGGACGCTAAGAAAAAGAAGGCAGCCTACATTGGCTACTCACACTTGGCTTGTGCAAAGCACGGAGTTGCCTGCAAGGGTGGGCACGAAGCCTCAATTGCAATCCCATCTTTGAAGGTGGGGCAGGAGATCGAAGAAGGCGCAACTGTGCTGGAGATGGGCAACACAGGCTCTGCTTCGAGTGCCAAGCATTTGCACCTTACAATCTCATGGAAGAGCAAGGGTGTGTTCGGCATGACTGCCGACAAGTTCGATTTTGTTGAATGGGTGAAAACGCAGGGAACTCCTGCCGCAAAGGGCGCAGTAAAGAAGGAAGCAGCTAAGCCAAAAGCTCCAGCTGCCAAGAAGACATGCCCGACATGTGGACAGGAAACCAAGTGATTAACAAGCTAAAGCAAGTTCTAATTCGCTCCATCGGTGTAGTGATGTTTGCGTTTATCCCAGGTATGGCCGTTGGTGGACCAACTGTAGGCTGGTTCATGGGTGGACTTATCGGCGTTGCAACCGTATTCTCCAGCATCATTATCTTCTTCGGTGTGCAGCTTGCATGGGATGCAATGATTTCTGACGAGGACATCGAGAAGGGCTTCCGCGCAGCCGTGGCGAAGCAAGCCTCAGAAAATGAAGATATCCGCAAGGCCGTGGAAGACCAGTCCAAGAACTACGATGGCTTCGATGACATTGAATTTGATGACTCGGACCCAGACCTAGCCAAGTAAAAAATTTCATCGGGCGCACCAATGGGCGAGAAAGCATTGGACCTTGATGAAAATAAGCAAGCGCAACAGACTTATTGCTGCCATTACTCTTGCCTTCGGTGCGCTATTCGCAACTCCCGCTAACGCACAACCGCTAGTAAACGGCGACACACTTCAGTTCACCTACTATTGGGGAACGCACGAGCGCACCTACACAAACGCAACGGTCTCGGTGACTGTCATCAACGACATCACAAACAAGATCGGCGGTAACGGTGAGGTCATAGACACCTACCGAATCACGCTCGGAGATAGCGTGACGGAGGTAACAGAAAAGCATGGCGCTCGTGTTTATACCTTCTCCATCTCAGGCACTCAGACCCTACGACTGGAAGGCATAGACCGAGGGTTCTGGGCTGGTTACTATGGGCCAATAATGATTATCTCGGTAGAGCAACCGCCAGTCGAGCCAGTCAGCCCTTCGATAAGTGAGACGGTTAGCGAATCTGTTACTGTAAGCGACAGCATAAGTGAAACCGTCAGCGAGTCGGTTACCGTTAGCGAAACGATTAGTGAATCAGTGACCGTCAGCGAATCCGTAACAGTCCCTGAGCCAATTGTTGAGCCAACCCCTCAACCTGGACCTGCGCCAGTCCCACAGCCAGAGCCCCAGCCTGAACCTAGACCAGAACCGACAGCAGAGACCCCAACACAATCAGCATCGCCAGAGCCAACGGTAAGCCCTGGAACAGAATCGCCAGCAACAGAGTCGCCGCTGACAGAATCGCCAACGAGCGAATCACCTAGCGAGTCCCCAGTGCTACCAGAACCAGTAACAGAATCACCATCACCGACCCCATCGAGACCAGAGCCAACGCCACTTCCGCCAGTGTTTGAACAGCCTTCAATACCTTTGCAGCCAGAGCCAGCTCCAATCCAAGAAGAAGAGTCTACAGTTTCTGAACCTATTGTAACCGAAGAGCCTGAGCAGGAAGAACAAAGCGTAAGCCCACAAATTGATGTAGCTGTTGCGGCTCAGCAGGTAGTAAAAGCAGTTTCTGAGGCAGTAGAAAAGATTGCCTCACTCGGCCTTGACATGTCTCCAGAGGCCAGAGAACAGGCGCAGGAGGCTTTAGTAGCGGGCGTAATTGTTCCACAGGTTGCAGCGCAGGCTGCAGCAGTAGCCGCATCTAGAAGGGTAAAGTAATGAAGAAATTTCTTGAAGGTCTTTTTGAAGATCGATGGACTTTGATTGGAATGTTTGTAGCTTGGATTGTGCTAGAGGGCTTCGCTCGTGAGGTCGTTGGCTGGATGATTCTTGGTACAATTGTATTTCAATTAATTGTCAGCCTATTTAACAAGGATGGAAAAAACAAAGATGTCTGAGTCAAATAGAGACTGGGTTGAAGTATTAGTAGCAATTGGGCGAATCGAGGAAGGTATCAAGTCTGTGCGTGAATCAATTGACAGGCTAGACAAAAAGTCTGACGCTCAAGATGAAGCAATTAGCGAAATGCAGCTGGAAATTCAGAAGCTGAAAACCGAGAGGAGCACGGTTCGTGAAAACTTTGCGCTGGCACTCTCGGTTATCGCTGTTCTAGCGGCTATTGCTGCGGTGGCTCTTCCATAGCAATTCTGGCATCAACCATCTTGCTGTAAACCAGACATTGTTCGCAGCCTTTTAGCCTGCAGACATTATCACAATGCTCGCAAGCAAAGTGCGGGAGCGCTGGGTCATAGTCATCATCCATGTACAAAATGTGCACAGCATCGCCACAGGTGCAGCTTAGAGTTATTGAGAAAGTTTCGCCAGTCTCTTCGTCTACATAGACAATGGTGTCAAAGTATTGATAGCCGTCTTCGATTGCTTCCGAGAACGTCTCATCGTGAAGCATCTCTCTGCTCATCTTCTCTATCTTGAAGAAGAGCCATAACCTTCTAAAGAATCCCACGCTTGTCTCCAGTCGCCTCGGACTTACTGCCACGCTGCCATTTACCGCAGTCCTGACACTGGTATCTCGGATACTTTCCGGTCGCAGTCATTTGATAGCCCCTGCTTTGCAGGTGCGTAGAACCACACACAACGCACCCATCCTGCTTGCCGTAGAGCTGCTTGTTTGGATGTGCAGGAATCCAAGGCTTCAGCTTTTCGTAAAGATCGACCAGCAGGTCTACATCCTGAATCTGATACTTCTTCATCTCAGCCCAAGCCTTGTTGTCCCCTGCCATGCACTTGAGCCACAGGTCGAAGCCAGAGTGCTTTACCTTCTGGCCAACGCCTAGGGTCTGGGAAACATAGTCGAGCTTGTTGCTTGGGAACTTGAACTGGGATTTTACCGCCAGCATCAAGTCCATCTCCTTGTAGGGCGATGGTGGTAGCATTCCAGCTTCCAGAAGCTCACGCTTCAGGTGCTTGGAGTCAAATGCCTTTGAGTTCCAACCGACTAGAACATCTGCCTCGTCGAGCAGGCGGTGAACCTCCTGAAGCATGGCTTCCTTGCCGTCGTGGTGAACAGACTTGAAGATAACTTTCTTCTGCCCATACCAGCGAGCGCCGAAGCACAGCATCTCAGTAGAGTTTACGATTTGGTTGATTGATATGTTTTGATTCCACAAGCCCCACACATATGCGAGGTTTGGAGTGGTCTCGATGTCCAGGAATAGGATTTTCATGCGCCCTGTTTCGGTTAGTCTAGCTTGATTCGGTTGACCCAAGCTTGCCCTGCATCCCCACCCCAAGCGTCCCATGCGACGCGACCTGGAGACGGGAATCCTTCTTCACCAGCATTGAAGCCAGTTGCCTTCTTGTCCACATTGTGACGAGCAAAGTAAGACTTCATTCTTGCAACTGTGTTCCTTGTAACGGCCTTGCCCGAAGCTAGCTGAGAAGCCCTACGTCGACCAGTTGAGGTGAATCCTCCACCGGCCTTGCCGTCAGCGATCCACTTAAGTGCTCGCTTAGCAGCATTCTGAACGCCTTGCGGAGGGCTATACTTGCCGTCTTCAGCTTCTTTAAAAATGTTCATCAATCTTCCTTAGGCCAGCCTTTCAATAATGTTGGCTTGTGTCTTTGATGCCTTAGATATATTATACCGTGACGTGTAGCATCATTGCCATGAGGTTTTCCTTTGGTATAAAATCCCATGCGCTTTAGCACTTCATCATTGCACAATGGTTTGATTGATGGGGACTGCAAAGCCACAATGCCAACCAGAGCCGTTAGCGCTCCGATAATGTAAACAGGCGATAGGTCCGGAAACTTGACGCTTGGTCTGAGCACGAAGTCCTCACAGACAATCATGTCCCAGTCGTGAGACTCACGAGCTTTCCACCAGCCCAGAAAGCCCAAAAGCCCATCCTCGACCTGTTCGACAAAGTCAAGGATTGGGGCTTCGGATTCGGAATAGCTTATCTGTGCAATTCCAGTAGTGCCACCTGGATCTAGGCTAAGAATCTTCATTTTGCTGACTTTGGATTAGATGAAAGCACATCGCGGCTAGAGGATACCTGTGCCCAGACTGCCACTTTACGGCGTGATACATGACTGCCTCTTCGTCCTCTTTGACGAACTCAAAGTCTGCCTTCTGTGAGAATAGGTTTACTTGGTTAATTTTTTTAGCCTTTCGATTTCATCGTTGATGTAGAAAGCTGCCTTACGAAGGTCCTCCAGGTGCTTCTGGTTGTCGCCCTTCAAGCCAGCTCGCCAAATGTATTTGATAGCGTTGCCGAGGTTGAAGTTCATCCAGCGAGTGACTTCGATAGCCTCGATCCCAGATGGGTGGCTAGTGTAGTGACTCGGGTGATTCACCATGTCCATTAGTTGAAGCTCATCTTTCTATCGTGCTTTGGCATGTTGTCCTTACCGCAATGAGTGCAAGTCAGTCGCTTGATTCCTGTGACCGGACAAGCCGGCCCGACTTCGATCCTGTGCCCCTTGAATACACAGGTGAGAGCCTTTAGCCAGCTCCTCACTTCTGCTCTCCTTTGATTAGAAACATAGCTTCCAAAAGACCCTCATAATAGGCAAGGTGTTCTTCGGTCATAATCTTTGTGTTTGGATTGCGAAGCCTTTCTAGTTCCTTTTGAGCATAGTTCTTTAGCAGCTCGATAATCCGTTCATTTTCTCGGTCTGCTCCGTAGCAGATCGGGCAAGTAAACATTTCAGAGTAGTAGTAATCGCATACCTTACAATACTTGCGTTCATTTAGGGTACGGTCAGCGACCTCTGACTTCTTACCCCAGACTTCAGCTCTACGCGGGTCACTCACTTCTGCTCTCCTTTTGCTCGGCGTTCCTCGGCCATCTCTTTTCTTACCTGCTTAACAATAGCCACAATCTCTTCAGGAGTCAACTCTTTATTATGGAGCTCCATTTCTTCTTCAAGGCTCCAGATTTCTCGAAGTAAACGCCTTCTTCTATCCTTGTCTTCTGGTGTGTCAGCCAATGTATGAACTCCCTATCCAGAATACAAAGACATGCTTGCCAAAGTAAATGTCAAGCGCCTTGCGCTTTGGGTGTGACTCGAAGAAGATGCCGTAATATCTGGTTACCTGAAGGCGATTAGGCTTGTGATGCACGAATCTAATCATTGATCTCTGTATCCTCTAGCACTTTTTCAATAAAGTCGCAGTGCCCACACTCAATACCTTCATAGTGAGTCTTGCCAATATGTCCAGTCTCTACATTATAGATTCTGATAATGCGCTGGCGCTCTGCACTCACTCCTGAGTAGAACGCAATGTGGGACGACCTATGAATCAGTTCCTGGAGCTGCTGGCTCATTCTTCTCTACTTTCTTCTCGGTGTGGCAGTGGCATGAGCATTTGATGCTAGGAGCGTCGCCTGGGCAGATGTCGTGCTGTGGTATCAGGCACCAGCCAAACATACCACTTAGCTTATCAGTGCTCGCAATTGGCTCAACTGGAGCCTGTGGCTTCTTCTTAGGAGGCATGGTTCATCCTTCTGCTAATCGAGGACTGGCTTACTCCAGTCAGCTTGGTAATCATGTTCTGGCTAGTTCCCTTGCGAACTGCTCTGGCAACTGCCTCATAGTCTATCGCCTTGCGCTCCTTGCTAAACAGCACATCACGTAGGTCCTCTAAGGATTCTGGCGCAAGAGTTCCGCCAGTCTTGGCGGATTTCTGAGTCTTGTGAGAGATGGTCGTGTGGCTAACCTTGTTCCTCACAATCTTAGCCATCTGCCTGTTTGACAAGATGCCATACTCAGAAAGATCAACCAGCTTCGCCAGCATCTCCTGCTTGCTCAGCTTCTCAGCGTTGTCCCTCAGCCAGATTGCGGTGCTAAGCACCTCTAGCCTTTGCATCTGGTTCATACAGTCTCCAAGAATCTCTTATTGCCTTCAAACACAACATTGATGCGAGCCTGCGAGTGCAGGGACTCAATCATGTCGTCAAACTCTCTCTTCTTCTTGTCGCCAAACTTCTTGAATGCCTCTTCGTAGCGGATACGACCGCCTCTAGTTGCAATCAGGTTCTCTAGCGAGTCGACCTCTCGATGCCACTCAGAAGCCGAGATAGCTCCAGCCATGCGCACAAGGTTGGTGAACCAGCCCTCGGAGTAGTGAATGGCAATCAAGACATGCACTAGCTCGACGCTCTCTGAGCGGTCATACATGGCTAGCAGGACTGCAATCTTCCATACCGATAGTGCAAGACGCTGACGGCTAGGCTCGATGGACTCCTCGTTTGGGTGTCCGCTGGTGTAGTCGCCCATCTCCCACTTGAACTGGTTGAAGCGGTCGAGTGCTTCCTGCGACATGAAGATTGGTCGTGGGAATGGCCCACCCTTCTTCTGCCACCAGACAGCGGACTCGTAAATCTCACGAACCAGCTTTTCCATCTCGTCGTCCTGCACGAAGTTGGCATACTCGGTAGCCTGCTGTAGGTCCTCGGACTCTCTTGTGCGCTCTGGGGCATCTGCAACCACATAAATGAATCGGGCTAGGAAGCCAGAGCGGAAGTAGTCCACAGTCAAAATCTCAGCGACCTTGCTGGTGATACCCATGAGATACATAATGAAGTTGGTCTCAGCTCGGTCGGTCTGTAACGCCTTGATGCCTGTGTTTGCGCCAGTCGAGCGGAGCATGACCGGAACCTTGCCGTCATACAGCTCGGTGTATTGGTCAGCGGCTGCAGCCATGTAAGTCTTGGTCACGAACTCCTTGAACATACCCTGCACCTCGTCTCGGTGGAACAGGGATGTCATCTTGTCACGACCTGCAAGGTGCTTTACAAGCGCCTCACCTGTGGCGTTCGAGCCAATGTCAATCTGGTAGCCCACGAGTCTTTCGTATGCGGTCAGCATCTTCAGCATCAGGCTACGGCTAGTTGACTTACGGCTACGAGTGGTCTCACCCAGAAGCATGAACCACAGGTTCAGACCCATCTTGCCATACTTTGGTGCAGCTGCTCCGATGTCAGAGAATGCGGCTGAGAGAATCGTGAACGCACCAGCCACCTGATACTCGATAGCTCCGTCGGTTTTCTTCTTGGTCCAAGCGCAATACTTATCAATGAAGGTCGGAGTGCTAGCCACAAGGCCACGCTCGGACGCAGTCAGGAAGTCGATCTTCTTCTCGAAGTCTGCGCTGTTGTCCTCAAGTGGCTCGATGGTCTGAGTCTGGCTGAACGACTGCTGTGCCCTCTGGACCTCACGCCACAGGTCGCCATCAGCGTCTAGGCGCTTTGGTCGAGATGGGTGGTGGTATTTGTTGCACTTGGCATTCTTGGCAACCGTGAACACTTCCTCAGCGGTCAAGCCTTGGCGGAAAAGCTCGAGCTCCAAGCGCCAGAGCATCTTGCTCATGTCAGCGTTCGGGCTTGGCTCTTCCATGTATAGCGAGAGTAGCTCTCGGTTGCTGGCAATCTTCGACAGCACCTTGATTAGCTCTGGAGTCTGCTCTGGCATTGGCAGGTTAGCCAGCTCTGGAACGGACTCCACCTGCACATCTTCATAAGCCTTCTCAATCTCGTCGATTGTGTAGACCTCGCCTGTGTGCGTTGCGGTTACTCGGAAGCTCTCAGTGTATTTCAAGTTGCTAGTGCCAGCGACTCGAAGTAGCTTGGTCGGGTTCCAGCCTGACACATCACAGCCTTGGTCTCTGTGTGCGTAGGCAATCTTCTTGGCGATGTTCGCAACTCGCTGTGGGTCTGCCTCGATGTCCAGCACCCAGTAGGTGTGCCAGCGGTCCTTCGATGTCTCCACGGAAATCGATGGCTGTAGGCGGAAGTTCTTTGGGTTGCAGGTGTCAGCATCGGCATACACGACAGAAACGCCTTTGGCGTTCTCACGAATGCGACGCTCCTCGTAGTAGAGGATTGGCGAGAAGTAAACATCTTCCTCGCTGAAGCGCTCTGCGTAAGCAATCATGTCCTCAGCCTCGTCGGGGTAGCTGAAGAACTTCTGGACAGTCGGGACTCCCTTTGAGTCCTTAGTCACAATGGTGGCGTATCCTGCGCCATATCCCAGCACCGCTGGGATAAATTCACTTGGTTGCATCTTCTCTCCTAGAAGTTAGGGCAAGGCAGATGCCGAAGATGTAGTCGAAGATTTTGCTAAGTGTCGAAGTTAGCAAAACATCTGCCTTACCTTTGTCCCCCTCTCGGGAATCGAACCCGAACGCTGAGGAGAATGAAGCACAGAAAGGGGGAAAGAAGCTTCCAGCGCAACCATTAGGGGGTGGGGAGAGCAGTTTTGACTCATGCTCAGGAGTGCCCATTTGAGACTTACTCCTCAACCCAAAGGTCAGAAGTAGACTCGGATACTGGCTTGCCACCGAGGCTTGCGATTAGCGCCTCAGGGGTTGCACCAGCCTTTGCGAAGCCAGCGACATTGTTTTCTTCGCCTTCAAGACCTGGGACGATCTTGACCTTTGCACCGATGGCCTTACCCATCAAGTCCTTAGGAGCAGGAACAGCAAACTTGCCGTCCTTCATGTCGAAGCCCAGTGCCTCAAAGAAAGCCTGAGTCTTCCAGAACGCCTTACCGGTGTAAAGCGGAACATAGGTGAACAGACGGCGGTTCTCGAACTCGCCCTCAGATACACGAAGCTGAACCTTGAACTGTGGCTTGCCAGCGTTCTCTCCACTCTTGACCTCTAGGGTCTCGATGTCGAAGATGGTGGTGCTGTATGTTCCTGCAGGTAGCAGGGAGTAGTCACTCTTTGGTGCTAGGTCGCTAGCGCCGATGTTGATGGTAATACCCATAGGGTTACTTGCCTCCTTCAGCAATCTTATCCATGATTTTCTTCATGCTTGGGTCTACCAGTCGTCCTGGTAGTCCGAAGCGGTTTCCAGACACAAGTCTGTCCGAGGACTGAAGATACATCACTCGGTGAATGTTACCATCTCCGTCAGCCTCTGTGGTTAGGTAAGCCACAATGTCTGGCACAGATGGAAGGGTGTTGCGGGCAGAGCCTGGAAGTAGCGGAATGGTCTTTACGCCACCAGTGTTCTCATCCTTCTCGTCAAGGGCGTGAGCCACAATGATTCCTAGGAACGGAGCAGCGTGGAGCTTACGAGATAGGTCGTTGATCCACACCTTTAGGTCGCCATACTTACCGAACTTGTTGTTGCGGTTCTCTGGCTTCTCAGCAAAGAACTTCTCTGCTCGGTCCATGGCAACGCCAAGAGTGTCGATAATGACAGTCTTGTATTTGTGCTTCTGGTCGAGTAGAGCGTTGATTGCGTTGTCGAACTTCTCGTGAGTGTCAGCTGCAACAACATCTACATCTGGCCAGTCACGAGAGATTGCGGTCGAGCCACCCTCGGTATCCAGAACTAGGACTGGGCCTAGGTCCTTCACCTCAGCTGCAGATGCAGCGAACCAGCTCTTACCACGCTTTGGGTCGCCATACACCAGAATCGAGTTTGGTCGATTCAGTTGTGCGGCTTTTTTGATACCTGCCTCGAATGGCAGTTTTGGAAAATCGCTCATTTGTTTTCCTCCTTAGGCGATTAGTCTAACACATCTAATGTCGTTGTCAAGTCTAACTTTCAAAAACTTTGCAATTGAAGCAGTGCTCTTCGCGAGGGAACTCTTCCAAGTCCTTACCGCTCTGTAGCTCCTTCCAAATGCGCTCGAGTCTGTGCCAGATTCCATTGGCAAAGTCCTCGTCGTATTCAAAAGTCCAAGTCCAAACATCTGGGTCGTAAGTGCCATCTCGGTTGATGAACACAAGCGAGCATCCGTCGATTGGAGTGCCGTTCTTGTTTAGACCCCAAGCATACACCTGAACCTGAGCATAGTAGCGCTTGAGTGTGTAGTGCGACTCTGGGTCTTCCTTGCCATCGTAGATAACCGCCTGAAGTGCCTTGGACTTCTTTCGGTTGGAAGTCTTCCAGTCAATCAGGTGCTGGTTCTCGATTAGTGCTAGGTCTGGTTTGGAGCTGATCTCGCCATAGCCCTCTAGGTTGCCGAGGCGAATCTTCTGCTCGATGGATGCAGACTTGAACTCTGGGTAGAGCTCGAAGTCTGAAGTCGGAATGCGCTCTTCAAGGAACTCGTGAACTGCAGTTCCAATCTTTGCGCCCATCCAATACTTGAACGCTGGTTGCTCAGCGCCAGCAAGCTTACTTGCTAGGTGGTATTCGCATGGGTCGCTGAAGTCTGATGCTCCCACCTTCTTCTGTGAGTCTCTGGAACTCGCTTGTGCGAACAGAGACAGTGCGAGCTCTTTTACCCTCGTGTCCAGAATCATTGTTATCTCCTTGTGTGATTCGTCTTGTGTATTTTCTCTTTGAAAAATCTACTCCACCCCAGATGCCGTATTCTTCATTATTGCTGACGGCATAGTCAAAGCAATCCTGCTTCACTGGGCATTTGGCGCAAACCATCTTGGCATCTTTGCCTTCCATCCAGCGCTCTGGAAAGAAAGCTTCGGGGTCAGTCTGGTTGCACAAAGCATCTTTCTGCCATTCTAGAGGACTTCCGTCTTCCAGCGCAAGCATTCTCAAAGCTTCAAGTAGATTCATTTTTCTCCTAAAACAGTTCGTCTACATTGATGCTAAAGTTCACTCCACCCCACACACCGAACTTTTCGTCATTAGCGATTGCGAAGTCGTAGCAAGCTTTCAGCAGAGGACAACCATGGCACAACTGCTCGCATTCGTCAAGTGTCAAAAAATCCGTATCGGTAAAGAGCCATGGATTCCCAGCGCAAGGGTAGACAGGATTGTCGTCCTGTAACTTGCACAACTTCTCCCAAGCCAATCGAGCTTGCGGTTGAATTCCAAGGTCAAAACCTTCAGGGGATCGAGCCATTTTATTCCTTTGGTCTGAGGCTTGCGTTCATCAAAATTCTATCTTCAATTAGCTTAGAAAATTGACCCTCATCATAAGTGTCCTCAGCAATAATCTCATAACTAATGACACTTCGTTTCTGACCTCGGCGGTCGAGGCGACCAGCTGCCTGCTCGTTGAGCAGTCGGTTATCATCCTTCGATAGCCAGACCACAATGTTCGCAGCTTCCTGCAAGCCATCTGTGCCCTCGCCAATCGCTGAGATAACCGCCACAATAAACTGGATATCTCCAGCTATGAAATCCTCGAGCGCTTTGTCTCGAACCTTCTGAGTCGCCTGACCTGACCACTCGAATGCCGTGAAGCCTTTGGACTCGAGTCGCTTCTTGGTCACGCTGGCAAACTTCTGCGAGTGCGTCAGGATTAGCATCTGCTCACCTTCGGGGTGGTCAGAGATAATCTGGAACAGCTCGTTGAGCTTGGTCGACTCGCAATCCTCTGCGAATGTCACCTCTTGGGTCTCTTCGTCAATCATGGGAACGCCCAGCGTAATCTGGCGCAACCGAGTGCGAACCGCAACTGGAGCGTCGACCGCTAGTGGGTTCTCACCCAGCCACACAAAAAGGTCCTTCTCAAGCTTCTTGTAAATCTTGCGTTGCGCTGGCAGTAGCTCCACGGTGCGGATTTCCTCTTGCACTGGTGGTAACTCATTATCCACGCCATCTGGGTGCAGGTCACAGCACCGCTCTCGCTTTAGGTGGCGAATGTAGCAAGGGATGGACTTGACGATTCCGCCTGGAGTCTTTTCCCTATCCACCATCTTGCCAGCGAAGAAGTCATACTTTGTCTCGCAATACTTCTCTACCCAGGCCCAGAAACTGCGACCGGAAACTTCTGGGTAAACCCAGCGCAGAACTGCCCAAAACCCCTCAATCCTGTTTCCAGCGATAGTGCCACTCATTCCGAGTCGACGCTTCGCCTTTAGAGTATGAAGGGATTTGGCAGTTTTGCTCTGTCGGTTCGAGGCTCGGTGAACCTCGTCGAATACGGCGAAGTCTGGCTCGATACCTGCCCAGTGGATGTTCCGGAAGAACTCTGGGCTAATTAGATACCAGCCAGCTTCGCCAGCCTTCATGTCCAAGAATGCCTGCTTGCCATCTGCGCTGGAGTTGATGTAGCAAACTCTGGCGTTCGGAATCTGCTCGCGGATGGTTCGCTCCCATGCCCTCTTGTGCGTCCCCTTAGGGGCAATCACAAAGTTAGTCTGGGTCTTGAGTCGCTTGGCAACCTCGACGGCAATCAGGGTTTTGCCACCACCCACCTGAGTGGCGACAATCCCTGTGCCATTGTTGGCGATTAGCTTCTCAATGTCACGCTCTTGGAATGGAAACGGCTTCATCCGAGATTATCCCACTCTGCCTCTGGATACCTTGCCTTACAGTAGTGGAGGGCATCTTCAAAGCTGAGGAAATACTCACTCTTGGTTTTGCCAGCCTCGTCGACAAAGACCTCGAAGTCACCCTTGAAGATGTTGACTCCGATGGTCAGCTTGTCGCCAAGACCGACATCCTCTAGGTAAGCGTTGTAGAGGCGCTCGTCATTCTCGAGTTCGATCTTGTCTAAGCCCCACATACTAACTTCTCCAATAATGTTCATGCTCAACCTCGTCGTAGTCGTAGTCGTGAATCCGCTGAATTTCCACCCTGTTCTCTGATGTGACGAACTTTACAATCACATACATCAACGCCGAAAAAACAACGCTCCACAGCAGAAAGAAACTAAACAGCGCTTGCGATGACATCTTGAGCTAGTCCCTCTCGATAGATAACTGGCATAACAAACTCGTCACCAGAGATTAGCGTGATGTCGCCATCCACAATCTCCACTACCGCAGAACCGCTAACCTTGGCGTGGCCCAGATTAGTAATCTGTAGAGTGTATTGGTTCTTCTCTCCAGTTTTGAGTAGCGACCAGCCAAGGTCACTGCTGACTAAGGCTGGGGATGCCTCAGCGAGAATGTCCTGAACAGTCTTGTAGTTGGTAGTCCCGATTGCTTTACCGAGCTGTGTGCGTGGCACACCTGCCTGTGCTGCCAGCACTAGCGCATTGTTGCGCTCCTCTCGCAGAACCTTCAGTCGCTCCTGTAGCTCCATCTTCAACTCGATCTCGAGCCGAGCCTTGCGCTCACGATACTCAACATCTCTAGCACGAAGTTCCCTAAGTGCCATCTCAGCTTGTGGGGTTAGTTTTGTCATTACGCCTCCATGATGTCTTCTAGGCTGATTATCTCCGTCAGGTTGCCCTCTTCAAACACGCCAACTGATAGAGATGTCAAGTCCCTGATTAGGAACGCTATCTCCTCGTTGCTTGCCTTCTGGGTTAGCTGTAGCTCCACGCATTGAGTCTGCTCGGTAACTGGATACCAAGTAAACGCCACTACATTCGGCTTGTCGGATAGAAAGCGAGACTCCTTCATTACCGGAATCATCATCTCTGATAGTTCCTCGAAGTCTCCTGTGATTACATAGTCAATGTCCATTGACCCTCCTTTGTTTGAGTTATTTACTATTGTATTGTTGCTCCTTGTCGAGATACCCGAGCCTCACGGCGATTCGGCTAATTTCTTTCAAGGCTTTTGACATCGAGTAATAAGCCGAGTCCATGGCTTTCTCGATATCCGCTGGAAACACAGGGTTAGCTGGGTCTCCTAGCTCGAAGCAGTTGAGTAGGTCGTCCATCTCCTGCTCCACAAGATAGACCTTCATGGCTTCAATTAGTCCTAGCCGAAGCTCTCTTTGCTTCACGCTGTTCCTCCCTCAAAATCAGGCGGTAAGCCTCTAGGACGATGTCTGATGTCTTGATGCCCAAGCCTTTGGCGAGGGCTTCCAGCAGTTCAGACGAAATCTCATTCTGACCTCGCTCGAACTCTGAAAGGTGCGCTAGTGATACACCGCTCTTGACCGAAAGGTCTCGAAGCGTGTAGTCATGTTGCTGTCGCAGGATGCGAGTGGTATGCCCCATGGCGGTTCTTAGCTTCATGACTGAAACCTAATCTCGTAGGTTGGCATAGCCTCGAGCCACTTGCGTAGCCTCTCTGGCATGCTCTGCTTTGTGTTGATTTCGGTGTGGTAGAACCTCTCGGTCGTGTCCCACTCCGAGAAGCCTTCCCAGTCACCTCGTAAGGTGTGGTCTCGCTCAAGGATGAAGTCAATGAGTGGGTAGTTGTCCTTGCGGTTCATGGCTACCGACAGGATCTTGCCCTGCCCTAGCTCGGAGTAGTCACCCTCTAGCCACCCCTCTCGGTTGAGCTGGAGCTTATAGGGGATGACCTGTAGTGTGCCTTCCTCGACACAGATTTCGATGTCACGCAGTTTTGTAGTAGCCATTAGTCGTTAGTCACCTCTTCTTCGAGAATCTTGCGAGGGCAGTCGTCGAACCAATACTCCTCGTCGTCCTCTGACTCGCAGTAGCACTCCTTATCCAGCTCGACATGGTCGGCGTGAGAGTTCGGGATGTCCCACTCCTTCACAATGGAGAACCATCCACCTGTGCCAACTCCTTCGCCACCCCAGCCCTGCTCCTCTTCCCATGAGAAGTCGAACTCTAGCTCTGGGTGTTGCTCGGTCATAGCCTCAAACACAGGTAGCGGTGGCGACCATGCGCTCGAGAACTGGGCGTAGAACGCCTTTGGTGCGGAAGCCTCGACATAAACATCGTAGGCATCCCACTTCGTTCCCCACTCTCGGGTGTTGAAGTTATACCAGTTGTTTGGAGTCTGACCTACCTCTTCACCCTTTACAAAGCCATGAGTTCCGTGATACTCGCCAGAGTCGATCGACTCCTGCGGTGGGGTCTTGAAGTTCCAGTAGCTGAACTTGTCGTCGTCGTGCTGTGCCTTCTCCTTGAAGGCGTTCAGAGCCTCGAGTGGTCCGGTGACCTTTAGGGTGTTGAATACATGGTTTGGCATTAGGCAATCCTCTGTTCTAGTTCGTCAAGTGTTGGGTTGTGAAAGTCGTAACTTGCTCGCATCTCTGAGATGACATCTAGCACCATCTCGATAGCGTCCTCGTAGGTCTCCATGGCTAGTCGTTCTCCTCTTCGTCCTCGAGCATTAGCGAGTCTTCCCACTCCGAGTCACCTGAGTCCAAGTCCTCGAAGTTGAAGAAGTTCTCGCTGGCTAGTCGCTCGGCTTCCTTCTCGTTTGGTGCGGTCACAGTTGTGTAGTAGGTCTGTGCCATGGTCATTGAGTATGTGTATTTAGGCAATTTCGATAGTCCTTTCTGTATCGATGTTTCCCACCCAGAAGTATTCGTAGGAATCCGGCTGGATTCCTAAGTCTTCTGCCCAGCGGAACTGCTTATAGTGCGGATAGTTCTTCCACAATAGTGCTTGGCGGTGCGTGGTGGCAACTGCTTTTAGAACATCCTTGTTGAGCCTCCACCATGGCTCTTCGTAGTTGGTTACCAGACCCTGCTGGTAACCAATCTCGATGGTTCGGGTAGCCTTGTCGGCAATCGTGGACTGGTAGCCACGCTTGTGCCACTCGGTCACCATGGTCGTGATGTAGCCGTAGAGCGCCAGCTCGTAGCCACGCCACATCTTGGTGGCAGGGTGGTTGACCCAGCCCCTAGCAGGGCGGTATTCCCCTGAGGGATCGAGTTCGAGTAATGTTAGAAGGATTTGCCATCCTTCTAAAGCCTGCTTGTTCAGGCGTAGGTTGTCTAGGGTCTGGGCGGTATACACCCAGTCGCCGTCGTAAGAAGTAATAAAGGTCTGCACTAGATAGCCCTCCTGATGGCTTCTGCGATTGAGCGTAGCTCTGGGTATTCGTCAAGGTGTGGCTCGATAGCCTTCGCAAGCGCCAGTAGGGTCTTCTCGGCTGGCTCTCGGTCTTGCTTGGCGTAGTCCTCGAACTTATTGGCTACGAAGTCGTAAATGTCATAACCAGGGTCGATGGCGTTGACTGCCCTAAGGAACTCAGCGTTGGTCATGTCGTAGTGCGCTGGAATGTGGTAGTCCATAAGGATGTAGCTGTCCTCGCCTACGCCTGATTCTTTAGCTAGGTGGGTCAGGTTCTGGATTACTTCTTTGATTGTCAGCATTAGTCATTCTCCTTTACTGTGCTGTTGGCTTTCGCCTGAAGCGATTCTATTACATCTGCGACCTTGCTCGCAAGTTCTTCGAGTTCTTTTTGTTTGTCCCAAAGGTAAATGGCTTGGTCGTGGTCGCCCTTGCGATAGTTGCGGTCAGAGATGTGATACAGGATTGCGGACTGCTCCAAAAGGGCTTCCTCAATGAGTATCCATTGGTCTGGTCGCAGGGTCAGAGAGGCAACTGGGAGCTGGATTGATTGTGTAAAGTTTGTTCGCTCAGACTGAACAAGAGATTGTTTGTGTAAGGTGTCCAAAAGTTATTCTCCTAAATGTCATTTATTTTCCCGACAATAAATAGTATTTGATGTCGTGGAAAAAAATAGTGTTTTTGGGTTTTGGGGCTGTATCGTGACTGGGAAACAGATCGGAAGAGCACACGTCTGAACTCCAGTCACCGGCTATGATCTCGTATGCCGTCTTCTGCTTGAAAAAAAAAAA
>OGVT01000002.1_pt1 | contig 44057 bp, 56 predicted proteins | sample 1575831 | NCBI WGS metagenome assembly OGVT01 (sample SAMN07581542, study PRJEB24739) | freshwater metagenome | place: Singapore | collected 2015-04
CGTTAACGATGGTGCTGATGTCCCAGTGGAGCAATCCACAATCGACGAATCCTTCGGGTATTTGTCGGAGCCAACCAATGGTGATGCGTCAAATCCCGGACCAATTCCTTACGATAGGTTCAGGGAAGTAAACGATAAGGCTAGAACTTATTCTGAGCGACTAGATAAATGGGCAGATGTAATCTCCCAATTTGAACAGCAGGGATATCAATCGGCAGCAGATGTTCAACTTGCTTTGCAACGGCAACAGCAGGAATTGGCAGAGCAGCAGATTATTAGTCGATATCGTGAACTTGAACAACAAGACCTTGTAGACCCTGCAACTGCAAAGTTGCAACTAGAAGCGGAGTTGGAACGCTATCGCTACCAGCAGGCTATGGCAGAGGTGAGCCAGTTTATGGTTCAGCAAGAGCGACAGTCTGCATTGGAGCAATATCCATTGGCTAAAGAGGCTACCGCCCTTGTTGATTCTCTTATCAGTGCTGGCAATGAACCAACCAAAGCAGCACAGATGGTGCATGAACACGTAGGTAGACTCACGCAATCACTGCGTTCAGAAGTTGCGAAGCAGGTTGCACACGGTCAACGTACTCCAACCCCGCAATCTCAAGCGAGTTCTGCAATGCCAGTGGTTACTGGCAATCAACCGTCAAGAGGAATGGCTAGACCATCCTTGAGTCAGTTGATGGGAATTACAAACCGATAATCGGTATTTGAAAGGTCACAGAAATGGCAATCGACTTTAACGGTGCATTGACCTTGGCTGACCAAGCGGCTATCAGCAACGACCCGCTCGTCAAGGAAATCACAAAATCTCTCCATCAGACGTGGAATGCTCTTAAGGACATCCCACTCTATACGTCCCCGTCTCTCAAGCAAATCGGTGTTCGTTACCTGAACTCTGGTATTCCCGGACCAAACTGGTCAACCGTTAACGGTGAGCCTGTTGCAATTAAGGGTAGACCGAAGTCCTACGAAGAGCAGATGTACCTTGTTCGCAACAAGATTCTTGTTGACCAAGTACTGCTTAATCAGCCAACAAATATCATTGACCCAATTGAAGCACAGGTTCAAATCTTCCTTGAAGGTTTTGCATATGACTTCAACGACAAACTGGTAAACAATAACCCAATTACTGGTAATGTTGACTGTTTCCCCGGTCTTGGTTATCGCCTTGATAACTTTGCTGACTACGACATTCCTTCTGAGATGGATATCTCCGTAGCAACCAGCCGTGCAACGCTTAAGGAAGGTTCTATTACCGCAGCGTTGGCTAACGGCTTGTTCTCTGCAATTCAGGAACTGCTTGACAACATGAATGCCCCAGACGGCAATGGTGTTGTTCTGTACATGAACGAGTTTGCAAAGCGTCAGGTTGAAGTTGCAATTCGTACTATGGGTATTGGTGCTGGTTTTGATGTTACTCAAGACTCGTTCGACCGCCCAGTTGAGAAGTACAAGGCTGCAACTGTACGTACCGTTGGTCGTAAGTCTGACGGCGTAACTCCAATCATTGGCAACAACCTCCTCGGTCCTGTCAATGGCAAGTCTACCCACATCTATGCAGTTCGCTATGGTAAGGGTTATGTTGAAGGATGGCAGTCCGGTCCATTCAAGCCTACGTATCTTGGTCTCTCGAAAGAGAATGGCATCATGCATAACGTAGTCTTTGACTGGGGTATCGGTCTCTGGGTCCCACACACCCGTGCCATCGGTCGCTTGAAGATTGAAGCAATCGCTTAATCAAGGAAAGGAATAAGAAAATGGCACGTGACCCTAAAGCCTCTTTTAAGTTCACCACTATCGGCTCTGGTGCTGGTGGATTTACAGCATCCGCAGATAAGTTGTCTGGTGTTTATGCAATGCCAGCAACTCTCACTGCTGGTGTAGCAGTCATCTCTGATGTATGGACAAACTGGAACGAAACGATTGGTGATGCAGTCCGTTTTGGTGCACAGACTGATGTCCCATCTGTTTCTGCACAGCCACTGATTCTTGGTGGTAACGGACAGAATCAGTTGTCCTTCATCAAGGTTGCAACAAAGAACACTGGACTTGCTGGAACAGGTCTTACTGACTACAAAATCCAGATTGTCGGTGATTCGCAGCCAGCGGTAACATTTACCAACACATCTGCAAACATTAATGGTACGTTCCTTGCAGCATTTGTTGCAGGTACTCCAGTTCAGTTTGTATCGTCTGGTGGACTTCCACCTGAGTTGAACCCGAACACTGTTTATTATGTCCTTAGTGGTGCAACTACCTCTGTATTTACAGTTTCCGCAACTGTTGGTGGTACTGCAATCACAATGACTGGTACAGGTGTTACTGGTGCTGTACATCAGGTTATTCAGGTTGGTGTACCTGCTGCTGCAACTTCACTTGCTGACCGCTCGTTGAAGAACGCAGTTCCTCTTACACCACTTGTAACGTGTTTGTTCAGTGCAAATGGAACGAACTATAAGTTCCTTCCAATCCTGTCCAACAACCGCTCGATGCAATTTCAGGTTACATTTCCTGCTGTTTCTGCTGCTGGTGCTGGTACTATCAGCATTCCAGTTGTAGGACTTCAGAATGGACGTGAAGGTGCAATGGGCGTATCCTTCTAATTAGGTAGGTCTCAATGAATTTAGGTGAAATCAAGCAGAAGGTTCGTATGGTAGGTTTGCACCATTTTGGTAGCAAGCAGGACCTTGACCCATTCGGTTTGGAATATCTAATCATTGAGACCGCTAATGAGATTGCCCGTAAGACAGACTGTCTATTTGGTCGGAGATATCTTGACCTTGTAGCCAATCAGTCAGAGTACTGCTCCCCTGATATGTATCGTATTAGGGGAGTATTCCTACTTCAAACAGATGGTACTTACCAGCGAATTAAACTGCTAGATTATGCAGACCGTAAGGCTGACGTGTACCGAATGAATACCGGAGTGCAACTAGACGCTTGTATCCTTATGGGTATGAATCGTCTAGGTTTTAAACCTGCACCAACAGACGCTTTAAATAACGGCATTATGATTGAAGGGTACTGTCAGCCCGGAAGTATATGGCAATACGATGTCAATGGTAATCCCGTTGCTCTTGCGGATAGTCACGAGTGTCCGCTACCTGATGTCTCCCACGACTGCCTTGTATATGGAACTCTATACAAGAGAGCAATGCAAATGAAAGACGCTGATGTCCTTCAGATGTTTAAGATTGAATTCAACGAACGTATTGGACAAGTGGAGTCCTATGCTGCAACATATGGCAGGAGAACTGTCTAATGGCTGCACTGCAAACTTTAATTGATGAGACTATCCGCTTACTGAATGAATCTACGGATACGTCATTAGGTGAAGTCGGAGATGGCTCTGGTGTTGTATCGGTTACATCTACCCAGACTATAACAACGTATCTAAATGAAGCAGTTAAGGAATGTTGTAGGACTTGTATTTACGTTCCTGCAAAAGGTTCTGTAACTCAATCTAATCCATTAATTAACTTGTCAGATGTAGTGTGTGACGGTGCGTATGTACCTACTACTGCCAGCACAGTTAATGACGCAACTGCCATATGGTTTCCACTTACTGTTATGGCTGGAACTACAGCATTAACTCATTGTAGTGAACCAACCCTTAGGGCATATAGTCCATCATTTGAGGCTGATGCAACTGGAGTTTCTAAATACTGGTTAAGACAGGGAGATTATGGAATTAGAATATATCCTGCTCCAACTACAAGTACTGTTTTTACTATATATGGTGCAGGCACTGTCGGTAACCTTGGTGCTGATAGTCTTACTATTATTCCTGATGATATTCAGTTGAAAATGTTCCCTGCATATGCAGCATACAAACTTGTGCTCAAGAATACAGATGACCCATCTATTGCAGCACGTTCATTTTGGGGTAATTGGTACAACGAATCTCGCATGAGACTATGGTCACAATTAGACCACTTTTTAAAGATGCCGGGTTCCCCATTTGCAATACCTCCAGTTACAGGTGGACAAGGATAGTGGAACTCAAAGATATTGCAGGAACTGTTATAGGTATCATTGTTAGCGCAGCCATCAGTGTGGTTACAATGATACGTAGAGTTGACCGTATTGAAATGTTGATACTGAACTTAAGTCAGAACACAGATAGACAATTTAGTGACCTTAAGGCTTCCGTTGATAACATGAGACTCGAAATCAACTCTCTTGATAAAGAACTGCAAAACGTCAAAGAGCGACTTCGTGTACTAGAGGAGAAGACTAAATAATGTTTCAAGGAATATCATTCACTCGATTGGTAGTTGTAGCACTTGTTGCATTTGCCTCTACATTTATGACTGTTATTGCAACGGCACTTCAGAATACTCCTATCGTGACAACTGAACAGTTAAAAGAGGTAGTTGTAGTGCAGGGCTTTAAGGCTCTTAGTATTGCATCATCGGCAGCACTGTCTGCTGTAGTGGCATTTTTTACACGTCCAGACTCTATTCTTCCCGCTAATGCAGTACGCTATCAGGTGAAGAGTAAAGACGAAGATAACTAGGTAATGTATGCAACGCACTATTACACTAACTGAGATAGTAGATGATGGGTCATTGTGCGTTCGTTTCAATGATAAGCAGTTTGGTACTCCATCCTTGCAAGACTTGCTTGATTACTCGCAAGAAGAATTGCAAGAGATATCCGGTCGATTGTTACGCTCATTATTAATTATTGAGTACATGAGACAACCACGCCTTCCTATCACAGCCTCATTAGATACAGATGATGCATCCGGGAACATAGTGATTATCAATGGCTAAAATACGTGCTCATATACCGTCTTATATGCCAATGTTTTCATCGGTCGCTGCTCCAACATCAAAGACAATACAAGCACTAAATGATTACGTTAGTATTGTTACAATTGCTGAAGAGGATGCAGTAATTGACCGTGTTACTGGTTATGTTGACCTACTTACTGGAACTCCCGGAACGGTTCGTATAGGAATCCAGTCGGTCAGTACGGCAACAGGCTTACCTAGTGGTACGTGGCTTGGATATGGAGATTTTGCTGGTAATGGAACCAACTTTCCAAACTTCAGCACCAAAGAGTGGACGTTGTCTACAACGGCATCTATTACACGAGGACAATATTACGCAATTGTGTTTTATGCTTTTTCAGGCACGTTTAATGGAACAAATAACATTCGTTTTTACACCGCTCGTGGAACGGGAATTGGTCCAAACAATACGGTTTTTCCATATTATTACGATGTCATAAATGGTGTAGCAGGTGCTAAAAGTACTACGGCTGGTCTTTTTAACTTCGGATGCGGGACATCGACTCGCCAATATGGTATTGCAACAAGTGGTTCAACCATTGCGTCTTGGAACTCAGGTTCTACACCTAACCAGCGTGGAATAAAGTTTAAGTTACCTGCGTCTTTATGTACTACGTTTAAAGTGGCTGGCGTAAGAATGGCTGTTGGTCCAACCAACAGTGCTGCACAGTGGAATTTAAATCTCTATGACGCTAGTAATAACGTATTGCAAAATAGGACTTACACTAATAGTGATGCTTATAATACAAACACAATTGCGGTTAGGGATTACTATTTTGACGAATCAACATTAACTGCATTGTCGCCAAATACGGATTATCGCATTGCTGTAGAAGGTGTATCTGCTGCACTAGGTTGTATGCAATACATTGAGACAGGCGGTACTTGGGATGTGTCTAGTGCATTCATTCCAGATGGGACATTCCATTTATCTACACGAACGGGTGCAGGTGCGTGGACTGACACTACAACATCGTGGTTTCCAATGCAGTTGATTATTGATGACTTTACAGCATCTGGTGGTGGAGGTGGAAATACTACTGAACCACGACTCCGGTTGAATGCGGGGCTTAACTAATGTTTCAATTTGCACAGAACGAAGCAACCAATACCCGTAGAAGAATATTCTTTTACGCTGTAGATGCGACTGATGGTTTTACCGCTGTAACTGCAAGCATTACGTCAGGTGTTGTGCTTATTGTAAAGAATGGTGTAACGCCGGGTACATCACCAGTTAGTCCTACATTCACTCACATAAGTAATGGTCTTTGGTATTACGAAATGACAGCCAGTCATCTAGATACACAGGGCGTATTGACGGTGACTATCACAGGTTCAAATATTAGGACAGTTCAGTTGATAGGGTATGTGTATGCTGGTGACCCAATGGCATCAATACCTACGTTCCCGACTAACTTTAGTAGTCTTTCTATTAATGCTTCTGGGCAGGTTACTGTAGGCGGTTATGGAACAGGATTAGCACCACTACAGCCAACGGTTGCAGGACGTACACTTGATGTTACTACGACTGGTGAGGCTGGTATTGACTGGGGGAATATTGGCTCACCAACAACTGCTGTTGCGTTTACCAATACTACAATCTCAACAGGTCAGCAAATTGCTTCTGTATCTGGCAGTGTTAATTCAGTTGCAACTAGGGTAACTGCAAATACGGACCAGTGGAATGGCATTGGAGTAACGGGTATGCCAATGCCCACCTATACGCAACCAACGGGATTCCTTTCTGCTTCATTCCCTGCTGGAACAATAGCCAATACAACGAATATAACCGCAGGGACAATTACTACGGTAAGTGGCAATGTCAATGGAAGTGTTAATTCAGTTACTAACGCTGTTACCGTTGGCACTATTAATAATAACGTAATCACTGCTGCTTCTATCGCTACTGATGCTATCGATGCTGATGCTATTGCTAATAGTGCTATTACAGTTCGTCTAGATACTGATGCAGTTCCTTCTGAAGCACGTTTAGTTACTGGCACTGTAGCAAGTGATGTATACAATGCTCTACTTTCGTCATATACATTGCCAAATACATTTGGTAGTAGACTTGTTAGAACACGTTCAACATCTCCATCTAATGAAACATTTATTACTAGTTCTAACCATATTGCTGCTGATGTTCATGACTTACAACCTGCTGTAATAGAAGATATACACTTTGCAGATTCAGCCCTTGTAATTGGTAGTGCTGCTGGAACCGGAGTAAAGGCGTACCTTAGCACTGCTGCTGACGAGGGAATAGCAGATACGGTTCTCAATCGCAACATTGCTGGCGGTGGTAATGGTACTGGTGCAACTACAGACCGAACTGTACGCTCTGCTCTACGTGCATTGCGTAACAAGTCTGGTATTGTTGGTACTACACTTACTGTATATCAGGAAGATGACACTGCTACAGCGTGGACAGCATCAGTTTCATCTAGTGCAACAGCAGACCCAGTTACTGGAATTGACCCAACATAATGGCAGCCGGGTATAGGTCATATACATTCTGGTGGTTTACTGGTTACTCTGTAAGTGGAGAATTACCACCAGTTGTATTGTGCCCTTGTCCAGATTACGGGCATGACCAAACACTCAGTAATCAATTTTCAAACATACAGTCACTTTCTAATCAATTTAGCAGTGATGGTACATTGAGTAATCAATTTACTAACGAAGCGTCACTTCCTAAGCGATTTAATCCTGACGCTACAATAGTTACACAATGGAAACGAGGACCGTGTAATGGCTAATGATGTAACTCAAGTAACTAGTGGTGTACAGCCTTACGTCATTGGTGACAGGAATTTTAGAGGCATTGATACGTATAATGATGCCAATAAACTTGAGGCTGGTTATGCAACCGTCATTGAGAATCTTCAACTTGACGGAGGTTCTTTAGTCATACGTAATGGGTGGCAAGGGTTAAACCAGCCATCCCAATTAAATACCAATCCAATCACAGTTACATTTACTGGTGGAGGAAGCCCGAACATCAATGCTTCGTTTCCATTTACATTACCAGTTGGTACACCTGTAAGATTTACGACTACTGGAACTCTACCTACGTCTACTCCAACATTCAACACATCTAATACTTATTACGTAGTAGGAACACCATCTGTATCATCAGTGAATATTGCATCAACTGTTGGTGGTGCAGCAATGAACTTTACTGGTGGTTCTGGAACACACGCTTTAGTCCCTCAAGCATCTGACCAGATTGGAATCTATGAGATGACTCCAATCAAGAATGCAGATGGAGTTACCAGTGATTTCATTTATACGTCTGTTGGTAAGTTATTTCGTTACAGCACCTCTACGAACACCAGTACTCAACTTGCTGACTATTCTACTGGTGCTACTCCTATGTATAGCCCGAATGTGCGAATGGTTAGTTATGGCAAGTATGTTTACGGAGTACCGGGCAAAACAGTAAGCGGAGCCGATTCTCAGATACCTTTGTTTAGGACTGATGGAACTGTTGGTGGAACTGTGCAGGTTCCTCAGATTGCAGGGTTCCCTAATCTAAAGCCACTTGCCAGACCGTATTCATTCTCTCAGTACTCTATGCCACCTGTTGATTCACATCAGTATGTTGATATGGCAGTTGGTCCAATCTTAGTTACTGGCTCAGAAACTAACAAGATGGCTGACGCAGACTTCTCTGCGTATGCAGTTGGTTACAATGCGTGGACTGGCACGTGGAAAAAGATTGCCAATGACCCATCTGTAAAGGGAGTTGGAGTAACCAATAGTAATAACAATTTCATTGGTACAGACCAGAATATATATAGTCCTCCAAATCAAAATGCAACTCGTATAGTTCAAATAGATGGTTCTGGTGATGGCATCTATCAAGATGTTCCTGCTACTGGAATAACAATGCCTGTTGAACAGACGAACTATATAAACAACAACAATAGCACTACACCGTTCTCTTGTTCGTATGGAATTGGTACTACTGTTACGTCAACTAACCATTCTCTTAGGGTTGGTCAGAGGATACGGTTTGTATCCACCACTGGATTACCAGTTGGTGTTCTTGACTTCTGGGTTGTATCAGTACCAACGGCTAACACGTTTACTGTTTCACAGACCAATAATGGAACTGCTTATTCGTTTACGTCAGCATCGTCAAACACATACTACACACTTCAAGGGACAGGTATGTTCCTGTTCAGTCTGTGGGCTATAAACGTAGACCAACAAACAAGCACTGTAGGTCAATCGATTAGTGTAACCATACAGGGATATAAAAACGTAGGTGGTACGGCAACAGTTATACCGGGTGCATATCTATCCACTATCGTTGCTCCACCTATTGCACGTGGTGGATACGACTGGATTAAGGCGAATATACTTGCTGACTTCAGGGTGTATCAGAACGAAATAGTTCAGTTGCGTATAAGCATTCAGAATGTCAATGCTCGTGAAAATGACGGCAAGGGTATATACATTACAAAAACGAGTCTATATGCTGTAAGCCCTAGAGTTGGCACTGTTGCTAGTGATGCGATTGATAATAACACTGGTCTCCTGAAGATAAAGACTTTACAGAACAATACCAATGTTACTGGTTACGCTGGGCTTGTAAAGAACTGTGCTTTGAAGTTCACTATGCGTCCATCGACTACAGTTACATTTAGTGCTGGTAGTCCAACTGTTAGCGGTAGTTTCTCTCCAGTATTAGCAGTAAATACTCCAGTAAGATTTGCGACAACTGGCTCTCTTCCAACTAACCTATCGTCTACAACTACATACTATGTTGTAGGTACTCCTACATCGTCTAGTATTCAAGTGTCTGCAACACGTGGTGGAACAGCCATTTTAATGGCTACCGCTGGTTCTCCTACAACTCAGGTAACTCCTATTGCACGTGACTGGAGTAAGTATGATTCTCTGAGTCTTAGGGCAGTATTTCCAGAAGCAATACTAGATTCTATTCCTAATATCAAGATTGGCTTGCAAGAAGATTCTGGCTATATTGAATGGGGTGGGTACGCCACATACGATAAAGATAACGGATATTTAACGTGGAGTCTACGTGGTTTTACATCAACTAAAATGGATGCCGTATCAAGAGTCTATATGCTCTTTGATGGTGACATTCAGAATATGTTTGATGGTCAAGACCTTATGTACATTGGTGACATCATTATCAATGGAAACTTGACTGCAAATCTAAAGTACACCTATAGATTTTCAAGGTGGTATCCAGAAGATGGTGCATCTGCTCCATTTGTCCCCGGTGTAGGAACAGGTGCTTCTACGATTTATCCGTTTGGATTTGAGAGTGAACTTACATCTGCAAGTAATGAGTTAACTGCAACTGAAGCATTGAGTGCTAATCAGGTAATACTGAATCCAAATGCAGAAACAATTAACACTCCTGCTACATATACACACTTGATTATTTATAGGTCAAGTACTGCGTATCCTGATGGTTTGTTTAGATGTATTGGTTCGTACAAGATATCTGATTCAACTACAAATGGAGCAGACTTGTCTGTACTTTCTACTTCAGGTGGAGTTATTACATTACTTGACAACGTGGCTGAAAGTGCAGTTGTGAGTGATGGACCACAAGGCTCGCAAGGTGATATCTATGAGTCTGGTCAAGATAACTTCCCGCTAGGTGGAACAAGTATTACTACTCATCAACAGAGATTGTGGGTAGGCAAAAATAACACTCTTTGGACATCGTGGTTATTTAATGCAGATAATGAGTTTACGATAAATACAACTCATGTACCGCTTTTGACAGACCCTAAAGTTGATGTAAAGGGTGCATCTTTTGATGTTGCTTCATCAACTGATAAAGAATACATCCTAAGTATGATGTCTTATCACGGAGACATGATGTCCCGTAATAACAGTACGTCATCAGTACTTCTTGTGTTTAGAGAAGGAACTGTTTACCCTATCACTGGTTTTGCTCCATCAAACTGGCAGGTGCAAGCATTCCTTCGTGAGTCTGGAATTGGTCTAATGGCTCCTCGTTGCCATACGACTGTTATGGGTCAACCGTGGTACTTAAATACATCTGGTCTTGTCCAATTCGCTGGTACTCAAGTTATACCTAAGTCCATTCAACTTGATGGCTTACTTGCATTGAATCCATATCGAGTAACATCTGGTCCCGCTATTACTGCTAGTTCTTACAAGAGAAGTATCATACAGGTGCATGATAAGAAGGTTTATCTATTTGCTCCAGATATAAATCAACTTAACAATCGAAATGTGTATGTATGGGACACAAGATTAAATGGATGGGTCACATTAACCTGTTTAGGTGACATCGTATCTGCTTTATCACTGGCTACAACAAATGACAGGGAGTCATTTTATACAGGAGATACAACTGGTCAGATATTCCAGATGACTAACTTTTATGACAGCCTGTACACATACAAGCCTACATCTGTTGTTGGTAATGCACTCCAATTTTCTGGAACAAATAACACCCCATTTTTGAGTGTAAATGACCCTATCATTATTACATCAGCAGGTAATGCATTAATTGGCGGTGCTACCTATTACATTAAGACTGTCACATCAAACTCAGTTACGTTATCTAATAGCCCCGGTGGTGTCGAGATTACACCTACTGCTGGGGGAAGTATGGTTCAGTTTAGAACTATTGATGCAATCTATTGGCAACTTACTACACGTGCATTCGGTCAAGCATACGCAGATGGAATTGCATATTATGCAAAAAATAGACCATATCAACTAGACATACACGCAGATGCAGACGCTAATGGCAGCACAATAGGATGGTCACTAGAATCCCCCGGAGCACAATATCAATACGGGAAGTCTTATACTATAGCCGGGAATAAAGCACGTGCAATTCGTGGTGTTTCAAGAGACTTATCAGATTTTAACTGGAAAGTTACATTATCCTCTTCTGATGCTTTGCATGAATTCAGACTATTTGCTGTACACCTCCATATGGTTGAAAGCGGAATAACGAGACATAGATAATGCCTATACCAGCACCAGTCATACCGCCAGATACAATCACTACTACTACTAACCTTCCGGGTGGTAGTACGCTAGTTATTGAGGGTGACTTCTCTCAATACAATGAAAGACCTAAGGCTGTACCTGCTGAAACTGCTGTGTATCAAGTTACTGCGTCAACTACAGGTGGTGATGCACCTGCTATGTTTAGATGTGATGCAACGGCTGGTGCAATAACTCTTACGTTTCCATATTCCAATAGTGCTATTGGAAGGATTATCTATATAGTCAAAAGTGACTCATCTGCTAACGCTATTACATTGGCAGTACAATCAGGTGACAACCTATGGAAACCATCGACTTTAACAACACTGACATCACAGTATCAAGTATGTGCTTTTCTAGCAGTGACAAATGGCACGGTGACAGGATGGCAATGTATCAGCGTATCCTAAAGCACATGAGTGACGATGCATTACTTGAACTAAAGTCTGAGTTTGACTTGATAATGGAAATGCGTGTTCAAGTCTGCAATGAATTGAATGATAGGTCGATGCAAGTAAAGCAAACGGGTAATGGTACAAACTAATGGCAATGGATGAATACGGAGTAACAGCAAATCAAATTGGTGGTAAAGTCGCTGGTTTAGCACCTAGCAGATATAACCCGTTTGGTTTTATGGGAAACCTAGGTAAGTATTACAAGCAAGCATCACCTTACCTCAGTTTACTACAAGGTGGCGGTGGAACCAAAGGTCTAGTTGAGGGTGGTCTTGATATGGCTGCTTCTTCTATGATTCCGGGTTACTCTCAGATAAAAATGTTTAACCAGATGACTGGTGGAGTAAACCTAAATAAGATGCTAGGTATCAAAAACCCATTAAGTAGTCTAGGGAATGGTTTGTTTGGTAAGAAGAAGGCTACTCCATCAGACCCATATATGGCAGCATTAGGTCGCTATCAAGCAGGACTTGCAGGTCAGCAATCTGCTGCTGCTGAACAGATGCGTAGTGCAGCGGAACGCAGGGCTTCTATCAAGCCTATGCAAGATAAGGCTGAAGGCGAACTGATGGACGTTCTGATGAATGGTCTATCTAGTCGGCAACTTGCCCCTATCTATGGAGAAGGTGTTGCACGTAATGCAGCCATTGGTCGTGGTGCTGAGGCAGCCCTTGCACAGAAAATTGCACAGCGTGGTCTAGGTGGTGGTGTACAGGCTGGTATGGAACAGGCTAATCTAGCAGCAGCAGGTGCTAGGGAAGCGGCTCTCAACAACGCTATTACTACACAACAGTTACAGCAGCGACCACAGCAACTTGCTACTGCACTTAGTCTTCTAGGGCAACGTGACCAGACTGCATTGCAAGAACAACTCTTAGCCCAGAATGCTCAGAGCGAAGCACTTCAGTTAGGTATGAATGCAGAGCAAACTGCTCGTGAATTAAAGATGAGACAGGATGCCATCTCTGCTGCTAATCGCCAGAATGAGATGGAAGAACTAGGTGGCATATTACGTCTAGCACAACCTGAACTTAAAAAAGCGTATGACCAGTTTATGGCTTCTCGTCAGAAGAAGACTCCAACTCTAAGTAATGAATCACTAGAAGCACAGATTGCCGAAGGTTCTGCTCCATTGGGTGATGCATTACAACAAGATGGCATAAATAAATTTATTGCTGGTTTAGGTGAAGCAGGGCGAAGGCAACAGGCTGCTGCTGGTCAGGCTGGTACAGCACTTGCTGGACTAGGCGGTGCAATGATGGCTGGAAGTAATGCTTTCGGTCAAGGTCGTGCCCAGCAAGAACCATTTGACTTCATGCAAGCACAGATGGGTGGACAGCAAATAGGAACTGTTCAACCTGTAACTGATATGTCTACTAGATTACGTATTGACAATGCAATTGGTCAAATGATTGAAGAGCCACAAGGTAATGGTACGACATTGATTCTTTACAAAGAACCTCTAACTGGTCGTTACTTAAAGCGATACATAAGTGGCGGTGCTGGTACGAGGATGATGACACCTGCACAACAGGCTGGTCTTATAGGTGCTGGTGGTGGAATAGAACTTACACCTGAAGGTATTCAGGCTGGTGCAACAACACCTACTGGTGGCTTCTTGAGTATGAATGATGTTCTGAGGTTCCAATAATGGCAAGTCTAACTGGATTACTTACTGGCTGGAGAGCAGCCGATAAAGATGTACGTGCTGACGAGCAGTTCAAACTAAGCGAACGTAAACTTCGTGGTGCTGAACTTATGGATAAGTTCAAAGAAGCCAGAAGGATTGCTCAAGAAGACGAAGAAGATGAAGCGTCAACTATTGAAAAGTTGATGACTCCGGGTCTCAGCGAACAGACTAAGAATGCTTATCTTGAAGCATACAAGCGTGGTCGGTCTTCTCGTGAAGGTTACTTGAGTTCTCTTACTCAAGACCCAGATACTGCTAAAGAAATGACTCAACGGTTTGGTGATTTGACTAAACTGTTGAAACCGTCAACTATTGGCACTGGACAACTCCCAACTCCCGCTGTTGACCTTAAGAGTATTCGTGATGAGGCACTTAAACTTCGAACAAAGATTGAAGAAACGCCAGATGAATACAAACCTGAAGTCCTTAAGTTTGGTCAGGATGAGTTACTTGCATTAGGTGCTACACCACAGCAGGTAGAAACATTCCTTCCAACCATCGGTAAGGTTATTGGTAAGAAGGCTGGTACTGGCAAAGTCAGTCCGTTGATGACTGTGGATGAACCACAAAATCTTCCAGAGCATATTCGTACTGCTGGAGGTGGAGAACAAACTGATATCACCACTGGTGTAACTACTAAGTTCACCAAACAGGGTGACCAGTTTATGAAGCAGTATGTCAAGCCTGAAGACCTACTGAAAGTTTCATATCCTGCTACGACTGAAAAGGGACTTAAGATTGAGAAGTTGCAAGCAGATATTAATCGCATTGGTGCAACGACTAAGAAACTTGAAGTAGATGCAACTGCTATACCTGTAAGACTTAAACAGAAGTGGGCAGAGATTAATCAAAAGATAAAAACTGATGCTTGGCAGCAAAGTTATAAAAAGGCTTCTCTGGACATTCAAAGGGCTAGTGTGAATGCTCGTTTATATGCTACCAACGTGGCAAGCAATGACAGGAATCGCTCCCTAGGTGTACGTGCTGCCACAACACTACTTAATGTTGGCTCACGTGAAAAAGGTAGGGCATTATCTGCTCTTGCTTCTGCTGATAAGGCTATCCTTGACTTGCGAGAGAAGACTGGAAAACTTAAGGATGAACGCAAGTTAGGTGAGTACAAAGAAGCAGTACGAAATCTTGCAGACCTAGAAGCACAGCGTGACCGTCTTGCTGCCACTATTCCTAATATGGATAATCCTATGGTTATGTCATCCCTACTAGGTGAAATCGGACTAGGCGATATTAACATTGAAAGTATGGGTGGTGCTGGTGGTTACAATGCTGCTACACAGCAAGCACTTCTCAACGCAATGATGGCAGGTGGTATGGGTGGTGGTAGAGGATATGCTCCTCAACAGCCTAATATCAACATTATGGTTCCCGGTGGTGGTGCTGGTTATGCTGCACCTGCTGGTGGCGGTGGAGTAGTACCACAAGCACCTCAATCAGGTTATACTGGTGCAGGACTTAGTCTTCAGGGTGGTTCGCTGACAATCCCCGTTGGAGGCAATGGATTACGAGTACCGCAAACAGACATTACCAAAAAGGCTAATGCGGTTGCAGATTACTTGAGAAGGTAAAACAAAATGGCTGAAACCCCTAAAGATAGGTTTCGTAGGTTAATCAAAGAACTGTCTGAAGATGACAGAACATTCTTAGATACTAATCTCTTAGGGGTTTACCGCCGAGGTATTGAATACGGTAAGGTACAAGGGTTCTTCAGTGACAATGAAGCGAAGACCTATCGTGGTGTAGCCGACCAGCGTATTCAAGCAATTCAAAAGATTCCTGTTCTTGACCAGTCTGGTCAACCTATTACTAAGACCGTTGATGTTCCGGTTATTCGTAATGGTAAAGAAGAGAGAATCCAGCGTACAACTCCACTAAACCCATTTGACCTCCAGAAGAAAACTGGTGGACAGATGGAAGGTGGTGCTCTCACTGGTCCAATCTTTACTGGTCGCTCACTTACTGGTGAGGGTGGACTTCAGGACGTTATATCCCAGCGTGTAAAACTCAAAGAGCAGATTGCACCTGCTATTCAGAAAGATGCTCAACAGATTGAGCAGAAGCGTGGTCAGACCGCACTGAATAAACCGGGGACAATCTTAGGGTTACTTGCTGGTGCTGGTGCTGCACTTCCTGTAGGTGCACTTAAAGATTATCAAGCAGCCATTATGCGTGGCACTGGTGCATCAGCGGATGAAATTGCCCGTAAAATTTATGGGTATCAACAACCTGAACTTGATAATCCAATTCAATTAGGTATCCAACACGCAGGAATTGTTGGTCAATCCCTAGAAGAGGCTGCTCTTCCTGCTGCAATTGGTACTGGTGCTGGTATCTTAGCGGGAAGTGCTGCTGGTGCACTTGCTGCTCCTTCTGCACCATTTACTGCTGGCTTAGGACCTGCTGCTGCTGGCATTGGTGCAGGTATGACTACAGCATATTTCGCTACTCAACTTGCTCAAAAAGGACAGCAAGCCTTTAAGAAAGCAGTCTTAGGCGAAGATGTGTACGCAGCACGTCAACGTCAGATGCAAGAAGCAACTTCTGCAAACCCATATGGTGCTATGGCTGGTCAGATGGCTGCAAACTTCCTAGTTGCATCACCAACACTTCCTAGTCTAACTCTCCTTAAAGGTGGTCTTGCTGCTGGTAAGGCTGGTGCAAATATTGCACGTGCTGAACGGGCAATGATTAATGCAGGAGTTCCAGCACAAGCCTTTCGTCCACAGTTACCAACTACTGGTTTAGGTGGAGTTGTCTCTAACTCTAAGTTCTATAACCTTGTTAGTGGTGCTACTGAAGGTGCTATTACTTCTAAGTTAGGACAAAAATTAGGGTTAGATACAGCACGTGGTGCAGTACGTGGTTTCACTGGTAGTGAAGCAGGTCGTGAGTTCATATCTGATATTGCCGAGCGTGGCATTGAAAGTATGAGTGACTTCCAACAGGCGATGGAACAGCGTGAGAAAGATAAACTTGCTGGAAGACCTGAGACTCCTCTCTATCAGATAATGGCACAGACCTTATTTGGTTCTCTGTTTGAAGGTCGTGGACCACTGAGTAAAGCATTTGACTTTACTGGTCGTGTTGGACAGAACCTAGGTACTACTGCTCTACGTGCTATGGGTGATACTACGTCCTCTGACTTTGTACCACTAGGTCGTATGGCTCCGTTACCACAGCGTAAACAACCCACACCTACAACTGTTGGTGCAACTCGTGCTGGAGTAACACTGCCTACTGCACAGACTCCTGTACCTGAACGTCTTGAACTACCACAGAACTTTGTCCCTATTGGCAAGGGTCGTGTTGCTGAAGTCAACCGTGAAGGATTCACATCCAATATCAAGTCCGTACTTGACCTACCTGCCGACTACCTTGATGTTCGTGCAACTAAGGGTCCCGGCGAGATTGATATGAGTGAGAATGTTTACAATGCAGTCTCACGTCTTGCACCAGAGGCAGGTGTATTCTCACGGGTCAAAGAAGCCTTCACTGGTCCTACTCCACTGAAGTCTGAGAAGACTGGTGACTCATTCGAACAACTTGCTGGATTTACAGATGATGGCTTTGCTAAGGTCAACATCATTCGACCAGACGGTGAGTCTACTTACAATGTAGTTAGCCTTGATATGTTGTCTTCCGCAAACCGGAAGAGAGCAGAGAAGGTTATGAGTGATTCTGGTATCACTCCTGCAAACATCACTGGGTACACGAAGGCTGATGTACAGCGTGATATTGCAAAGAACTTTGAACTACGCTCATCTACAGACCCATCATTGAAAGACAACTTCAAGAATGAGTTCTGGATGGGTGACACACTTGTTCCCGGACGCATTGTTTCTAAGGTTGATGACCAGCACGTTGTGATGCAGTTACCATCGCCTACATCTGGCGTTGATATGGTCATTGTGCCTAACGTCAACGTAGAGCGTATGGGTCAACCACAAGAGATTCTTGATACTCGAACGATTACTCCATACAACCCATCAGAGTTTATGGTTGACAAGGAAACGTATAGTCCTCTCCGCAAGGATGTAGACCGTGTGTCTACTAAGGACTTGAAGCATCCTATGCTTCTTACTCCTGAGCAAGCAGCAAGAGCGAGTCGTTCACGTCAACTTATCATTGACAAGAAGCGTGAACTTGCATCCGCTGGAGAGAATGCTAAGTCAATCAATCAGAAGGCTGACGCTTCTATCAAGGCTGCTACAAACGAGTTACTTACTAAGACTCGTGTACCTGCTGAGTTTGCCTTTGATGAAGGTACTTTGATTGAGTTTGCTGATGCATCTGGTCAAATGCGTATGGGTGTAGTTGTTGATAACACACCATACGGACCAGTGGTTGTAGATGTTGATTCACCTACCAAACCTGCGTTTGTTGTACAAGAGTCTGCTATCAATAGGACTTCTGTTCCTATGCGTAATATTCCAAAGGCACAGAAAGTAACTCCTCCTAAAACTACGGAAGAAGCAGTTGCTCGTCGGACTGGTCGTAAGCCAAAGGCTAAGACTCCTGATGTTGTAGCAGAAACGACCGAAGAGGTTGGGGCTGAGACTCCAGTCAAAAAGACACGAAGACGCAGACGTACAGTAGCACCTGAAGTTGTATCAGAAGCAGTTAATCCTGAGTCAGAAGCAGTTGTAGCACCAGAGCGAACTCGCCGTACAGCACCTACAGTTACGGCTGAAGTAACTCCTGAGGCAATTCGACCTACCCCTCAACCTGCAACACGCAGACCACGTGCTACGAGTAAGAGACAGATTGAGACCCTCCTGAAAGATGGAGTTGTCATTGATGGAGTAGAAGTACTCTTTCCTAAGATTCCATATGAGACTGCTACGCTCAGTGAAGAGATTGACCCTGCAACTGGCAAGCGTAAACTTAACAAGACTCGTGGCAACTCTGTAATCCTAGACTTTTCTGGTCGCAAACTTGTTGTCGCTGATATCAACGGTGTTCGTATTCCGTTCTACCTATCAACTGGATTTGGTGGAAAGGTAGATGTTCCACCGGGCAAGTGGTATCCAGTCTTTGGTATTGACCCAATGAGCGGTTGGTTCAATAAAACTTCTGGGACTGAGATTACTAGTTACTATGGAAACCCTGACCTCAAGGCAATATCTGAGTATCTCGACAGCACAATAGGTGATGTACGTGATGTGCAAGTTCCTAGAGTTGCCTATCGTCTCGAAGGAAAGGTTACACCGCAGATTGACTTCATTAATCGTGATGTCACACCTGTAACCAACGAAACTCCTGAGACAGCAGAAGGCTTGCGTCAGAACATCAATGATGCCCTCGCTAAGGTCGAAGATGCTGTAACTGAGGAAGTTATAGAGGAACCGACTGTAGAGCCTCAGGTTGTCAGTCCTGTGACCCCACAGGCACAGCCTACTGCTGTTACTCCTACTGCTACACCTGTTGCACCTACACCTCAAGTAACTCCATCGACTGTAACAACACCTGAGAAGCCGGGAGTAGTTGCAGTACGTCCTGACCTACAGTTGAGTCCAGATATTGCGATTCAACTGTTCCCTGAGGTAACGGGACCAGCGATTGTTAATCTTGAGCGTACTGATAATGTAACTGGAATACCTGAAATCATAGGCACTAACAGTCGTTTCATTACCGTTTTGAATATCAAAGGACAAGACGTACTTTACTATCTCAGTTCTGGTGAAAACCCTAAGGTGGATGCAGCAACTGGAGAAGTTGTACAGCCGGGGAAATGGTATCCATTCTTCGGCTTAGGTCAAGATGGATGGCTCAATAAACCTTCTAGTCGAATGATACTTGACTCATTGGGTCAACAGGAATTCAAGGATGGTTCTGACCTTCTGAATAATCACTATGGAGATATCCGTAGCCTTCAGACTAACGACCCAGACTTCATGACAACACCTAAGGAAGAGTTGCCTAATACTAACAATATCTTCTTTACGGAACTGAATGAGTACAACACTACGGTTGTCCCAGATAAGCCACGCCGTGGAAAGTACAAGCCAATCCTTGACAGGATTAATAGTGTTACTCAGGGTGTAAGCCGTGAGAGTGGATTATTCCCAGACCATCTTCGGTCTGAACTTACGAGACTACGTCAAGCGTGGAATGAGTACGATGCACGTAAGGGTGCACCTGTAGTAGAAGCACAGCCTACAACTCGTGAGGTTGTTCCTCAGGACATCATTGAAGAAGGTTCGTTCTTTACTCCTACTGCTGAAATTGAACTCACACCAACTCAACGGACAATGGTCGAGGAAGGTGACGAGTCTGCTTTCGATGAAGGAAGTTACCTACAGAACGTCCAGCCCGGTGATGTAACAGTCGCAGAGGGCGATTCACTTGTACGCATACAAGCATCTATCGAAGGTATTGGCGATATCAATGAGGTACTTGCTAAGGCACGTAACCGAGAAGAACTTGAGGTAGTCCTCAAGGATATGCTTATTCGTAGTGGTCAGATAAAGGGTGATGCTGACGCTACGACTGCTGCTCGTGCGGTTGCTTCTTACTATGACGAGATGATTCATGCATTCGTCAATCGTGACCTCTACGTAGCCCAGTTGGTAATGCAGGGTATTGAAGAGATTAACCCTGTTGAGCGAAAGACGATATCCGAAAGTGGACAACCACTTGTCCCATCTCTAGTTGACCCTGAACTTACATTTGCTGCTAAGAAGGTTGCGTGGCGTAAGAATCGTGCTGCTACGTTGATTCAGCAGTATGATATGCCTCGCATCAATAGCATCATTGACTCAATTAATAAAGAGGCTTCTTCTCGCCAGACAGCATTAAATGAATTAACTGGAGAATATTTTTTAACAAAAGGCATGACCTTTGCCGATATTACAAGTGAAGATACTCGTCGCTCTGTTATTGATAATGTTCGTGTCAGTTTAGTTAAAGAGCGATACAAGACTAACATTCCAGTATTCAAGGTCATTGACGCTGGTCCAAAGTTGGACAGTGTATATGATGATGTCTTTGAAAAGCGTGGTGGATATACAACTGTATATGACGAGCGTACCAATGCTGGTCAGCAAGTTGTGTTCATGATGGCTAATAACTCTGACATCGGAACTACGATACATGAATTGAGTCATGCGATTCTGGACAATATGCCTGTTCATATGGCATCAGAACTAGCCACTCGATTTGGTAAAACTCTACGCCGTCCAACTAAACTTAATCAATCTTATATCCCGTGGGAACTGCATGAGATGTTTGCTACAGCAATGGAGCAGTCATTTCTCAGTGGTACACCGCCTGAATCATTACGTGGTGCAGTCTCTGGACAAGCACGAATGAATGAGATATGGGGCAAGATTAGTAAGTTTATGCAAGAAGCATATTCAGCAACTTATGGATTTAAAGATGCAAAGACGAATATAAACTGGCAGAAAAACATACTTGAATGGTCTATTCCATATGACAATAACCTAGTCAACCTGTGGGATAAGATTCCGATTACCGTGAAACTAGGTGACAAGATGGTACGTGCTATCGTCTTGAAGTCAGATAAGTATCCGGGTGGTCCGGGTCTTGTTCCAGATTCACTTGTTAATGAACCTATAGTTTCAGTCAAGTTCCTTGACCCTGTAAGTGGATTGATTAAGACTGAACCTATCGCTGATAAAGATGCATTTGGACAGGCTAATATTAGACCTTCTGACATCGTGAGTGTTGGTGGAATTACTGAAGGTATGACAGCGAACCTCGGTTCGATGATTGTCAAGTGGGTTAGTGGATACAGCACACAGAGAGACACTTATGGTCAGCAGATTAAACTGATTGGTATTCGTGGAACATACGAAAAGACTAACGAGCAGATTATTGCTGACAATCCACAGGGTCTCCTTGATACCATTGATACATCCGATAAGTCAATCAACAAACTGATTGATACGGCTGTTGCACTAGATAAGGGTGGCATTGACCGTACATCCACTGAATGGAAGGGATACCTGTTTGGTATCGGCAACCGTTCTTTGGCTGCTATCAATCGTGCTCTCAACTATGGACTAGTAACAACACTACCAACTCCTACCAGTCATACAAACTTCAATGATTGGATTAATGCTATTGGTGCACTACGACAGGGTTCATTCCTTAAGGAATACAACTACACAGATGCATCAGGAAAGACAACAAAGAAGAATGCACTCGAATGGGTCCAATCAGGATGGAAAGACCTTGCAAAGGATATTAAAGCCCTTGAGCCGTTCCACGGTTCGTTGGAACTACAGGGTCGTGAAAGACGGTCGGCTGCTCAACGTAGGAGTGGAAACACAGGAGGCAATCTCCTGTACCAGTCTCGGAGACGTAGTCTTGACGCAACACTTCGTAAAGAAGCAGCACAGAGAGTAGCGGGTAACTCTAACCCACATTCAGTCACGCCTGAAGCGTTTGCACATTACGCAACCTACGATGGTGTTCCACGTGATGTGGTAGTTCAGTTCATTGAAACTCGTGTTGGTGCAGATGCACTCCGCACATTCGATGGCAAGGCTGATATCCGCACACTTGAACTTGACGATGTACTCACCATTGATGGAACGATTGACGCAAGCGGTGATACTCTTGCATCTATCAAGAATGCGTTGGACTTCGCACAACGCAATGGTGTTGACAACGTCCTGTTGCACACACAGGCTGGTAAGAATGAACCGCTAGGATATAGCGACAATGGATACTCTGTTGAGCCTACAGTTACATTCACATCACCTGAAGTTATTACCGATGACATCTACGCTTCTGTACGCCGAGCATATCCTGCCATTAGGATTACTCCAGACCGGAAGTCAATCACGATGGTTCATCTTGAGGATAGAGGAAAGACATATGAAGAGTCGCTCGAAGATTTCAGCAAAGCCATTAAACAGGTCGCAGATACGCTCGTTGAAGCAGATGTTCCAGTTCAAGGTTTCCAATCTACTGAAAGGGTCTGGAATTTCGGAAGTCAATCTGGTCGGGGGTATGCCATCGACTACAATGAAGCGAGTAATGTCCTTAATCTCACCGCACAGCACCTCTTCGGGATAGACGATAAGCCTAAGGCTGATGTTACTATTCGACCAACAATCGAAGGTGCTCTATCACTTGTCCGTGGAAGGACTGTAAACCTTCCTGCTAAGTTTGATATGAGCATTGCACCAGACACTCTGGAGCGATGGGTAGAGGCTGGAAACCAGCATAGTAAACTCCCTAGCCAGTATTACAAGACTACTGATAGTGTTAGGGTTTATGATGCATTGACAAAGGAATTGCCACGGCAGTTCAAGTTCTTAGACCTTTCCGTATCGTTCGCTGGTTCTGGTCAACCGTCAAAGGTTAGTATCGGAAGAGATACTCGTGTTGACGATGCGAACCCAATGCTTGCAGACAGTGGACTCACTACTGTTGATGGCGAGCCATTGAAGTTCTCTGAGGTTGCAGATGCAATCTATTCGTCTATCCGTTCAAGCGTTCAGGTTGTATCGGGTGGCGAGCATTCAGATAATCTGGCATTCGCTGCTCATGCATCGTTGACGCAAGACCCGTGGGCTATATGGGGATTGTGGTCTGAGACTATCGGTCGCAGGGCTAACACTCAGTTCTCAAATAAGGATGTTCGTCGCACTGCACTTCCACCACTTGATTCAATCAAGACTGGTATAGTCGGTGTTGACAAACGTATAGATGCAATCTACAAGGATGCTAACAACCAGTTTGGTCATCTTGGTATCAAGGATAGTAACAACGCTTACTCACCTGCAAGTTTTGCAAGTGGTCGTGGTGTAACACTGTTCAGTTCACGTAGGCGTAATCCTACATCGTGGGCAGAGAATGGTGGACCAGCATCACGTGACTTCAGTACAACTGATTCGCCAGATGCAGCCACATATGCTTTGTTTGATGCAGACATCGCAAACCGTGGATGGAAGATTGCCGATGAAGTAATAGACCAGATGTCAAATAGGAATAGTCCTCTGTTCCTGATGTTTGATGGTAACCGTGACCATATGCTTCAGTACTTGACTGAAGCGGTGTTCGCTCAAGTACACATCACTGGAGATAGACGGTCTGGTGTTAGAGCACTTGAGGAACTAGGTGTTTCTGGTGAAGGTGCATTGACTGCTAACGTCACAAATGCATCATATGTAAAGTCTTACATACGACCTCTGGCAGACATAACCGATGAGAGTGGTAAGCCAGTAGTTAATCCAGTCAATGGAATCGCAAAACTGTATCACGCATCCAACGCCTTGATTAATATCACTGATGGTAGTTTGGTATCGGGCAATACAATCTCTCGTCGAAACGGGAACATAGAAGATACATTGGCACATCGTCAAGGTGAGAATGAAGGTGAAGGATTAGGTGGAACACCATCTGTCGTTTCCTTGACTTACAGTTTCGACTATGCAGTTGATATCGCTAAGGTTGCTAGTAACCTGCGTAACGTGTTGATTGACAGTAATGAAATTGATACGTGGAGAAGCACTGCTACTCGTCGAGTCAAGTTGGCGTTGACTACTAAAGACCCCGGTAAGTCATTCATCAATGACCGCATTCGCCGAATGTCTGGCATAGACAATCCATCTGTACCAGCCGAGTATAAGTCTCTGGTTGAAGAGTTGGTCAACAGCCAACACGGTCTTGATACGCTTATGGTGGTTAATGCCCGACTACAGCATCCTGATGAAATCGTTGTAGACAACTACTATGATTCCATCAGCACTGTTCAGGGATTCATTAATCAAGTGTCTCGTAGAGACCCTGAGGCAGGGAAGAAACTCATTGCATCCAACAAGTGGCTATCAGAGCACAGAGCACCTCAGAGTGTCACGCAAATCACTGGCATTAACCCAATGTATGTTATTGCGTATGCAAACTGGAAAGCGGAAACATACCGCAAATCTGACATTGAGACTCTGTGGGAAAACACTAAGGAGACTCTCGACCTAGGAGGCACACTCCGACAAATGGGAGTCAAAACATTGACTGCTGCTGAGTTGAACCACGAAGCCATTGGTCTTCCTGCTACAACAATCTTCCCTGCTAGTGCAGAGAAGTTGGCTGCCCTTAGTAAAGAAGAGTTGATGAATCGTAGCATCGGTGTACTTGAATACGAGGCTGATGCATCAAGGTTGTATGAGCACTACGAGTCCGAGAAGGAAGTACGTACATCGGCTCCGTCACTCCTAGGTACTCCGACTGCAATCTACAATCCTTACGGCAAGAAGATTGAGGCTCCAACCACAAACGTCTATAAGACTCTATGGTCTGCTCGTCCAATCAAGCCACCTGTACGCATACAGACGGTTGTGGATGAAGATGGAACTGTAACTGAAGTGCGTGAGGAAGTACCTGCTGAAGTCCCACAGAAGGTCAAGGAAGCACTAAAGATTACCGAATGGGTAATGAAACCATATGGCATCGTAAACGACCTAGCACGTAACAGTGTTGGAGGTGACTGGTCTTCCATTCTGATTCAGAACTGGATGACTGCTAACCCGATTGAGAATCCAAAGTTGTTTGCACAACAGTTCATGATTGGTTTGAAGATGATGAAGCCAAACCTAGGATTCCAAAAGAAGGACGGCACTATCATCAACAAGGACATGATGTTAGGACGGCAGGAGTTTCATGACCTAGGTGACCAGTTGCGTAGTACACCTTTCTACAACCTTGCTAAGGAGGCTGGTCTCACGTTGAATACAGCACGTGTTGATGAGCGACTTGCTGAACTTCGTGAGAAAGACCCACGTGCAACACTGATGGATGTAGATGAGTTAGGTATGGATAAAGACCTTGCTCCTACACACGCATTCTTGAAGCACGGTCCACTGCAAGGTGCATCTGAGCGTACTATGGCGATGACCAAAGACTACGTCAAGATGATGAAGTTTAATCAGGGAATCCAACACTACATCGAGATTGGATATAACCCACGGTCATCTAAGTTCATAGAAGTTGCAAAGGACTTTGCTGGTCTTTTGAATGTCGCACAGGGTGACATCAAGTTTATGGAAGATAGGGAAATGGATGACCTTATCGGACGTAACTTGCGTAACTTAATGTTTGCACCACGATGGTTATCGAGTAGGTTTATGTTCGACCCACTGCTTCGTGGAGCCTATACATTCGTATCACCAAACAAGGGTACTAAACTTCTAGAGATTAACCGTATGTACAAGAAGTACGGTGAGATTGACCCGTATGTACGTGCTGAGAATACCAGACTGTACATGAAGTCGGCAGCAATGTTCTCCTTCCTAGGATTACTACTAAGTAGGTTTAACCCATTCGCTGAACTCGGTGCAGAAGTTGAAGTCAGTGGACTCGGAACAGTGATTCGTGTAGGTGACTACACCTTCAAGGCTCCGGGCGGTGCTCTCTACCATATGGAACTCATGAATACGATTGTCAAGGGTATTGATACTCGTGAAGGTGAGACAACTGAAGAGAGACTCACTAAGACATCAGACCAGTTGAAGATGTTGATTATGAGTAAGGCAGCCCCTGCTGTATCGCTCATCAGTGATATGGTCACTGGTCGCAACATCGTAGGCGAGCCGTCACGTGAGACGTACAAGCCACTACAGACCTACTGGAATCAAGTAACACGACCTGCACTCCAGACTGTAGGACTTGATATGCCAGCACCACAAATCAGTAATCTTGTTGCAGATAGATTCTTTTACCTATGGGCACAAGACGCACTTGATACGTATGATGCAGTGTACAGTCGTGGAGGTGAGTATCCGGGAGTTGAAGCGGGTGCTGTCGCTGCACTTGCATTCATCGGTGGAAGAGTCCGTTACGCACCAAAGGAACTGAAGTGGCAGTATCGTGCAAACGATAATGACAACCCAGTACCGGGATGGGAATACACATTCTCAGGTGTAGACGGAGATGCGTTCTTTGAGGAGCAAGCACGTAATGTCCAATAAACAGAAGTTCATTGACATAGCAAGAGAGTGGGTTGGTGTGACGGAATCCCCGGAAGGAAGTAACCGGGGCTTCCATATTGATGTGTGGAATAAAGCAGTTGGTGTACCTGTAGGTAGTTTCTGGTGTGCCTCATTCATGAGTGCTGTAGCCAATCGATGGAAGTACTTGACTGGTAAGGATTGGTATCTAGGTCTGTCTGCTGATTGTGACGTGTGGTACGCCCGTGGTAGAAAACTCAAGATAGTACACGGTAATCCAGAAGTCGGTGACATTGGGCTTGTTCTCAACCGTAAGAATCTTAGTGATGCAGTTCACATCTTGCTAGTATCTGGTGTTGCTGACGGAGTGTATTCATCCATCGAAGGAAACAGTAACCTTGATGGTAGCCGTAATGGCACGAAGGTAGTTGAGCGTCCTAACCTTTACACTGGTCGTTCTAAGTCAAACTTAGTCTTCCTTCGTTGGGCAGACCTTTACGATGAGGATACTCCAGTGTCGGCGGTCTGGAAGGTAGTCATTGGACCAGATGAGATTCCAGCGGTGTCTCATGATGGTCGTGTGTATGCAGGTCTACGTCAATGCCTTGAGGCTATCTATGGTAAGGCAACAGATGAGATGCTTACATTTGACCTTACACCTTATTGGGACGGAGATAAGATTCCCTGTAACACAGTGTTGATACAAGGCAAGTTGATGGTCGCTGTACGTGAGTTTGCTACGTGGCAGAACCTCAATGTCGATGTTGATTCATCCGATAAGAAGGTATCTCTCTATAGGTAAAAAAGAAGGTAGCAATCTTGCAGGACTGCTACCTTTCGTTGAGAGGGATACCAACTATAAGCACACTGAGTATATGATACAAGTGACAGGTTGTCAAACTTTATTCAACTATCTCCCAGTCATCCATAAGGAAATCAGACCCATCAAATGGGTCACCACCACACCACGCTTGCACCCAGTTCTCATCAGCCTCATGAGTTGGAACCCACGCTATCCTTGTATACGGTGCACCATCTTTTTCTGGTGTAAATACGACAGCAAAGAAACTCGGCATAGTTGAGTTGGTGACTTTCTTGCCCTCACGTAAGGCTTGTAGTGCTTCCACTCCGGTCATTCCACTACCTCCCAATCGTCTGCTGTGAAGTCGTTTAAGATGTCATCGGTTAAAGTAACTGCATCCTCTGGATAGTAACAGTTATCTCCCCGTTTACGGTGGTAGTCTAATGATGGACATATACCTTGACCGTTTCCATATGCTCTTAGGTATTCACCACTTCGCCATTCGGCACGTTTGACTTTGATGTCGCTATTTCTCAATAACTCAAGTGCTTCTACTCCGGTCATTCCACCACCTCCCAGTCGTCTAGTAGAAACACATTAGGCGAAACGCCTGAATAGTGATTACTGCAATCCGTAGTGTTGATTAAATCTTTTTTGTCAATACTTACCCAGACAAATTCACCTAGTGCCTGCTTTATTTTTTCGTATTGTAAATCAGTCATTCCACTACCTCCCAATCGTTTAATAAAGTCGCATCAAGTAATATTGAATAATCCCTATAAATATCAACAACTTTATCTAACGCGTCTGATGATTCAAGCCTGTTGAATTCATTGATATACAAATAGCAGTCATCAGAAAACCACCAGCATCTGACTTTTTTCCCTTCACGCATCGCTTGAACTGCTTCTTGCCAATTCATTCGACTACCTCCCAATCGTCCTTCAGTAGGTCGTTATAAAAATGCTCGACGATAGCACCCGGTGAACCAAACCGTAAATCGAATGCAAATTCATTTTGTATGTATTCGTCATAGTTGGTTGATAATGAAAGTTGCCCTTCTTCGTCAATAAGGATGAACATATCGCCATCGCCCTTGCGCCGTATACGATGGACTTTCCCTTCTAGTAATGCTTGCAATGCTTCAAGTCCACTCATCACTACCTCATCATCTGTTCTTGTTCATCTACCTTTTTGTTGAGACCAACAATATGGTCGAAGACATCTTTCCGCATGAACCACATAGAACTAGCCCTTCTCGCATCTTCCATTATCAGTCGGTTCATCTCTGCGACAACTTCCTTAGCAAGTCCTCGTGCTTTTTCCTGTCGCTTTGCCTCTTTATTTCTTTTGCCCATCTCTCTCCCTTTACTATGCGTCTTGCCTGTTCGTAACTAATCTCATATAGACTAGCCAAAGAAATGATTGTCATACCGATATCATGTAAGCCTCGTATGGCAATTGCATCCTCAGGCTTTATCTTCTTGCTCACTATTGTTCACGTAATCCTCAATTGTTCGTGAGAGGTAGACAAACCCAATCACTACGAAGACAATCAGTGCAGTAAGTACACTAAGCACTATCCCCAGAAAATTCATTATTCCCTCTATCCTTTTTGACACCGTACTTAGACTTTAATCCTAACTTATCAACTGCATCATCAAAGTTCTTTGCATCAAGAGCGATGTACGCACGATACAGAATGTCATCGAGTGAACGCTTAGGCATCTCAAGATGGTCGGCTGCTTGCTGTCTTCCACCGTACATGAGTACGGCTTCAATCACGACCTTCTGCCAACGACTAACCTTCTTGATTCCACCCCTTGTGTTTTCTTGTCTCATAACAGCCCTCCTACTGGTAAGTCACTGAACTTAGCGAGTGACTTCTTGAACTCGACCCTTGATACTCCGATAGAACCATTCCTGTTCTTAGCGGTGATGATTTCAGTCTCCGATGGAGCATCATCATCCCAGTTCGAACGATTCTCATCGTAATAGTCTGGACGGTACAGGAATTGTACCACGTCAGCATCGCTCTCGATATCACCTGACTCACGCAGGTCACTCATGATAGGACGCTTGTCGTTACGCTGTTCGCTTGCACGAGACAGTGATGAGAGTGCAATCAGCGGAACATCGAACTCCTTCGCAAGGGACTTGAGTCCACGACTGAGTACACCGATGTCACGGGTACGACCTTGTGTCTCCTTGCCTGTGTCTAGCATCTGCAAGTAGTCAACTACGATAAGAGACAACTTGTTCTGACGCTGTAGTTCACGTGCCTTGGCACGGATGGAAGCGACCGTCACTGGAGTCTCAGTTGCAAAGAACAATGGAAGCGTATCCACTTCGGCTTGTGCTCTAACCAATGCACTCTGCTCTGTCTGTGAGATGTATGCTCCGCCCATACCCTGAGTGTTTATCTCACCGATAATCTGTAGCATCCTCTGGCTAATCATATCCAGCGACATCTCAACAGAGATGAACAGTGCTCCACCCTTGCCTTCCTTACGGCAGTGCTTTGATGCATTGATTGCATACTGCAAGCCTAGGGAAGACTTACCCATCGATGGTCTTCCACCGACAATAATCAACTCGCCGTTTCTCCAGCCATTGACTACACGGTCGATGTCAGAGAAGCCTGATGGCATACCCTTACGCTTGCCCGACCTAAGCGACTCGATACCAGCCTTGAGTACCTCACTGGCGTTGCTAATCGTGTTTGTAGCGACCTTACTCTCGGTTCCCTTAGCAAAGTCCAGCACGATGGTTTCCGGGTCTGTATCGGTCTCCTGAGCACGTCCCATAGCGTATTCCGCATTGATGACGATGTTCCTCAGCTCGGCGTATCGCTTGATGCTCTTTGCGTACACTGGAGCGTTCTGCGTAGTGTATTCAAGGTCACCTAGTTGAAGTAGGTAGGCGAGTCCACCAATCATCTCGATGTGGTTGGCTTTGGTCAACTCTTCGTTCAAGAGAACGATATCGCAGGAGCCTTGTGTCTGGGCGATAACCTTCTTGATTGCAGTGTAGATAGCCTGATGTCCGGGACGATAGAAGTCTTGTTCAGTGACGAGGTATTCGACAGTATCGAATACCTTCTTGCCACCGAGTAGAAGACAACCTAGGAAACTCATCTCGACCATCACGTCATTCGGGTAATGGTTCTCACGCTTCTTCCGCTGATACTCAGCGACCTTGTTCTCTATCTCGTTCATTCTGTAATCCTCTTCACGTCATTCTGAACCAGCATCTTGACCGATTCAGTGGAGTCATTAGTCCATCCTTCGAGAGACTTGAGTAGTTGTTCACGGTTCATGCTTCCTGCCTTGTTCCATCCACCGACATACTTGATTGCAACTACGTCGAATGGGTGAAGTTCACCACAGGACAACCACTCGATTTCTCTCTCATGACGATGGACTGGATTAACGTCCGAGAGGTAACGACAGATGCGATTGAACATCTGAATCACGCTCGTCTCACCACACTGCATCATCCTTACCTTGCGAAGAATCGATGCAGGAGATGGACGGAAGTCTTCACTCTTGAGCAGTGCGATAACTGCATCAAGACCAGACTTGTCATCTACGTCACGGAGTGCGATAGCGTATCCAGTCGCAACTCCGTCATCCCAACGCTGTTGTGCTGGCATAGCACTCAAGATGCCAGCAACTGTACCGAATGTCTTCTCTGTCATATCAATACTCCCCATCCCAATACGAACCATCATTCTTAGACTCAAGCAACTTCTCTGCACATATCCGTATCTCTTGATTGAGTTCCTCGTCCACCCAGTGGTGAATCATGTCGAGCATATCCTCCTCGGTGTATGGCTCTTCACCACTCGCTACCCATTCATCTTCGGATACGGTCAATGCTTCACGTACCTTGTCTACCCACTCGCCAGTCTCAGTGACTTCTTCTTTCTTCCATATCCGGGTTGCAATCTCTACAACCTTATCGGTAAGAATCCATTCACAGTCTTCGGTGTATCCAGTATCGTCATCCTGAACGAAGCCTTCTTCAAGAAACTCATCAGGGAACGTCCATCCGCAAGCGTCAAACATTGTGTACATAGCAACCCCTCCTCACTAAGTATACCGTACTATCCGTTGTTGTCAAGAAGATTGTTGAGTGACTGCATCACATTGACCGCAGACTGAGCGTGGTCGATGGTGCTCAACTTCTTCGACGTGGTCTTCAACCCTAGGTTGTCTGTCTGCGTTGCTGTAGACCAGTGCTTCCACAAGGAGTGGATGGTAACCATATCCTTGTTGCTCCACTTCTTGACGAGAGTCTCACAAGCCTGAAGAAGTATCTCGCTGGTAACTTCCCGTGCAACCATCTGGCGAATGATGAAGTTCACGCTTGTCCATTCACTCAGGTTGAAGTCTTGTGGGTCTGCCAATGGATACTTCCATTGACGGAAGGAAGCGTAGAGTGCACGAGCAGGGTCATCAGCCGAAGGCATCTTCTTCGATACACCACGAGTGCGTACACCCTTCTTGTTAATTGGTTCTAGTTCATTATTATTCTTGTTAAAGGGGTCTAAAATTTTTGTACCCTCCCCCCTATAAGAATCTTTCCCCTCCCCCTCTAAAAGATTTACCCCCTCAATGCCGGGGAAGAGTATGTATTCATTGGAGGTCTGGCGATTGTTCTCGGCGAATCTGTCGGTAACTGAAAGCACAACTCCACCATCGATACGCTTCTCTTGAAGGCTCTTCATGACAGCACGAACTGTAGGTGATGTCAATCCAGTGACGTGCATGATACGAGCCATCGATGGAAAGCATCGACCCTCGTTGTCAACGTGCAGTGCCAGTGCAGTGAAGACCAACCACTCGTTACCAGTAAACTCTTTGAGATGCTTGAGTATACGGTGTTCAATCTGTATGAATGAAGTGTCGTTTGCCGTAGACGCAGTACGACAGCGTCCGTTGAATATAGTTACCATTCGTTCCCTCATGCTTATGTTGTCCCGACTAAACGCCGGGACTGTACTCTACCATACTACTTCTTGAAGGGGCACGACTCACAAAGGTCATGACACACTTTCGTAGCATTGTGCAAAACAGCACTTGCTTCCTTAGGTGACATACCTTCGGGAACCGGAACCGATTCTATGTTGTTCTTGACTACAGGTTCACCACGCACTTCTTCAGTGAGTGCTGAGATAGTCCAGTCATTCTGTTTGGCTACCGTAAGAAGCCTTGTCTGCTCCTCAGGCTCAAGCCTAGCGACTACCCTGTGGTGTGTCCACGACAATCCAGCCACCCTGCGTTCAGCAGGTATAGCCTTCGATACCCACGCATAGTTAGCAAGCGACTGGTAACTTTGTCCAGTCATCTCGATAGCCTGTGTGTATCGCTCACCATAGCGACTAGAGCCGTAGTTCAAGGCATCTCCCAGAGCGAACTGGAATGCCGTATCCATCCGACTGAGCGTTCCCATAAGTGAAGACCACTGGTCAAACGATAGTTCACGAACTACCGAAAGACCAGTCTCACTGATAGATACAGCATCAGACAGACTGCCGATGTGTACTACTTCTTCACTCATAGCCGCTTGAGTCCTGCAAACATATTGAACTTCTCTGCTATTGTTCGTGGCTTACGCTCTTTCCTTGTTGCGTAGACTTCCTTAGCGAGCAACTCGACAGTCTTGTCTATCCCATCAAGAATCTGATTGATTGGATACTGTGGTTGACCAGTGTTAGCCTCACTGGAAATCGCAGTATTGTGCAAGGTCGCACGAATCATCAGCAGTGTGTTCAAGCAGTTGACGCAGTCATTATGATGCTTCATCTTTAGCCCCTTCTACAGTTGTGATTGAAACAGTGTTGTCTGCTTCAATGACGTGGAATCCAAACGCTTCGGCAACCGAGGAGTCGTTGGTCAACTTGTCCTTGACTTCCTGTGGAATCATACTAACGAGTAGACTCTCAGTAACCTTGACTGCTTCTGGGCATTCCATATGAGCAAATCGGAGAGCCATAGTGGAATCACTGATAGCCAACTTAGTCTTTGTCTCTCGAAGGCTAACCTTACCCCACGGGTTGCGATAGGTCTTCGTTCGGAAGTTACCATCACGGTCACGTGGAAGAATCTGCTCGACGAGTTTCTTGACCTGTCCTTGATACATATCACGCAGGTACTTGACTTTGGATTGCTTACGCTTGACTATCTTCTGGACGTTCTCAACGATAGCCTTATACTTCATCTCTTCAGCAAGTGCTGCGGACTCAGCATCCATCAGTGCTCTCATGTAGTTGATTAGGTCATCCTCCGTCTCAAGGACGGCAGGAAGCCAGCCGGGATTTGCAGTCCCGGCATACTCACCTGTCTCTTCATCGAAGAGGTCATCACCAATCTGTACGATTGCCATTACTCTGTTGTCTCCATACATCCTGCAATGAATGCATCTGCTTCAGCAGTATCCTTACACTCAGCGAGGCATTCTGTCACGTGTGTCAACGATGCTCCAGTGATTGGAACTTCCTTGCCTCCACCAGCGATTGCATTGTGGATTCCCTTGCGGTCAGACTTGCTTGCTTCAGCACCGTACAATCGGTCAACTTGAGCGTTGAATAGTTCAAGTGGAGTCTTCTGTGGCTTTGTTTGTGGAGCCTGTGGTTGCTGTTTCTGCTGTTGTGGAGCCTGAATCGCATTCTGGTATCCACTAGCCGAGTTGCCATCGTCATCAGAATCAGATGCTTCACCGATAGCGAGTAGGCTGGACAGGCTATATCTGCGACCATATGTGATAGCCGAGCCAACACGATGTGCATCAACTGGTTGCACTTTGCCGTCACGACCAACGATTGGGTTCACTGGAACAGTGACCTCATTCGCAATCCACTCACCACTTGCATGAATCAGCGTAGAACGAACAGTCACCGAAGAAATTGCCCCTTCATGCTCTGCGTGTTCCTGCACTGCTTGCGACAAGAAGATGTTGCATTGACTAAGTACTGGACGAACAGCCAGCAAGATAGAGTCAAGCGTGATGTACTTCGAGCGGAAGATGGGGTTATTACCATCTTTAGCGACACCGTTGATACCAGCCTGAGCCTTCACAAGGTCAGGGGCAATCTTACTCAAACATTCTGATTGGAACATAACTTTCTCCCTTACGTAGATATTCTATCCTTCATCTACCGTATTGTCAAGTTGACTAAGCAGTAGTTCTTCTGGGTCATCCTGCTGGTGAGGAGACAACTTAGAGATGGCACGTAGGTCGTGCACTCGACCATCGAGCATTACCTTCTCTTCGTGCAGTATCAACTTAGCGAGTGGCATACAGATGATGTTGTGCTGTGGGTTAACGCAGAGAGAACTTAGTTCTTCTCTACCCATTATCTTTGCGACCATATGGCATAGGCTTCCAATATTGGAGAAGACCACAGGAACCTTGCCAGCATCAGGGTGCATCACATATGGAGTCGTAACCCCATCAGAATCGAACTTACCTGCTTGATACACATAACCACGCAGGTCTGGTGTTGGAGTGCCGTGCGGTGCATCGTATGGTGTCTCGCAGAGTTTCCCCATACAGCCGATAATGGAAACCCTTCGACCGTTCCATCTCCAGAACCTGTACTCAGACAGAAGGTGAGATACCTTTACTGGTTGGTTTAGTTCGTCGGTCTTGTGTTCGGATACGTCTACATATCGCCAACCGTTATGTTCAACTTCGGCGATACCGATTTCTTCTCTTCGGATATAGACCGTATCGTCTTCGGCTTTGCCGAGCGTGTAGTCCCAGCACTCAACTCCTGTGTCTTTGTATTCCACGTCATCCCTCCATTAATGAATCGAACAAGTTTATCCACTGCCATCCAGTTATCGTTCTTCTCTTCCACAGCCATAAGAACCTCAAGGACATCCTCAAGGCTCCAGCAGATGGTAGACATACCTAAGTCTGCAATCTCCTGCTGTATGGGCGAGACAACACCTTTCTGAGCCTTCAGTTCAATGGCGAGTGCCATCGACTTCCAGCCCTTACTTCGTGAGTGGATGTATAGGTCAGGCAGACCGGGTGTATTCCCTTGCCATCCCGTAGCATAACTAGATGCACCACATTTGGTACACCTTACTTTACTGCGTGACTTTCCGGTCTCGAAGACTCGGTAGCCGAGCAGTGTTAGCGTATCTACAACAAGACGTTGCAGATTTGCTTCTGGTGAGTTTCTCCGCATAGTAGAAGCATTATACGTGATACCAGTTCCATATGAACCGACATCGCTTACGGTTTAGGGGTGGCTTCATAGCGTCTATCCGGTTGATAGCGACCACGAAGGCATTCATAGTAGGAGCACGTATCAGTAGTTCCCGCAGCACTTCGTCGTTCATAACGTAGTCGGTCGCTTCCTGATAGTCAGGGCTATGCATTGCAATACGAGCACCTTGCTCGGTTACCTCAGCGTTGAATGTCCGCTTAGACTTGTCAAGGTATCTGGTGACCAGCCCTTTCTGTATAGCGAACTCAGCGATTAGGCTCCATCCATACTTACCATTCAGTAGGTCAATGACATCACAGGTACGCCAGTGGTGATTGTTTGGTAGTTTGAATGTGGACTTCAGTACCTTCACTACACCAGTCCGATGCATTTCAAGTAACTCGTCCCTCATCTTTCTGGCAATAATCATCGCTTCACCGCAAGTGTCGTAGTAGTGAATGAATGAACCCCTGCGGACTTGCCACAGGGATACACCACTTCTACCCGGCGTTGTCCTGCTCATCTTTCATGATTCCTATACACATCAACGTGACACCTGCCGATGCAGTTATCACCTTCACTAAGAACATCGATGGGACATTCAAGAATACGCAGAGCACTACCGACAAGTACAACAGACCAGAGCCTAGTCTCTTCAAGAAGACTTCCTTACAGTGAAGTAGATGCCTTCATTGTCGTTACTGTTTTGTATATACAATGTATAGTTCCCTCCATCAGTATTCAGTTCGTATGACCAGTCGCTATGCAGGATGTTGTTCTTGTAGTCAACGATGGTCTTCATGTATTCGTTGTACTTCTTGCGTGTTGGCTTCTTGACATCTGGGATAGCGTATGTCTTATGAAGCACGATAGGTGTCGATTGTCGAATGCCTAGGTCGTATGGATGTATCACAGTTCAATCTCTTTCTCGTCGAACGCACAAGTAAACACGGCTGGCTTACCGTTCTCTTCGTCTTCACCTGCACCGATGTTGCATCGGTATTCCAGTGGAGCATCTCCATCAACGATGGTGTCGTGCTCTACACCTAGACCGTTCAACCACGCACTGATGTCATACTTCGGCAGGTGGCGAGTGCCTCTGCTTTGTGTAACGGTAAAGGCTTCTTCGAGAAGCCCTTCCGTCCGCATGAAGTACCGATAGTTGGTAACTTTAATCTTCATCCTCTTCCTCCAGTTCCTTTTTGTAGTCCTCGATACATCGAGCCAGCGTGTTCAAGGATTCACGCAGGGACTCACGCTCTTCAGGTGTGCAGTCTTCACCGCAGAACTCGTCGAGGATTTCATCCTCGGTTTGTGCACCAGTGTTGTTGTACAGTTCGATGTCAATCAACTGCTGTTCGAGCGTAGAGCGGAAGTGAACACGCTCATGCTTACCAGTTGCATTGAACTCCCGCATATACTCGGCGTACTTAGCGTGAGTGTAGATGACCATCGGCACTACATTCTCAGGGAAGGTGTCGTACTCCTTAGTGCGAACGCTCACCTGCACCGAGCCACCCTTCACATCGTGACCGATAGTGGTGAGGATTGTCTTACCGTCCGAAGACCTTGCGGACAGGACGCTTACCCCTGCGTTCTGGTCATAGCCAACAGTACCGTTAGCAGAAGTCTCGATAGCGGAAAACAGTGTCTTTGCGAAATCAATAGTGTTCATTGAACCCCTCCAATATAAGTAGGATACCATACGATACGGTATCCTGTCAAGTGACGATGGATAGATATTATCCAGTGGGTGGATAGATTTCTATGCGGTACGGACTTTACGGATTCCAGTGGAATAGCAGAGCCTTCGTCGTGGAATGCTGGTGTACACCTTTACAAGGTAGCGTTCAGGGAGGATGTACTGCTCTCCTGCTGGTGAGGTGAGGACGGTCTCCTCTTGCTTCTCAATAAACTCATAGTTAGGGTCGATGCGTTTGGCGATATCAAGACTATCAACGGTAAGGTAACGGGCGATTCTCATTTGACTCCTCCTATAGAATCTGGTGCTTCTTGTAGTTGCGAACGATGCGACCATCGTGGTCACGCACTTCCTGCTTGTTCGTTCCGGTGAACTGTCGGACGATGAACTCGTCTGGGTTCTTGCAAGCATAAAAGACTGTAGTCCAGTTGTATGTACCCTTCGGTCTCTTGCTTACACGAACCGTGATGTTTGGACTGATGTGCAGTCTCATATTGGACAGCGACTTAGCAGATGCTAGGCTGTTTAGACAGCCCAGCACTTGAACGAACTCTACGCAGTTTGCAGACTGCTCTACGATGTATTCGTATCTCATGACTCATCCTCCCCTCCAAAGTAGGGCTTGCCGTTACCGGATGCGATGATTTCTAGCGACAATTTTCTTTTTGTAACTCCTACCTGAATGTAAACATTACCGAGTAACCGACCGTATTTATCAGCTTTGTGCTCAATGACATTAAGTGTGTAGAGTGCAGTATCGTGTGTTACTAGGGATTCAACCCACTTCTTTGCAATCACGCCTTCCGGAGTATTCTTTTCCGGTGCGTTGACACCATATAGCCTGATGTGTTTATCGCTAAGCCAGATGCCAAAACCTAAGTCAATGTCGGCAACGATTGTGTCCCCGTCAATTACTCTCTTTATGTTTATCCCGTACTCGTACATTCAGTTTCCCTTCTGCTCTCAAATCAAGCAGTTTGCAGACTGCTCTACGATGTATTCGTATCTCATGACTCATCCTCCCCTAAGATATCAACGATGGTCTCTCGAATCAGGTCGTTGTTGAGACCAGACTCAGCGTCATACTGGAGCATCAGCGTATCGGCGATACGGTGATACAAGTCATCGTCCCAATCAATGTCCTTCGGCTCATCGTCACCACGCTCATCAGCAACGTGGTATGCGAAGTCAATCGGAGTCCACGCATCGAACGCCACCATTGGGTACTTACGCTTCATCTCTTCGTAGTCGTGCATAAACTGCTTCATGTTGTCGCTATTCATCTTGCCCACCCCTCTACCTTTGCCGATACATTCTCGTCGAACACGATGCTCACAAGGACGTTGTCCTGCTTGCCGAAGTCAATGTGTGTGGAATCAACCACACCATCCGCACCTGTACAGAACTCCCATACGGTGACCGTGTGTTCTTTAGGGATATTCTTGACGATATCCAATGCCTCACCGATTGTCAGGTCGCTTGATGAGACGCACGTCCTGTTGATAGCAACCGACATACGAGCCTCGGTACGTCCTGTCTTGTTGAGTGTGTCGTTGACTACGAGCGTCAGTTCGCTCGCCTTAGTGTCCTTGAATCGAACCATTGTTGAACCCCTCCAATGTATGTACTATACAGCATAGTACGGTGTCTGTCAAGAAGAATGTTGAGACAAGGGGGACGAATCCCCCTCATCAATCCTACCAGTCATGCTGGCAGGTGTCGGAGTGTGCACACAGTCAAGAGCACGATTGCTCTCATTTTTGGTAGTACGTGGTGTGCTGGTATTCGAATCCCAGACCGGATATCCGGTGAAGCCTTCCACCCTACACCTACCTAAGAGGTATGCGAGCCATCGATTTCCATCTCGCTACCCGGTGTCTGCTCGGTGTGCGTCAAGCAGGACATTCTACATTACTCTACTGAGATGACCCAGAGTTTATCCAGTGTGTGGACGCTCAAACGTACATCACCGGATTCGAGAAGGTTTATTGCATCCTTCTTCGAGATGTCAACTCTAACCATACGGTCACTTGCAGTGTGTACAACAAGTTTACACTTCATCCCGCTGTAGTGTTGGCACACACCTTTCAGTGTGTGACCCTCAGTACGGTGACCGTTGACCGACATATTCTTGATAACCATTACAAACCCCTCTCTGCTCTGTCGCTCGCCTTACTGATGATTGGGTCGAGGTATTCGTATACTTTGTCGTTGTGATACGACCAGTCACACACCACGTCCCATCCCTCGTTGCCATACACAAGGTATAGCCTTGCCGTCTCAGTATCAGTCATCTCGCCGAATGTGTTTGGCTTGAAGCGAATAATCAGATACTCTTCGTCGCAAGCGTGAATCTCATTCTTTACTTGAGTCCACGTTGTGAGTGGCTTGCTGTACTCTTCGCCGTCAAAGACTCGGAAGTGGACTACGTTTGGCAGGACAGCCTTCACGATGTCACGGATGACCTGCTCTTCGATGCGAACCCTACGCTGTACTGCTTTGTCGAGTGTGTTTAGTATTGATGCTTTCATTGAACCCCTCCAATATATGTATGTTACCGCAGAGTACGGTAGTTGTCAAGAATAATCTGGGACTATTGTCAACTTAGACCCACGGATAGACCAGCCTACTTTGTAAGCCTCTCCCACGTATTGCATTATGTCGGCGAACATTTCCTGTGGGTGACCGCTGATTACTTTCTCTGGAAGTGGAGCACGTACCACGATGTCTGCACCCTCCACTTTAGTGGTGACGTATCCGCTGATGCTAGACCGACTCATAGTCTTGTCGATGCTAGTGGTACACCACGCTTCAAGCGTGATTGTCGGGTCGAGGTCGAACCTGCCACCAGCGAAGTTGGTTTCCAGTGCGTTCTTACAGAATGCGAAGATTGAGTCGAGGTTTTCCATTGTGCTTTTCCTTTGCGCGATGCGATTGATGCCAGTTCTCTGTGGGGTTGGGGATGCCATCACGTGGTGACATCCCCCTAAGGCTAATCCTTGATTGCCTCCCAGACCCGTTTGGCTGTTGCTTCCCGGACGGTGGGGTGGAGCATCCCAACAGGGACGGTGACGGTGAGACCGTTACCCTTGAAGGTGATAGGCTCCCACGAATGGGAGAGCATCTTGTTGATGCTGAGTTTGAACCCGCTGTAACAGCGGACGTAGAACCTGCGAGTAGTCCTGTTCGAGAGTTCGATTTCCATCAGATAAGTTCCTCCACTTGACCGATAACCAGACCGATGACGATAGACACCACGCCCAGAGTTATGAGCGTTGACATTACTACACTAAGCACTTCGTGCCTCCCTTTCCCGTTGAAGACGGAACGCCTGCTCGAAGAGAGGCTCCCCATCAATCACCTCTGCCATCTCTGCATCGCTGTATGCTTGCTCGTTGACCTGCATCCAGCCGTCCCACGTTAGCAGACGGTATTCCTGCTTCTTCGTGATGCTGTTGGTCTTCTCATACTTAGCGGTCACAGGAACGCTAATGTAGCGATTGCCAACCTGCACCCGCACCATTCGTGCGTTCAGCAGAAACAACATCTCATCGTCGATTGTCTTTGTCGTGCCCATCTTTGTCTCCCTATCTAACCAGTACCGTTTCGCTACCGTTGAAGTGTTGCACTACCTCACCTTTGGTGTAGTGCCATTGGCATACTTCGCCGTCACCTTCGAGGTGGAGCAACCCGCCATCCTTGAATATGATGTCAAGGCTGTTGTTACTGCACCCTGCAAGCCACATATTTAGGTCTTTCTTCAACTGCTGGAAGTCACCCTCGGATGTCGCTTCCACATAAGGACGTGTGTCGTTGCCTTGAAAAATCTTTGATGTAACCATTGAACCCCTCCAATATATGAATGATACCACACTGTACGGTATATGTCAAGTTAGATTATACGGGTAACCGTAGCCCCGTCAACCTTCCACTTTGCGATAAAGAATGACTCTGGCGATGTAATCTGCACCGTGCCACGCTCACCGACGATGACATCACGCAGGCTGTCATGCTTGAGTGTCTCAGTCATCCGAGCCACTGCCTCATCGAGCGATGTACACTCTTTATCCAACTGAAAGGTAGGTTCTAGCAGGGGAGCGTCCCCCTGCCATACCGTCACGCTAAACTTAGTCATTATCGACACCTCCATTCGCATCTGCAATCAACCATAGACATACGTTCGCTAGTTGGTCACCTGTCATGTGCCTCCCGGCGTAGTTAAGGATTATTGTGCTATTGACTAGTTTATTAGTGGCATACTCCTTGCAGTCTAACCATATGTCTTTGCCTTCAAGTAGGGACTTGCCAACCCGACGAAGTAACCCATCGACAGTCTTTACTTTGCGACCGTTGACGATGAATGTGTGAGTGTACGAAAGGTTAAGGCTAGGCATTAGGGATATCCTCTAGTTCGATGTCATGAATGATGAATAGGTTGTCTTTGAAGAGTGACTGTACTTTAACCTCTTTGAGGCATTCGATTATCGGTTCGACATCGTTACCCTTACAGTAGATGTTGCGATGCGTATTCTCATCGTACGAGTTTCCGAGGCAGTCATCTGGTGCGGATGCATACTTTGCACAGAACCGGATAGTGCCGTGAGTGCAACCCCGATGCATTGATTGCAGGTACTTTATAGCCGTATCGATGTCCACGACGATGCGAAACTGGTCGTGTACGCCAACCCATTGTGTGATGTAGACTTTCATAGTGAACCCCTCCACTTATAGTGATACTAGCGGTAATGAATGACCCAGAGACCTAGGTACAGAGCGTATGCCACCGCCAGCACTAGGCTGGCAGTGACGATGTTACGAACGATGCGACCTGCCTTGAACCCGGCACGGTATGACCTACTCATGACTAATCCCTTTCAAGCAACTGCATACGCTCATCGAAAAACTTTTCCTCTGACTCCCTGATAGTCATAGAGTCGAGTTTCAAGTCTTTGTGGACGTTGAAGTGAAAGAATGATGTGCCTACGTTGAAACGTAGTGCGGTAATCCAGCACCCGTAGACATCGCTATGCCCACTGTGGATGGTAACCTCTGACGTTGCAATATTGAGTGCCTCTAGCACTTCGAACCTGTGAGTCTTGTTGCAGATGAACAGAGGATACAGTTTCCCCTTTGCGTCCTGATGGTACATCGAATAGGTGACAGTATCGCCCCAATCTGACATATCCGAACCACGCTCTACGACAACCGAAGGCTTTAAGCCGAACCACGTACCCATTGTGAACCCCTCCACTTATAAGATAATACCACATAGTACGGTAGTGTGCAAGTCTATCTCACACACTACCAGAGACGATAGCCTATGCCATCTGCAAAGGCTTGTAAAGGTGTGCAGTCGCACCGTGTGCCTCAATGACCCGATGACGGCGGGACACATTGCCACTGCAACCCTTACACTGTGAACAAGGGACGTGTACCCCTGTCAACGCAGGGTCACTCGGACATCGTGCCATACCTGCACCGATGACATCGCCTGCCGTACCTGACTCCACTACAAGGAATGCCTTGTATCCTAGTGACTCAGCCTGTCGCAAGTCTGCCACCGTTTCACACGATGCCATCGTGACGTTGGCATAGTCTGCCGGACGGTATCGCCACGTGTGAGTATAACCCGTTGTGAATGGTGCGACTGCCTGTAACTGCATCCACACATCGACAGGGACTGCACCGGGGTCACCGTATGCCCCAAACCTGATGCCTGCCTGCCGTACCTGACCTAACAAGTACCAATACTTTCTGTCAAGTCTGGCATAGTTACCCCTCTGATAGGAACGCCACACGCTACCCGGCGTTCGCATATTGACGTAGCAGGTACGCTTGCCTGACTCATCCCGACGATGCGGACAGTCACCGCAGACGCTCTTATCCTGACGCTCACGGACTGCTACCGCAGGGTTGACATCCTGACGTAGTATCCACGTCTGTAACAGGTCACCCGTTTTGCCATTCTTTGACGGCTTATCAATACCCGTAATGATACACACCACGGGCGTTTCGTTGTCAATCTGGGACTTACCCTCCCAGAGAATAAAACCGTTACGATTAGCACCTGCCAACAGGCGAAGAATAGAAGACATAGTGAACCCCTCCACTTATAGCAAACAGTGACGATGATACCTACCGATTATGGATGAGTGTAGGTATAGAGTCGGCAGTAACCACCGACATTCTCAAGAAAGTAACTAACACGACCGATACGTGCAACAAAGCACTCGTAACCACAACGTGGTAAACGCCCGTTCCGTTCCTTCACAATCTCAATAGCAGTTTTACGAGTCATTAGTGAACCCCTCCACACTTAGAATCATACCGTATGAAACGGTATCTGTCAAGTAGAATATACATAACATTGCATAACCTAGCGGTACAATCCGCTAACCTATGCAATATCCGGGGAGATAGTTTCCCC
>OGVT01000003.1_pt1 | contig 43182 bp, 56 predicted proteins | sample 1575831 | NCBI WGS metagenome assembly OGVT01 (sample SAMN07581542, study PRJEB24739) | freshwater metagenome | place: Singapore | collected 2015-04
GTTTCCCAGTCACGATAAGCAGACAGATGACGACATTGAAGAAATCAATGGTCAGATGGAAGAAGAAAACGCAATTCTTGCCCGGCAACAACAGCAACAGATGGCAGATATGCAGGCCCAGCAACAACAGCAACAACAGCAAGATATGCAAAATCAGATTGCTTTTGATGCTCAATCTCAGATTGCACAGGCTCATGTCCAGAAAGAAGTTGATAAGGTTAATCCTAATGCTGGTAAAAAAGAGCAAGAAGGACGTAATCATGAATCTTCCATGATGGATAAGAAGATTGAACTAGAAAAGATTAAATCTAAGAAGTCTACTGCCAGTGCATCCAAAAAACCTGCTGCTAAGAAGAAAAAGACAGTAGCAGAAGAAGCAAAAGATTTAGGATTAGTTTATGTTGGTGCAGGACGCTATGCTGATAGTAGTCATGGACGAGTAACACATCTAAACGAAAATGGTATTCTCGTACCATTCATTTACGAGGAATAATATGTCTTTAAAAGATACTGATGTTCGCACACCTGGAGACGAAGCAATTGCTAAGAAGTTTAAACTTTCTTTAGCAAGAGTTCGTCAATTAGTTAAACAAGGTGCCGAACATGAGAAAGAGCATAATACTAATCTAGAGAAAGCAAAACAGGTTGCCAGAGACCATATTGGAGAAAGACCAGATTATTATAAAATGCTCGCTAAGGCTGAAAAGACAAAGGTTAAACTTAAAGAAGAAGCAGGTACCGGCGGCGTAAGAGGTCTGGGTTATGTTTCCGGGGACCCTGCTGGAACAGATTATGTTCAAAATTATCTAAACACCAATGCAATGGCATATGAAGACGAAAATGGTAATAAACTAGGATGGATTAAGCAACAACATGCCGATCTACATAATAAAGGATTGGGTTTTCAGTTCTTTAATCCTACCAATGTTGATGGTAATAAGAATTTTATTAAAGAAGGTATTTCTGCTGGTCCTGAAAGAGATACAACAGGTTATCAGTTAGGCGATCTAGGCGGTGGTAGAACACTTATGCGTCCTTTAGATGTTAAAGAGAGTATTAAGAATAAAGCCAAAAAGGCAGTTGCTACTGGTCTAACTCTCGCTAACATTGCTACTTTAGGACAAGTTGCAGGTGGAGCCGCTGAAGGTCGTGGTTCACCAAAAAGAGATATTGTTGCCGCTGCTACTGCATTACCTGGTACTACCGGATGGGGAGCCACCGGTGTCCATTATGCCAAGAAAGCATATGATGCCTATAAAGCAAAGAGACAGATGAAAGAAGATAAAGATCCTTGTTGGAAGGGTTACGAACAAGTCGGTATGAAAAAGAAGGGTGGACGTAAAGTTCCTAACTGTGTTCCTATTAAGGAAACTGGACAAGTAATGTCAAGATACACAGAACGTCCAACATATGAGAATAGAACAACCAAGGGTGATGTTCTACCACAAGTTGGTGGTGTAGCAAGAGGCATTTATGAAGATTGGCAGTCAGTCAATCGTAAAGACAAAACAGATGGTCTTTCTCAGAAAGCGGTAGATGCTTATAAGAGAGAGAACCCAGGTTCTAAATTACAGACCGCCGTTACCGAAAAGAATCCTACAGGTAAAAGAGCATCCCGCCGTAAGTCATTCTGTTCACGCATGGGCGGAATGAAGAAAAGATTAACCTCTGCTAAAACAGCAAGAGATCCAGATTCAAGAATTAACAAGGCGCTAAGACGCTGGAATTGCGAGGAAGAAGCAATGGAAGAAGGTTACGTATCAATTGGTCACTGGGGTAATTTTGGTGATGGTTTTAAGGCCAAGAAGACATATGGCACAAAGCCAAAAGAGAAACCAGCAAGTAATGAACCTGGCACAGGTGATACTTACAAAGGTTCTAATGCAGGTAAAAAGGTTCGCTTTGCTAAGACTGTAAAAGAAGGTCAGATTGATGAACTAAAGGCAGAGACCCTTGGTTCATACATTAAGAAGGCATCTGCATCCCGCAAGGAAGCACTAAACAAAGGTGGTGCTAAAGCTGATGTTCAAACATGGGGTAAGAGACAACGTGGCATTACAACTGCCATTAATAAACTAACTAGAGAAGCAATTGCTGATAAAGATTGGAATGAGATTTCGGGTGGAAAACTACCAGAGAACCATAACAAACCAGATACACGATACGCACCTGGTGCGACAGGAATAACCAAAACAATATACGAGGAAACTACAATGGATAATAAGAATCTTATCAACGAAGCATTTGATAATATCCTTGACAACAATCTAAACGAAATGAAACAGAACCTTCTTACAGTTCTACAAGAAAAGGCTATGGAGAAACTTGAAGAACGCAAGAAAGAAATTGCTTCTAATTATTTCGCTCAGTAAGGATAAAATATGAAAACTCTTAGACAAATTCGTGAGGAATGTAATTACATTCCAAAAACTGCTATATTGAATGAAGCACAAGTAGGAAAGAAACATTCTGCAACTAAGGCAGGATTTCCAAACATGCCTTCTATGTTATTGTTTAAGAGAGTGACTTATAGAATTTATCCTAACAATCAGATGGTGGCACTTTACTACTCTAGAATGATTGATAAGTATCTGACAATACCTTTTAGTAAAGAAGGTGTAATGCAGGTAAACGAAGGTGTTATACACGATTCAATCAACGAGGAGTGGAATGAACAAAAAACAACTACCGAAAAAGTAGATTGTAAGGAAGCATTTAGACAAAAACTTTCACATATTCGTGAAGAAAAATTGGATGAATTTGCTGCATTGGCTGCCGCAGGAGAAGCATTGGCCGGTGCTGCTGCCCGTGGGGCGGCTGCTGCTGGATTAGGTTCTATTACCAGAAGAGGAATTGGTAGAACTGTTGAAAGAGCAGTTACCAAAGTTGGTGGTAAAGGTGGTCTAAAAGCATATAGATCCCTTAAGAAGGGTGCAGCAGACATGGCATCCGACGCTGCCAAACCTTCAGATTCTAAAGAGCAACCTAAGTCTCAAGCAGTAGAGCCATCTAGAACAGGTGATGTTAAGTTGCCATCTATAAAGTCCGGAAGTTCTTGGACCGCTAAAGAAAAACAAGTGCAGGAAAACAAGATTTCGGACATTCGTTCTATGTTAAACTCTGGTAGTTTAATACATGAAATGAATATTAATGGGAAAACAATTACACTAAATAATACAATGGCAAAAAGAATCCTTGAAGTATATGACTCGGTCAATACTAAAAACAAAAAGATTGTTGAAGGTATGTTAAACGAAGACCTAGAGTCCTTCAAGAAACTATTAAACTTTTCAATTAGGAAATAACAATGGCAGCACAGATTTACGAACAGAGACTTATTGATAACAATAAGAGAGCATTAATCAAATGGGTTTATATCTCAGATGGAACAAATTCTGCTAATAGCACATTGTTGGATGTTTCATCTTTAAAATATGCTCTTAATACCACTGGTCAAATTATGACAGGAGGTACTAACAAAAAGAGTAATTATAGAATCACAATCAAGAGAATCATGGGTAGTATTCATACAAAGAATAAAGGTATCGCAATGATTCAATGGCACGGTTCTGCCAATACTCCTATTGCTGTAGCATCAGATAGTTTTATCGACTATAACTTTCATGCCATGGGTGATGGTGCTGTTATCTGGAATCCCGAATCAAATACAAGTGGAAATATTCTTATAACAACAACAGGACTCAGTGTCGGCGATGTTTTCACATTGTTTCTAGATGTTCGCAAAGATGGTCGTGATTATGATCAAGGTCAGACAGCAGATCCAGCAGCGTTTAACTACGGGCCATGGGGTAGTTAATATGGGTAAAGCACTCTTAGAATCCATACTCAATAATAACTTAGTTGAAGCACAAGAATTATTTAACAACCGCATGGAAATAATTGCAGAACAGAAGTTATTCGAAACAAAGAGACGAATTGCTTCTCTTAATGAAGTGGTCAAGCCAGTTAAGGGACAACCAGGCAAATACGCCGGAGTAAATGAACCTAAAGATTGGGCCAAGTATAGAAAGGCACACCCTGCCGTAGGCATGTATGACACACCTACAAGCAAAGGTAAACCACCTGAACATGAGAGAACTGCCTCTGGAGGTATTACTAAGCATGGTATCGAAACAAGAAGAAAAAAAGGGTTTTTAAAGGCACATCCTGCTCTTAAGGCATTAGAGTTTATTACAAAAGTTAAGAAGTATAAAGAAACAGGTAAATTAGACGAAGAACTACCTCCTATTGTTAAAACTGCGCAAGAGAGGGCAGCGGCCGCCGCCAAGGCAGGTAAATCTGCTGAACAACCTACACCTAGAGATGCTTCTTCTATGGGTTCAGCAAAATCATCAACCCATGATTTAAAATATATTACTCCTCAAAAAAGAAGAGAAATGCTTACTGCTCGTAGAGCGGCAAAAGTAGCAGAATTGGAAAAGACCAGTCCTGAGAAAGCAACAGAATTAAAAACTAGAATAACAAAGGCTCAAGGAAGAGATACGTTAAATACTATTGCTAAGGATGTAGGAAAGGTTATAACTGGCAAAAGCAAGAAACCTACAATAGGAGATGTTGCCAAACATGTTACATCATCTCTGGCAGCAGCAAAAGGTTAAACTAAAATGAAACTAATTACAGAAGAAATTTTAGACGTTCAATACTTGACAGAAGATAATGGTAAGGGTGGTAAGAACCACTTTATTCAAGGTATCTTCATGCAGGCTGAAAAGCAGAATAGAAACGGCCGTGTATATCCAATGAATGTTCTCAATAGAGAAGCAGAGAGATATAACCGTGACTATGTTACAAAGGGTAGAGCATTTGGTGAACTAGGTCATCCAGAGAATCCTCAAATCAACCTAGATCGTGTTTCACATTTAATTACATCATTACATCGTGACGGTAATAACTTTGTCGGTAAGGCAAAGATTTTGGATACTCCTAACGGTAAAATTGTTAAGAGTCTACTAGATGGTGGTGCAAGCCTTGGTGTATCAACAAGAGGCGTAGGGTCTCTAAGGGCACACAATGGTTATCAGCAGGTACAAGACGATTATAAGTTAGCGACAGCGGCAGACGTTGTGGCTGACCCATCTGCACCAGACGCTTTCGTTCGAGGTATTATGGAAGGTAAAGAGTGGATTTTGGAAAATGGTAGGTGGAAAGAGCAAGATTATTATCGTGCTAAGAAACTTATCACCGAAGCATCGAAGAACGATATTGAAGAAGTAGCCTTGAAAATTTTCAAGAACTATATGTCAAAACTTTGAAATTACTAAATAACTTTTAGGATAAAAGGAGTATCTATCCAATGACATCACTAACAGAAGCTGCGAGAGCAGTTCTAGAGGGAAAGACTCAGATTGAGGAAGGTTATGGAATCAATTACCCATCAGTTGGTAGTGGTTCTGTTTCTAATCCAAATCCTGTCGATCCATCTACTGCTTCTACAGGCAACGCTAAAACACTACATCCAGGAACAAAGGCCAAGGAAGACCGTCATGGTCAGAATGGTGCTGGTTCTTCTGGTACAGAAGATTTCCCACTACCACAGGATCTTGGTGGAGCAACACCAACATCAACCGCTAAGGAAAATCTTGGTGCTAAGGCATCTACTTCAAAAGATACAACCCGTTCATCTGTACCTGCCGTTAAGGGTGAAACCGCACCTAAGAAACTAAAGGGTCAACCACAGTCAATGTCCGAAGACGAAACCGTTGAAGGTGAAGTTGTTGAAGAAGAAAAGGGCATGACAATTGCTGAACGTCTAAAGGCACTTAAAGAGGCCAAGAAGTCCGAGAAGGATGATGACGATCACGAAGAAAAAGAGTCAAAGGCCTACGAGAAGAAGGAAGAAAAGTGTGCCAAGGAGATGGACGAGGACATCGAACTATCTGAGGAACTAGAATCCTTTATCGAAGAAGGTATTGAAGCAGGTCTATCTGAGGAAGAAATTCTTGCTGCTATCGATGAAAACTTTGAGTTTGTCACCGAAGAAGAAACAGTTTCCGAAGACGCACTAGAAGACTATCAGGTAGATATGCAGGAGCATGTTAATGCCCTTCTAGAAGGTGAAAACCTATCAGAAGAATTCCATACCAAGGCCACAACAATCTTCGAAGCAGCAGTAAAGTCAAAGCTAGAAGAAGAAGTTGCCCTACTAGAGCAGGCATATGCTGAAACTCTAGAAGAAAGAATTGCTGAGATTTATGAAAGTCTATCTTCACAGGTTGACGAATATCTCAATTACGTAGTTGAACAGTGGATTGAAGAAAACGAAGTTGCTGTTGAATCCGCTCTCCGTAGCGAACTAACAGAAGACTTCATTTCCGGTCTCCGTTCACTATTTGCAGAACACTACATTGACATTCCAGAAGAGGAAGTTCAGGTAGTAGAAGAACTATCACAGACAGTTGAAGACCTTGAAGCAAAACTAAATGAAGAAATTCAGCGTAACGTTGAACTAACTTCAATGCTTTCAGAGTCACGTAAGGCTGAATTGACTGCTGTTGTCTGTGAAGGTCTAACCAGCACCCAGGCATCCAAACTACAAGGTCTTGCTGAAGGTGTTGATTATACATCTGATGAAGAATTTATCAACAAGATTGCAACACTAAGAGAAAATTATTTCCCAGTGTCCGCTAAGAACGATGCCGTCCTAGACAAGGTTGAATCAAACGACCCACAGTCTCTAACAGAAGAGGTACTTGAAGGTCCAATGGCTCGCTACGTCCAGGCACTTGGCAGAAGTCTTCCCAAGTAATTTAACTTAACATTTTTCTAACATAGAAAGAAGGAAAAACAAATGTATCTTACAGAAAATCTAGAAAAGAAGTGGTCACCCGTTCTAGACCATAACGGTCTAAATGGTATCAAGGACCCTTATCGTCGTGCTGTTACTGCCGTTATTCTTGAGAACCAGGAAAAGGCAATGGCCGAGGAAGCCCGTTCACTAAACGAATCTGCTCCAACCAACTCTGGTGGTGGTCTCGGTGCAGGTACAAACGTAGCATCCTACGATCCAATTCTTATTTCCCTAGTTCGTCGTGCGCTACCAAACCTAATCGCTTATGACGTTTGCGGCGTTCAGCCAATGACCGGTCCAACTGGTCTAATCTTCGCCATGCGTTCACGCTATAAGTCAATGTCTGGTACAAATGCTGGCGTTGCTGGTTCAAACGAAGCACTATTCAACGAAGCAAACACTGCTTTCTCTTCCCAGAATAATGCTTTTGGATTCACCAATGTTGGTTCACATCCAGCAGGTAACAACAACCCATTTGCTGCCGGTGCATCAATTTCTGGTAACACATTCCCAACAGGTAATGGTATGACCACCGCTCAGGCAGAAGCACTAGGCGATTCCGTTGACAACGCATTTGGTGAAATGGCCTTCTCAATTGATAAGGTTACTGTTACTGCTCGTAGCCGTGCGCTAAAGGCAGAATACACCACTGAACTTGCTCAGGACCTTAAGGCAATTCACGGCCTTGATGCTGAGACAGAACTAGCAAACATCCTATCCACCGAAATCCTTGCAGAAATCAATCGTGAGGTTATCCGCACAATTTATCGTTCTGCTACAATCGGTGCTCAGTATGGTGTTACAACCGCTGGTACATTCGATCTTGACACAGACTCCAATGGTCGTTGGTCAGTTGAAAAGTTCAAGGGTCTAATTTTCCACATTGAACGTGAAGCTAACGCTATTGCTAAGGCAACTCGTCGTGGTAAGGGTAACGTTCTGATCGTTTCATCAGACGTTGCATCTGCCATGGCCATGGCTGGTGTTCTTTCCTATACACCACAGCTATCCGCTGATCTAACCGTTGACGATACAGGCAACACCTTCGTTGGTATGCTACATGGTCGTATTAAGGTTTACATCGATCCTTACTTCGGTGGTTCTGCTAACGGTGACGAACTAGTAACAGTTGGTTATCGTGGTCAGTCTCCATTCGACGCTGGTCTATTCTACTGCCCATACGTTCCACTACAGATGGTTCGTGCAATCGGTCAGGATACATTCCAGCCAAAGATTGGCTTCAAGACTCGTTACGGCATGGTTGCCAACCCATTCGCTACACTAAATGGTGACGGCGTTGTTGGTTCCCGTGATGTTACCGGTCAGGCCAACATGTATTACAGAATCTTCCGTGTAAGAAATCTTACCTAAGATTAATCCCTTATACACATCATATAAGTGTATGAGACAAACTGGCGGGGAGAAATCCCCGCCTTTTTTGTTACTAAATACCTTGACGGAGGTTTAAATGACTACTAGATCGGTTTTAACAACTACACCAGAAAACACATCTATTCTTCAACCCACGAAGTTTACATTTTTTATTCCTGACAAACCTTTTCTTAAATATTTTTGTCAGACAGTAGTTCTTCCTTCCGTATCTCTAACACCAATTGAAGTATCTACTCCATTTGTCAATACTTTTAGACATGGTAGCAAAATGTCATTCGAACCTCTATCCGTTACTGCACTTATGGATGAAGATTTGCGTGTATGGCATGAGACTTATAATTGGATGAATAGTTTGGGACAATCTAAAGATTTGACAAAGTATCCTAAACAATCACTAAAAGATTCTACCCCACTTTATTTTGATGGTATACTAACAATTAACACCAATGCAAATAAACCAAACATCCGTTTCAAATTTAAGAATTGTCATCCTATAGATATTGGCGCCATTAACTTTGACACAAAAACGGATGCGGATACTATTCCTACCGCTGACTTTACCTTTCGTTACGATTACTATGAAATTGAAAGGTTGTAATCCTTTTTTACCTGTGATATAATGCGTTCCTAACAAGGAGTATATAATGAGATTGGTACCGCCGGTCACCATTGACCAGTTAAATGACGAATGGGAAAAGGATTGCAATATTGATTTTAGGGACCCTGACCTTGATCTAGAACTCCTTAAATTATCTTCCTTACATTCCAAGTATTGTCGTATCCGTTCCCACCATAAACAGACTTCCTTTGCCTTAGATGAAAAGTTCCGCAATCTTAAGGAACTACGCCGTGAATGGATTGAAGGTAAGTCTACCTTAGAAACACTAGAAAAGTATGGTTGGCAACAATACCAAGGTAATGCTATCACCATGCGAACGGCTCAGGAGAGTAAACTGGAGCACGATCCAGAACTCACCAAAATACTATTGAAGAAGAAACTACAAGACCTCATTGTAGAGCAATGTGACCTTTATTTAAAAGAACTAAACGGTCGAAACTTTGCCTTAAGAGGTGTGATTGATAATAGAAGGTTCTTGAAGGGCAATGATTAATGTTGAGAGTTGAGAGTTGATAAATACTAAATAGTAATGTCCGTCACGGAGCACCACCTCCTACGGACTCTAATACTGTATAGGAGTATCAGCAATGTTCTATATTTATGCCTATCTCAGGCAAGACAATACCCCATATTATATCGGTAAAGGTACAGGCCGCCGTGCGTGGCATAATCACAATAATTGTAATGCTCGTCCTCCTAAAGATAAGTCTCGCATAATTATCATGGAAGATAACTTAACCGAGGTTGGCGCTTTAGCATTGGAACGATTTTATATCCGTTGGTATGGGAAACAATGTGATGGAACAGGTATTCTTAAAAATAAATCAGACGGTGGAGAAGGTGGAGGCATCAATTCAGGAAATTTCCAAAAAGGTATGATACCTTGGAATAAAGGTAAGAAAGATGTTAATCAATCCAAAAGAAAGAAAGAATACTGGAATAATTGGAAAGAAGAAAATCCTGATTATAAGTTAAAATGGAAAACTTATCAAAAGATAGGATATTCGGATGAAGTCAGACGACAAAGGTCTGAAACTACACAAAAAAGAAACGCAGTAACTATAACATGCCCACACTGTAATAAGTCTGGACAATATGCTAATATGAAAAGATGGCATTTTGATAATTGTAAATCTTTAAGGAAATATAATGAAACAATTGATATTAAAAAATGTGAATGAGACATTTATAAGAATAGATTGCTCAGAATCTATTGCTATGGAATTGTTTGATTCATTTTCATTCCGACCTCCAGGTTTCCAATTTGTGCCTGCCTATAAACAAAAATTATGGTCAGGATATATACATCTTTTCCAGATAAAAAATAGACAGATTTACCGTGGTCTAGCACCTCAGGTAATGAAGTGGGCCGAAGAAAGAGGATATGAATATGAGTATGAAGACGAAGAATACGACACAGACTTTTCATTGGAAGAAGCCAATCAGTTTGTTGAGACACTTAATCCGAAACATGCACCCCGTGACTACCAACTTAATTCCTTCGTCCATGCTATACGTTCTAAACGCCGTATTGTCCTATCACCAACTGGTTCTGGTAAGTCTCTTTTACTATATCTCATTAGCATGTATCTACTTAAACGTGGAAAGAGAGGACTACTAATCGTTCCTCGTTCCGCTCTAGTAGAGCAAATGTTTTCCGACTTTCAGGACTATTCTACCAAGAATGGTAAGGATATGTTCAAGTATTGTTGGAGAGTATATTCAGGTCGTGATAAACATTCGGAGCATCCTATCATTATATCCACTTGGCAGTCCTTACAAAGACTACCAAAGGAGTATTTTGAACAGTTTGATTATGTAATCTGCGACGAAGTGCATCAGGCACAGGCCAAGGCTCTGTCTGATATTGTTACCAAGTGTACCAAGGCCGAATATAGACTTGGTGTTACAGGTACCTTATCAGGTGCTAAGGCTCACGAATGGGTGCTAATGGGTTTGTTTGGTCAAATCTATAAGGCCACTACCTCTAAAGAACTAATGGATAAGAAGCAATTGGCTGATCTTACCATTAAATGCCTACTCTTGAAATATAGTGAGGAAGAATGTGAGTATATGAAATCAGCTACATATCAGCAAGAGATTGAGTATATCATATCCAATAAGGCTAGGAACAAGTTTATACGTAATCTGGCCCTATCTTTGGATGGTAATACTCTCTTGCTGTTTAACTATGTAGAGAAGCATGGGACCGTCCTATATGAGATGCTAAATAAAAGTGTAAAAGATGGCCGTAAGGTGTTCTTTATTCATGGAGGTACAGATGTTGAAGATCGTGAGGAAATTAGAAGAATATTGGAAACAGAAACCAATGCTATTCTTGTTGGTAGTGTTGGCGTTCTCTCTACCGGGACCAATATTGTTGCACTATCTAACGTCATATTTGCATCCCCTTCCAAGTCCAAAGTTAGGAATCTACAGTCAATCGGTCGTGGGCTTCGAGTCAGTGACAGTAAGCAATCCGCCACTCTCTTTGACATTGCCGACAACTTTAGCTGGAAAAAGAGAGAAAACTTTACTCTTAAACACTTCTTCGAAAGGATCAAAACCTACACCGAAGAACATTTCAAGTTCAAAATCTACAAAATCGACCTTACCAACAAAGAGTGATCATTAACCTATAGAGGTTTGTTATGAATGATGTGAATGAAGAACATACAGTAAAATTTGTTCGTCTAAATAATGGTGATGATATCATAGCAGAAGTTGTAGAAGTAGGTGATGAAAATCAGATTGATTATATGCTGATCAATCCTTTAAAGGTTGTGTATATACAATCGGATAAAGGAGCATCATATCTTCAAGTGGCATTTATTCCATGGGTCTTCACTAGGATATGTGAAGAACAAGAGTTTCTAATACATGCTGAGGATGTTATCACTATAGGTAATGTATCAGATAAGATGTTAGAATATTACTGGAAGAATATGGACTACTTTATAGGTGGTGAGGGAGAGAAAGAAGAAATCCCTGAGGAAGAGACTGAACCAGAGGAATCTGGACTAGAAAGTTTGTTAGAAGCAGTTAGAGCATCAAGAAGGACATATCATTAATGGCTACAAATAAGAATGAATACCTAACACTAGATGATGCTGATCTAGTAGATGATTTTGGATTCACATTTGGGAATGAAGATGACATCGTAGCAGACGCTATTGCACCTTCACAGGACGAGATCAGTGATCTCAAAAAGAGACTTGAAGCATGTAGAAAGATATATCTTCCATTGCTTGAGAACCTTAATAAGAATGCCGACCAGCCTATCATTAAGTGGCCCAATCGTGGTCCTATCCTTGTTAAGCAGATAGCTAAACTAAAGATGCTTACCGAACCTGGATTTACACAGTAAAGTATTGCTTCGCAATGTCTCGCTTCGCTCGACTGGTTGCTCTTGGTTAGATTAATGGTTACGGTAGGTGGTTTCGTTAAAGACCATTATACCAATACTTAAAAACCTTGTCAAGCTAAAAATGCACTTGCAATAAACTTTTTTTAGGTGTATAATATAATATGTTTTATAAGAGGAATACATGACGGTAACAAAACCTAAGAAACCTAAGAATCATTATGTCGATAATCAGAAGATGTTAAGTGAGATTATTGAATATAAAAAGCAAGTTGCAGAAGCAAAGGACAAGGGATTAGAAAAACCTCGTGTCTCTGAGTATATTGGAAAGTGTATCTATCTCATTGCTGAAAATCTATCCCGTAAGCCACGTTTCATAAACTATTCGTTTAGGGAAGAAATGATTTCTGATGCTATTGAAAATTGTTTCCTTTACTTTGACAATTTCAATCCCGCCATTAGTCAAAATCCTTTTGCTTATTTCACACAGATCATATACTATGCCTTCCATAGACGTATATCTAAGGAAGAAAAAAATCGTTATATCATATACAAAAAATTTCAAGAATCCGTGCTACATACTTCTGATGCATCTCTGATGATTGATTCCGATGATAACCATTTGATTTCTACAACAGTCTATGATAATATTAATGACTTCATAGGAAAGTTTGAGAGTAGAGAGAAGGTAAAAAAGGAAGAACGTAAAAAGAAGAAGCAAGGTTTGGAAAATTTTGTAGGAGAAGATGATGAAGGAAGAGAACCAGTATCAGGTACCGTTTCAGGTACAGACACTAATTGAGTCGTTAAAGAATAAACAGGAACGTGTTCATATTCGTGGTAACTATCGTATGCGTCTAGAAGGTATTAAGAAGGCTATTGATACAGCCATTACAGAGTATGACACAGAAATGGGGACGGTGAGTACCTTTGGTCGCCGTAAGTCAAATGGACGTTGATGATATTGTAAGAGAGATTGATCAGAATGTGGAATGGTTCTGTGAAAAAATTGTGGAACCAGTTCCTATCAATCCTAAGGATAAAGAAAAGATATTCACTCGAATGTTGACCTTAGGATGGATCAGACAGTCTGAAATCGATACATACAATGAACTTACCAAAGAAGATTGACGAAACACTTTTTATGGTATATACTGTGTCTAAGAATTTGATATTAGACTTTAAGGAATGGTTATGGCAAAAGTTGTAATGGTAACCGATACACACGCCGGGGTCAGAAATGACAACCCGGCGTTTCAGTTGTATCAAAAGAAGTGTTGGGAATGGTTAATCGACTATATCGATAACAATGATATCCGTCATGTCATTCATCTAGGCGATATCTATGATCGTCGAAAGTATGTTAACTTTCTCTCGGCTAAGAGACTAAGAGAGGACTTTCTAGATCCTTTGGAAGATCGTGCAATTGAAACACATATTATTTCAGGTAATCACGACCAGTATTTTAAAGATACACATGAAGTTAATGCACTAGATGAATTAGTATCAGGACGATACACATTCATTCATACCTACTCTTTACCTGAGGTTATTAACATCGATGGTCTTGATATTCAAATAATGCCTTGGATTACCAAGACCACATATGATGTTTCTATGGATGTCATCAACAATCCTAGAGCATCTATTATAATGGGTCATCTTGAGTTAAATGGTTTCACTATGCATAAAGGACAAATATCGGATCATGGATATGATAGGAAGATTTTTGACAAGTTTGATAGAGTATATTCGGGACATTATCATCATAGGTCTACTGTTGGTAACATTAGTTATATTGGTGCCTTTGGTGAATACACTTGGTCGGATTACGGAGATCCTAGAGGATTTAGTGTATTTGATACTGAGACTAGATTAATAGAGTTTATTCAGAATCCTTTTAAGATGTTTAGATTAGCGAGATATGACGATGTTGCAGAACCTGATATCATTGATAAGATCCAGAACACCGATTTTAGTAGTTATAAGGACACCTTTGTCAAACTCGTCGTTGTTAATAAAACCAATCCATTTGCCTTTGATCTATGCTTTGATGGCATATATAAGGCAGGGCCTTTGGATATCACAGTTGTGGAAGATCCTACGGTCCTATTGGATAACGAAGAAGAAGTAGAAGTGGATGAAGCGGAAGATACTGCTACCATCCTTAGGAAGTATATTGGTGGACTAACTCTACCAGTAAATAATGATAAAATGAAACAGTTTATGCTAGATGTTTATAATGAGGCCCTTCAAGTTGAGACTGTCTAAATATTACAATGTGTAATGTAGGGAAAATACTATGAAAAAGCATATTATTTGGTTAGTTATCATCACGTTAACCCTTGGCATTATGGCGGTTATGCTAGAAGGCCGAGGACATAAGACTGCCGAGCAAGAAATCACTTTTACAGATTTTATTTCTCAGGTAGATAGAAACAATGTTCACGATGTTATTATTGCGGGTCAGAACGTTGTTGGTCATTTTAGGGATAGCAATCGTGTCTTTTCTACAAAGATTGCGGGAGTATCATCCCTTCTTCCCAGATTAGAAGATCATAAGGTTAATATTGAGATTAAGTCAGAGAATGAAGACTCTTTCTGGTTCACATTCTTTGCTAATGCATTTCCGATGTTTCTCTTTATTGCTGTTTGGATTTACTTTGCCCGTAGAAGTCCTGGTGGTGCAGGTGCTATGGGTTTCGGAAAGTCTAAGGCAAAACTTTTAACAGCAGAAACAGGTGTCAAGACATTTGAAGATGTAGCTGGTGTTGATGAAGCAAAAGAGGACTTACAGGAAGTTGTAGATTTTCTTAGAGATCCTTCTAAGTTTGAACGCCTTGGTGGTAAGATTCCAAAGGGAGTTCTTCTTGTTGGTCCACCAGGTACTGGTAAGACATTGCTTGCCCGTGCTGTCGCTGGTGAAGCAGATGTTCCATTCTTCTCCATTTCAGGTTCAGATTTCGTGGAGATGTTTGTTGGTGTAGGTGCTTCCCGTGTTCGTGATATGTTTGAACAGGCTAAGAAAAACGCTCCTTGTATCGTATTCATTGATGAAATTGATGCTGTTGGTCGTAAGCGTGGATCAAGCATGGGTGGAAACGATGAACGTGACCAGACACTAAACGCCATGCTTGTTGAAATGGATGGATTCAATGATAATCAGGGCATTATTGTTATTGCTGCCACTAATCGTGTGGATGTTCTTGATAATGCTCTAACCCGTCCTGGTCGTTTTGACCGTCAAATTCAGGTTCCTAATCCTGATTTTGTTGGTCGTGAAAAGATCCTCAAGGTTCATTGCCGCAAGGTTCCAATCGGTCCTGATGTTAATATCAGAACGGTTGCAAAAGGTACACCAGGGTTCTCCGGAGCAGACCTGGCTAATCTTGTAAACGAGGCAGCACTACTAGCAGCAAGACGATCAAAGCGTATTGTTACTGCTAAGGAGTTTGAAGATGCCCGTGATAAGATCCTAATGGGTGCCGAACGCCGCACATTGCTGATGACAGAAGAAGAAAAGAAGATGACTGCCTATCATGAGGCAGGACATGCTCTTGTTTCTCTTAACATGCCAGGTTCTGTTCCAATTCATAAGGCAACAATCATTCCACGTGGTCGGGCCCTTGGTATGGTTCAGTCACTACCAGAACGTGATCGTATCTCCATGTCATATGAAGAAATGATTGCACAGTTGGCCATGGCAATGGGTGGTCGTGTTGCAGAGGAACTTATTTTTGGTGATAACAAAGTTTCTTCCGGTGCATCCGGTGATATTCAGATGGCCACCAAACTTGCTAGATCGATGATCACTGAATATGGTTTCTCTCCTATTCTAGGTAGAATGGCATACAACGATCCTAATGCTGATTACTTTGGTGGTCCTAAGATTGCCGAGGAAACACAGAAGATTGTTGATGCGGAAGTCCTTCGTCTAGTAGAAGATGGATATGATAGAGCAAAGAAAATTCTATCGGATAAGAAAAAAGACCTTGACACATTAGCACAAGGTCTGCTAACATACGAGACATTGAGCGGAGAAGAAATAAAGGATCTCTTAGAAGGAAAAGAACCTAAGAGAGATTACTAAAATACTAAATAGATGTGGGTCGCAGGATTGCCGTCCTCACCCACTCTAACGCTATATGGAGCGCCAGTTATGTCTATTTATCTTTCGCAAAATCGTCTCAAAGAACTACTACATTATGATCCTGAAACAGGTGTATGGACCTGGTTGAGTAAAAATGGAACTAAAAGACCACAAGCAGGAAGTGTATCTAATCAAGGTCGTTCGGCCGGATATCGTCGTATTACTATTGATGGTGAAAGTTATTATTCTTCACATCTTGTATTTCTTTATATGATAGGTGAGTTTCCTAAAGAAGAAATAGATCATATTGATAGAGATAGAGGTAATGATAGATGGATCAATCTCCGCAAAACAAATCATATCAAAAACTGCCAGAATAGAGGAAATAGAAATGACAATAAATCCGGATATCCTGGTGTATCATATAATAAACAATATGGTAAGTGGAAAGCAGATATAACCGTTGATAAACAAAGAATATACTTAGGTAAGTTTCATACATTAGAAGATGCTATTGCCGCCAGAAAGTTTGCAGAAAAAACATATTGTTGGAGTTTGTGATGATAAAATTTACGATGGTCCGGTGGAAAAACTTTTTAAGTGCTGGTAATACTTTTACCGAGATTGAGTTAGATAGTCATAAGAATACCTTAATCATGGGTCATAATGGGTCCGGGAAGTCAACCTTCCTGGACGCATTAACTTTTGCACTATTTGGTAAGCCTTTCCGTAAAGTAACGAAGGGTAATGTTGTTAATAGCATCAATCTAAAGAACTGTGAGGTTCAGATTGAGTTTTCTATCTCCAATAAGAAGTATAAGATTGTTCGTGGGGTAAAGCCTAATATCTTTGAAATCTATTGTAACGATGTGATGATCAATCAAGATGCAGCAGTTAAGGATTATCAGGAGCATTTGGAGAAGCATATTCTTCGTATGAACTATAAGTCCTTTACACAGGTTGTTATTCTAGGTTCAGCATCGTTTGTTCCGTTTATGCAGTTGTCTCCAGCAGATCGTCGCACCGTGATCGAGGATCTATTGGATATTCAAATCTTTTCTGCTATGTCGACCGTTATTAAGAACCGTCTACAAATCAACAGAGAGGGACTGGAGAAGAATCGGATTCAGTTGACTAGCAAGGAAGAGAACAAGACTTATATTGAACAAACCCTTTCCTCCTTGAAGGCCAACAATGAAGAAAAGTTGGCTGAGTTGGAAGTAAAGAAAGATCAACTCATACAGGAATCTATCAAGGAAGAATGTATTGTAGAAAATCTTAAGATTGACCTTGAGAAGGCATTAGAGGATGACCTTGATCTTTCACCACTAAAGTCCAAACATTCTAAGCTAGTTGGTTTTCGAGCCAAGATGGAAAACAATCGTGATCGACATATCAATGATATCGACTTCTTTGCTGCTCATGGTTCCTGTCCTACCTGTCGTCAGGACATTGATCCTGCATTTGCCACTAATATGGTCGATGAAAACAATAAGAAGATAGGTGAACTTAATGATGGACTAAATAAGATTGAACAGCAAATCGACTCGGTGCTGACCGATATTGAAAAAATTGACTCTATTCTCAAGAATATTAATCAGATCAAGATGGATCTTTCATCTGCTAAGTCTACCTATAACCATACTGCTAATACTCTTAAACAAATTGTGGCGCAGATTGAATCCTTCCAATCTTCGGATAAGACAACACAAGATAGCGAACGACAACTTGCCACAGTCGAACATGATATTTCCACCCTTCAAGCGGAGAAAGAGACCTTACTAGATGAAAGACAATACATCGACCTCGCTACTACCCTACTCAAGGATGGTGGAATCAAAACCAAGATCATCAAGCAGTACCTACCAATCATCAATAAGCAAATCAACAAGTATCTGGCCAAACTCGGATTCTTCGTTAACTTCAACATCAACGAAAATTTTGATGAATGTATCAAGAGCCGGTACCGTGACGAGTTCTCCTATCACAATTTCAGTGAAGGGGAAAAACTACGAATTGATCTAGCAATCCTCCTTACATGGAGACATATTGCAAAGATGAAAAACAGTGTAAATGTCAACATCATTGTCTTTGACGAAATCCTAGACCGTGCTATGGACAATACAGGTATTGAAGAATTTATACGTATCATGTGGGATATCGGAGATGAAGGATCTAATGTTTTCGTTATTTCTCACAAGGATACTATGGTAGATAAGTTCCAGAGAACCCTTCGGTTCGAAAAGGTCAAGAATTTTAGCACCTTGACAAAAGAGGTCTGATGGTCTATAATGTAGGATCATCAGAAAGGAAAGAATATGCTTAGTAAGGAAATGATCAAAGCACTTGCCGCTGCGGAACGAATGATGGACAAGGGAGAGATTCCTTATGTTCGTATGATTGCATCCAACGGCAAATATGAACGAATGGCCGTATCACAACGAATAATGGAAGAGTTAGGACTAGAACAAGGACAAACAATCAATACCATCATTCAAGATGCCATTGCTGAAATGTCTATGAAAATTCTTTCAGATAGTCTGAATGAAATTATCCAAGATATACAGGATAAAGAACTAGACGAAAACTTCGACTTTCGCACTATGATGGGAGATAATGATGATAACGATAATCTATAATATACACTATGGTTATCAGACTTATAACCTTGACAACCTTTGGACAGGTCTTTCGCAAATGGGTGATGTGAATGTTAACCTCGAAACAAATTGAGTTTTTCTTTGAGTGGGCATCTACCTTTATACTATTGGCAGGTGCTGCTCTTACTTCCTTGAATATCTACCCTATGAATGTCTTCCTATCACTGGCAGGCAATCTGGGGTGGTTAGTCGTTTCTGTTATGTGGCGTAAGCCATCACTAATAGTTATCCAGTTGGTGATTTCTGTCATCTATGTCGCTGGATTGGTAGATAAAGGAGTTATCTAATGAGATATAATCATTGGTTCTGGAATAGTAGATTAATGAATTGCGTGGCTCGTTTCCTCGTTAATGTTAATACCTATATCTGGAGTAAGCAGTATGGAAAAGCCTAATCCTCACCTGACACATAACTATTCGCATGACTATCTGGTTATGCAAGCCCTTGATTATGAAATCCGTAATACTATCAATTTGTCAGAACAGACTAATGAAACTGCTATTATCCGAGAGTATATGGAAAAACGTGTCAAGGAGATTAAAGATCGCTGGAAATGAGTTATTATGTCTATAGTATTATGACCAAGAAGATTGTCCATAAGGCCCATTCTCGCAACGTTGCCATTCACGTTCTTGAAACGTATAACAAGAAACGTGGCGAGTTGGGTTTTGCTATGATGGACAAAGAGACTTACATTAAGAATTATGGTGAACCTGAAGGAGATATGAGTGGCAAAAAGCGATGAAGAACTAAAGGATGTTGAAAAGCAATGGGATGCCTTTCAGGCCACATTTGAAGCACCAGAGGCACTTTCAGATGATGAACTAAAGAAGGTTGTTATCGAAGACCTTACAAATGTTTCTGCTATGACGGTAGAGGAATATACCCTCTATCAGAAGTGGCTTGAAATCCATATCAAGTATCCTGTTCACGATGGTCTATTCGGACCTACCCTTGTAAACGGTGAAGATGAACTAGAAATCAACCGTATTAAGAATAACATTTGGATTCCAGAAGAACCGAATGATTACTTAAAGTTACAACCAGAACTAATCTATTCGCCCGAAAACAATCAGCAGAATGTTTGGAATAGTATTCGTAACTTTACCTCTACGATGAAGAATAACTCCAACATTGGTCGTAATCTGTCCTATATCGTCCAGGATATGGCCAGTGGCAAGTATCTTGGTGTTATCTGTATTTCATCCGACTTTCTAGACCTAACACCTAGAGACAACTATATTGGATGGTCCCGTGATGTTAAGACCAGTCAAGGTATGATCAATCATACTGCTATTGGTTCTACCATCGTTCCTCTACAACCACTTGGGTTTAACTACCTAGGTGGTAAACTACTAGCACTCCTATGCCTTACAGATAAGGTTCAGCAAGATTGGAAAAAGCAATATGGTGATACGCTCGTTGGTGTTACTACTACATCTTTATATGGTCAGAATAAGGCTGGAGGTCTATCACAATATGATAACCTTAAACATTGGAAGAAAATGGGCTATACGTCAGGTTCAGTCTCTTATGAAACAAGAAAACCTACCGTAAAGTTGATGTTGGATTGGTTGAAGAAGAACCATACTAGAAAGTATTTCGAGTGGTATATTGCTAAGAACCTTGACGGTATGCCGTTCAAGAGAGACCATAAGAACCGTTCTTATAACTTTATCTATTCACAGTTGGACATTCCTAAGGACCTTATCCGCTCGGAACATGCCCGTGGTATCTATTTCAGTCCTTTGTATACCAACACAAATGAGTTCCTTCGTAAGGAAATCACCGAAGACAAACTTGCCAAGGCGTTTGATACCAGTTATAATGCTCTGGTCGGAATATGGAAGGAAAAGTATGTGGGTCGCCGTGTCAAATCCTTGATTGAGAATGACCGCTTCACAAAGGAAACTCTTTTCTATGACGACCTGATCTATATGGATTGGGAAGAAACCAAAGAGAAATACCTACCACAAGTTGGTAGATAACAAATCTGGTTCATTGAGAACCAGTATCAGAGGTACCGATTTAGAGGGTACCATTAAAATGGAGAATGAAATGACTATATTCAGTGTGGTAACACCACAAACGCCTCTTGCCGACTTTGCGGACAATCCGGTTGTTGAAGGTCTACCTGGTGCAAAACAAGTAGAAAAGATTTGGATTGATTTCACAAATATTGTGTCCGATGCCGAATTAAATCCCTTTCGAGCAGGTTTCACTAATCTAACTAATCAAAATTTGCTAAGAATTTCCATGTCAAATGGAATTCATTCAAATGAACCTCTTCCTGTTGTGGAAAAGTTAAAGACACCTTATGTATCAAAAAAGACGGGTCTTACGGTTGACTATGTTATCCGTGATGGATTCACCCGTTTCAATGCTCTAAGAGAGTTGGGATATACAGGTTATGCTTTTCAGGTTGTAGAATTTGATTCAGATGCAACTCGGGCAAAGTTCTCCGCCAGAAGTAACCAGCATACACCACGAGCATCGTCTACCGAAAAAGACATGCAGCACATGATGGTTGATCTTGTTACAAGAGGACTTGTTGCTGATGACTATGATGAAATGAAGCAATGGTTGATGGAAAATTGCGGCATCAAAACTGAAAAGGCAAAAAAGATCATCAATCAGGTTGCTAATGATAAGGGTGATGGTATCGTTGTTTATACTGCCCCACAAGTTAAAGACCTTGCATATGATCTGGACATTGCTGTCAACGGAAAATATGATACAAAGCGAGGACGCAATGGTTATGTTATTCGTTCCATTTATGAAGGTCGAACGCTTCTAAAAATGATTCGTCAGCTAAGATTAACGGCAGAACAAGGTCATCCTGTATTATCATATGCAACTATCACAACGAAGGAACTTCCTGCTGCTGGTAAGACTATAGATGATCAGCGAGACCTATCTATCAGTGTTCTTAAATCTATCAATAAGGATTTAAAGTATTATGCTGATTGGCAGACCAAAAATCCTAACAAAGACTTCTTTGAAATTTTGGGGTCTTTGCCACAGACAAAAGATGAACGCAAAGAGAAGAAAATTCTTCCTTTGAGAAAACCTAAAACAAAGAAAGAATCCTTGAGTAAATTCTTCGAACAGTTTGATTCGGAGACTGATGAGTCCGAGTTGGAGATGGAAGAAGTATGAAATATTTTGACTTCGATGGATTAGAACACAAGGCACAACTACTGGGTGTTTTCCTTTTTGTGGGTGTTGTTTACATTCTAATCTTCGGAATGGCATGGGTTTACAATCGACTAGATCGCTAACCTACTGATCCTGTTAGGACTTGACAAACCTTTCTCGGTTTGCTATAATACTGAAAATCGAGAAAGGATCTTATATGTCGGACAAGTCGCTTCTAGCTAAACTCCTTGCCACTGAAAATATTACGGTACAGAAACAGCCGGGTATTAAAACGGCTATGTTTGATCTTCGCAACCGTGTCCTTATGCTTCCTATCTGGGAAGGCATTTCTAATGACCTTGAGGATCTCCTTCTGGTCCATGAAACTGGTCACGCTTTGGATACTCCTTCCGCCGATGAATATAAGAAAGCGGCTGAGGACATCGCTGCTAAGATTTTCCCCGGTGAGGAAATCACTTCTCAATTGGCTTCCACCGTGCGTGGCTTCCTTAATGTTATTGAGGATGCTCGTATTGATAAGCGCCAGAAGCGCCGTTATCCTGGTTCCCGTAAAAACTATCTAATCGGTTATAAGGAACTGATGGAGCGTGACTTCTTTGGTACCGCTCGCCGTGATGTTAATGCCATGAACTTTATCGACCGCTTGAATATCTATTTCAAGGGCGGTTCGATTACTGGTAATCTTAACTTCATTCCTGAGGAAAAGGTTCTTCTCAAAAAGGTTGAGAATGCCGAGACCTTTGCGGAGGTTGTTGCTCTTACCGAGGAGATTTATCTCTATTGTAAGAAGAAGTTGGAAGATATGTCAGAAATGCATATTGACCTTGTTGAAGGAGAAGAAGGTGATGATGATTATGACATTGATGGTGATGGCTACGGCTATGATGAAGCTGATGGTGATGACGAAGGTGACTCCGAAGACGGTGATGGTGAAGGTGACAACGAAGGTAAGTCCGAAGGTGTAAACCGTGGACAGGGAGATATCAACTCCAAGTCCAATAGTAAGCCTGGTCGTGGTGCTGGTGGTCTTGGTCGGGCTGATGTTCCCGTTTCCGAAACTGACGAAACTTGGCAGCGTAAGTCTGAGGAAATCGTTAAGAGCGAAAACTCCACTTTCGTTTATCTGACCATGCCTACCGTCAACTATGACAAGGCCATCCACGATTTCAAAACGGTCATTGCCGATTGGCGTGATGAAGTTGCTGGTAAAAAGCGTAGCTGGCATGGTGGTGGACTGGATGGTAACGCCTTTTCTGTTGCTCGCCAGCATATGATCAAGTGGAAGATGAAAGAGAAGGAAACTATCTCTTTCATGGTGAAGGAGTTTGAACAGCGTAAGGCTGCCGAACTGTATGCCCGTATCAATATCGCTAAGACTGGTGTTATTGATACTAACAAACTCCATTCATACAAGTATAATGACGATATCTTCCGTCGTCTGGCTACTATCCCTAAGGGTAAAAACCATGGTTTCGTTATGTTCCTCGACTGGTCTGGCTCTATGGCCTACGGTCTTGATAGCACGATGAAACAGCTATTCTCCCTTTGTCTGTTCTGTAAACAGATCGGAGTGCCCTTTGAGGTTTATGCCTTCAAGGATGCTGCCTCGGAGTCTCCGTTCTCCTATCTGAATAAACAGAATGTGATTAAGGGTGATCGCCTTGTCCTGCGTAACTTCCTTTCTTCCCGTATGAACACGGAAGAACTGAATTTCGCTATGACGGTTCTTTGGCATTGTAGCCATGGCAACTATCTTGCCTCTGATGGTATGGGTGGTACTCCGTTGAATGATGCTATTATGATTTCACCCAAGATTGTTCAGGACTTTACTGTCCGTAACAAGCTGGAAATCACTAATGTCATCTGGCTTACCGATGGTGAGTCCAACGGTGCGGCTGGTGTTGCTAACGAAACAACGCCTAATCCTGGTGGTTATCGTTCTAGCCGTCGTTACTTCTATACTGACAAGGAAACTGGTAAGACTTACGACTATGAGCCTTACGGCTGGTCTTCAACTCGTAACAATACGGCCACTTTGCTTCGTATTCTGAAGGATAAAACAGGATGTAATCTTGTTGGTTTCTTCCTGTATAACGGAAGTTTTAGCCGTGTCAATAACGAGTTTAATGTCTCTAACGGTAATCCTGAGGCATATAACGTTGCCCGTAAGTATTGGAGTGATAACAAGTATTATCCTATCAAGAGTGCTGGATATGATGAATACTACATCATCGATGTCCGTGCTATGCAAGAGGATAAAAATGAACTCGCTATTGACAATACTGGCGATAAAAAGATGACGGTCCGCCGCATGGCTACGGCATTCTCCAAGTTTGCCCAGAAAAAGACCGTCAACCGTGTCCTGCTTCGTTCCTTTGTGGATCGTATTGCTAAACACGGTATGTCAACAAAGAAGTCTGCTTAAAATCAACGGTCTGGAGGGTGGTTGCCATCCTCCATTCCTTGTGCTATAATCCATATATAATGAGAACTGTGAAAGGAAAGAATGTAATGGCTAAGAAGATTGACCGTACCGAGTTCCTCGACAAGGTCCGTTTTGAGTTTGGTGCTATCCGTGAAATCAGCCGTGCCCAGGTCCTTGAGGTCTGCGACAAGTATGGTTTCGATAAGCCCAATTGGATCCTAAATGACGTTTCTCGCCGTGTCAGCCGTGGCGTTTACGCTCTTCCGGAAAATGGTGCTAAGGTAACTCCGATTGCCAAGGTTGCTAAGGCTGTTAAGAAGGTTCTGGCTCCGGTCGAACCGACTGTGGCCGTTGCTATGGTTGCTCCGTCTGTCCTTTCACATAATGCGGAACTGTCTCTCGTTCCTGAAAAGGTAACTGGCTATGTGCCGTTCGGTAACTTCCCGGATGTCCGTGCTATTATCAAGTCCAAAAAGTTTTATCCTGCTTATATTACTGGCCTTTCTGGTAACGGTAAGACCATGATGGTCGAACAGGTTTGCGCTAATGAAAAGCGTGAATGTGTCCGTGTTAATATTACTATTGAAACGGATGAAGATGATTTGATCGGTGGTTTCCGCCTTGTTAATGGTGAAACGGTGTGGCAGGATGGCCCTGTTATCACGGCAATGTCCCGTGGTGCCGTTCTTCTCCTCGACGAGGTTGATCTTGGTTCCAATAAGATGATGTGCCTCCAGCCGGTGCTTGAAGGCAAGGCCGTCTATCTCAAAAAGACCAACCGTGTTGTGCATCCTGCTCCTGGCTTTAACGTTATTGCAACGGCTAACACCAAGGGTAAGGGTTCAGACGATGGTCGCTTTATCGGTACCAACGTTATGAATGAGGCGTTCCTTGAGCGTTTCTCCATTACTATGGAACAGGAGTATCCGTCCACTAAGGTTGAAACAAAGATCCTTAACAATGTTCTCGGTGCTTCTGGTATCGAAAACAAGGACTTCGTTGATAAACTGGTGACTTGGGCGGATGTTATCCGCAAGTCCTTCTATGAAGGCGCTCTTTCGGAGATTATCTCAACTCGCCGTCTCGTCCATATCTGCGAGGCTTTTTCTATCTTTGGTGAAAACAAGATGAAGGCCATTGAACTGTGCCTTAATCGTTTCGATGTTGATACTAAAAACTCCTTCATCGAACTGTATAAGAAGGTGGATGAAACGGTTGATCCGGTTGTTGCTACTACCGAGAGTGCTCCTGTTTCAGAAGAAATCGCATTTTGAATGGATAGCCTCGGCCTCTCAAAAGAAGAGGCCGAGGTCATTAACGAAATAGTAGGATAAACTATGACTGATGTTTTTACACTATCGGAATCCGATAATATCCTAATGACTAAAACCGCCTTGAAGAAACTTATCTTGGATAAGCATATTCTCCGTGGTAATATCGGCGGCGTCCCAACCGATGTTGTTATTGCCGGTGGTTTCTTTGCTACTATGCTGAAACTTGACCCATATAATGATGTGGATGTGTTTATTCTGAATAACAATCAGATGATGTATGATCATTTAACATATAAGAGTGATCCGCAACCGACAGGTGATACTTTTATTGTTCGCACCGATGCTGGTCGTTATCTGCAAAAACCACATATCAAAAGCACCGCTACCAATACCAACACAAAAATTCAGTATATTCTAACTGACTATACCTCTCGTAAAGAGTTGCTGGCAAGGAAGGTACCCTCAAAAGTCCAGCCATTATATAATGTAGTAAAATATGACAAAGAAGCTACCGCAAATCACCAAGATTGAGAATGCCCTCCTACGCCACAACACCGGTCCTGGTATCACGGCCGCCGCCATTGCTCGAATTGCCCGAGTGCCTTATGAGGCAGTTTCTAAGCGAGTATATGACCTTCGTGAGTATTACACAATCTATACCAATTATCGCCTAGTTGATGGTAAGCGTACCGCTTTCTACCGTCTTGCAGACTAATCTTACTCTAGGTTAGATAGAGAGGATGGCGCCTATATATTCATAGGCACCGTCCTCTTTTGTTTATGGAGAACAATATGGAAATAAAAATTAGTTCAGAAGAATTGAGAAAGAAGAAGTTATTTGTGGCCACGCCATGTTATGGCGGAATGACATTGGGTCTATACTCTAAGTCTTGTCTCGATCTGCAAGCCACATGTATTCAATATGGTATTGAATGTCGCTTTTCATTTATCTTTAATGAGTCCTTAATCACCCGTGCCAGAAACTATCTTGTGGATGAGTTTCTTCGTTCGGACTGCACCCATCTCCTTTTCATTGATGCTGATATCCAGTTTAATCCACAGGATGTTATTGCTCTATTGGCGATTGACCGAGATATCATTGGCGGTCCTTATCCTAAGAAGACCATCAATTGGTCTAACATTGTAACTGCGGTTAAGAACCATGGAAACAATAAAGATTTTAATCCTCAGGACTTGGACCAGATCACTGGTGATTTTGTTTTTAATCCGGTTCCAGGAACAACATCATTTAAGGTCACTGAACCTGTTGAGGTGATGGAGATCGGTACCGGTTTTATGATGATTAAGCGTGAAGTCTTTGACACTTACAAAGAAAAGTTCCCACATCTTAACTATAAGCCGGACCATATTGGCCAGGCCAATTTCGATGGATCTAGATACATTCATGCGTATTTTGATACCGTAATTGATCCGCAGTCCCACCGCTATCTATCGGAGGATTATATGTTCTGTCAGAATGCCCGAGCAATTGGATACCAGGTATGGCTATGTCCATGGATGAAGACTGTCCATGTTGGAACATATGGATTCCAGGGTGATCTTCCCGCCGTTGCTACTCTGAGTGGTTCGCTACGATGATCATTGGCCTGGTCGGTTATATCGGATCAGGCAAAGGAACAGTCCGTGATATTCTGGTTAAAGACCATGGGTATCACGGATTTGCTTTTGCTGATGCTCTAAAAGATGCTGTGTCCACAATCTTTCTGTGGCCCCGTGATCTTCTAGAAGGTGATACAATATTGTCAAGGGACTTTCGTGAAAAGGTAGACCCTTGGTGGAGTGAAAAGTTTGGTTATGAGGTAACACCACGCCTCATTCTACAGAAAATGGGTACCGAAGCCTGTAGGCATGGAATCTCAGATAACATCTGGATTACGGCCTTGGAAAAACGTATTCAGGGATATGATGATGTGGTTATATCCGACGTTCGGTTCCCAAACGAAATCGATTTTATTCGGAGTGCCGGCGGCGTGATCGTTCGTGTGAAACGTGGCGCCGACCCTTCTCCTGAGCAGTTGAAGAACCTCCATATCTCGGAGACCGCCTGGAATGCATATAACCCGGATTATGTTATCCTGAATGATAAGGATATAGAGGGTCTAAAATTATGTGTAGCATCTCTATTGACAATAAAGCAAAAACCGTATAATATATTTCATCATCAAGTTTAACTCTAGGAGTATATAATGAAGCTAAGTGAAAATTCTCTTGCCGTTCTAAAGAACTTTGCCTCTATCAATAGTGGTGTGGTGCTTAACAAAGGTAAGGTACAGAAATCTATCTCACCGGAAAAGTCCATTCTTGTGGAAGCAACCCTTGAGGATGAAATTCCGTCCAAGTTTGGTATCTATGATCTTAACCAGTTTCTAGGTAATGTCACAACTCTAAAGAATCCAGAACTAACATTCACTAATGAGAACGTGACACTGGATGACGGTGATCTTGCTCTTACCTATCATGCTTGCTCGCCTAATCTAATCATCACACCTCCAGAGAAGGAGTTGGTCCTAAAGACTGTGGATGTATCCTTTGCACTACCTAATGCTACTCTATCTAAGTTGCTCAAGGTTGCTACCATGAACAGTCTGCCTAATCTGACCGTTATTGGTAAGGATGGTGAACTTAGACTAAAGATCCATGAGAAGGCAAACGATACCTCCAATCATGGTTCAGTCAAGATCGGTGATTATGCTGGTGCAGACTTTGCGGCCACCTTTAAGACTGAGAACCTTAAACTCCTTCCTGACGACTACAATGTAGAGGTTCAGAAGAACGCATTTGCCAAGTTTGTGAATGTGAATAAGACCCTGACCTACTTCATCGCCCTGGAGACCAAGTGATGGTCGAACCTGTTGGAAGCCAACATATTCTTGTATATGTGGCTAGAACTGATCATGGATTAGATAGATTGGTTCTTCATCGGGATAACAATCCGGATTTAAGTCCATATAAGTTTCTGAGGACAAATAATTCAGGAACAGATGAATATGTTATGGAAAGTCTGTATGAAATGTTCAAAAAGGCTATTGAAGATGGAGTCATAAAGTAATGTTTGAACGTATTTTGTTGGGTATTATGATTCTTGTATCGGTAGGTATTCTGCTACTGATTCCATTTTCTATTAAGCAGCACGAAGAATGGAAAACCGCTTGTAAGGATGCAGGCGGTGTTCCCTATTCAGGATACAAGTCAGAAAGCCTTTGTTTAAATCCATCAGCAATCATTGAGGTGAAGTAATGTCAGCAGGTATCGGTCATAATCAGCAGCAGCGTTCCGTCCAGGGTCTAAACGATGGCGAACGCAAGCAACTACGCAAGGCGGTGATGGAGATGAATGACTCCATGACCCGTGTAGGTGCGGAACGTGAATTACAGAAGGAAACAACCAACGAGATTTGTGACAAGTTGGGATTGGATAAGAAACTCTTTAAGCGTATGGCACGTGCCTACTTTAAGGCAAACTTCAAGGACGAGGTTCAGGAGAACACCGACTTTGAGGAGTTTTACACCGCTGTTATGGAAAAGACAACAGACGCATGAAGGTAATCATTGCCGGCAGCCGAGATATAGTGTATTATAGTCCACAGTTGACTTGTGCGGTCATTGAAAGTGGGTTTGATATTACCGAGGTTGTATCTGGTTGTGCTAAAGGTATCGATACCTTGGGCGAGGAATGGGCATTTGGTGGTGACATACCAGTATCCCGTTTCCCTGCCGACTGGAACAAACACGGTAAGGCTGCCGGCCCTATACGAAATAGACAGATGGCGGAGTATGCAGATGCCGCCATCGTCATACATAATGGTTCAAAGGGTTCTTTGAATATGATACAGACAATGAAGAAACTGGGTAAGCCAGTTTATGAGGTGAACCTGAATGAGTGATTATTTGCTAGTAGAAAAGTATCGTCCTCATACCGTTGAGGACTGTATTCTTCCGGACCGTATCAAGAAGGTCTTCCAAGAATATGTGAATGAAGGCAACATTCCAAATCTAATGCTAACTGGTCCTGCCGGATGTGGCAAGACCACCATCGCCAAGGCTATGTGCGAACAGTTGGGATTGAACCATCTGTTCATTAACTCGTCCGAGGAGCGTGGTATTGATATGCTACGCACTAAGATCAAGGGTTATGCGTCGACCGTATCTCTTACAGGTGGTCGTAAGGTCATTATCTTAGACGAGGCCGACTATCTGACTCCAGAAGCCCAGGCAGGTCTACGTGGTGCTATTGAGGAGTTTAGTGAGAACTGCTCCTTTATCTTTACCTGTAACTTCAAAGCACGTTTGATCGACGCACTACATTCCCGTTGTGCTGTTGTGGACTTTGCTCTTAAGGGTGATGAAAAGCCTAAGATGGCTGTGAAGATGCTCAAGCGTATGGAGCAAATTCTAACTACAGAAGGTATTACATATGACAAAGCGGTCCTTGTTAAACTGGTTGAGCGATATTTCCCTGATTATCGGCGTCTACTTAATGAGTTACAACGTCATTCTGTTTCTGGAAGCATTGACGCTGGTGTTATTTCTCAACTTGATAGCCTTCGCAGTCTAAACGATCTAATCAAGGCTTTGAAGGACAAAGACTTCTCTGCTATGCGTAAGTGGGTTGTGGTAAACTCTGATGTGGATACCTCTCGTATCTACCGTAACATCTATGATGGTTTGAATGAGTATCTAAAACCCGAGAGTGTTCCAGCGGCCGTTATTACACTGGCTAAGTATCAGTATCAGGCAGCCTTTGTGGCCGACCAAGAACTAAATCTGGTTGCCTGCCTCACCGAACTTATGGTAGAATGTGAAGTGAAATGACCGATAAGTATGTCTATCTCTATAGGATTACTTTAAGTAAAGAGGGTGAAGATCCTCTTTACTATTTTGGTATTCGTGTATGCAAATGTTTACCTGAGAATGATCCTTATATGGGTAGTCCTAAAGCCTATAAGGATATGTGGAAAGATAACGCATATACAAAGACTAAAGAAATCCTAAAGATAGGATCATATGATAAAGATTATGATAGTTTCCGTGATGAAGAACCGGAACTGATCAGGGAGTCTTGGAATCAGTATGGTGTATATGGTAGCGGCGGCCGCTCTTTAAATGGAACAGCAGGCAAATCTATTCATCCTTTCTTTATAAGCGGTGAAAGAAGCCATATGAAAAGACAAGAAATCAAGGATAAAGTTTTTAAAACAAGGAAAGAAAAATACGGTAAATCTATGGTCAGTCCAGAAGGACTGGAAAAGATGAAAGAAGCGTCTAGAAGGCCTGAGGTAATTGCCAAAAGAGTTGCAACCACAAAGAAAAGATGGGAAGACAATCCAGAACTTTATGAGGAATGGAAACAAAAAATACGTGAAAATGTTTCTGGGGAAAAAGCACCTACGAAAAGGATGGAAGTTAGAAAGAAGATTTCGGAAAAGGCTAAAGAAAGATTTAAAGAAGGTGGAATGCAGCATTTACGATCTCCTGAGAATATAAAGAAACGTGGGGATTCTCTTAGAAGAAGATTTGAGGATAATCCTGAGTTGCGCAAAGAGTTGTCCGAATCCACGAAGAAGATGTATCAGGACCGTCCTGAAATACAAAAAAAGATGTCCGAAGCGAGAAAGAATTGGTATAAGAATAATCCAGAAAAGGCATCTGCCAAGTCTGAAAAATTACAAAAATGGTGTAAAGAAAACAAAGCCCTCCGTTCTGCCAATACCAAAAAACAATGGGAAGAACGGAGAAAGAGAAAACAAAACAATTCGCTGGAGAACTACTTTGACTGACCTTTTCAAAGACATCATACCCTCTATTCTTCAAACTAAGAAGGATGTTCTAGAGGACGAGAAAGACTATAACGCCTTTGTGGTAAATAAGGCGTTATCATTCCATTATGATTGTGTTCTTCAATCCAATGAAATGAATAAGGTTCCTTCTACACCTGCCACCATGCAATACCAATATTTGCTAAATACTATCCGTGGATATAAACGTCCATTTAGACCATGGCAGAAACGTGAAACCGTAGAGAACCTAGAGTTGATCAAAGAGTATTTCGGATACTCCAACGACAAGGCCAAAGAGGTTCTGGTTTTACTGGACGCCAACCAGATAGAAGAAATAAAGAGCAAACTTTATAAGGGTGGCACAAATGACAGTAAACCTAGACGACTTCGTGGAGGTAAAACTACCTGACCCACAGGCCTTTCTAAAGGTTAAAGAGACACTAACCAGAATTGGTGTGGCCTCTAAGAAAGATAAAACTTTATACCAGTCTTGTCACATTCTACATAAGCAAGGACATTACTATCTTGTCCATTTCAAAGAAATGTTTATGTTAGATGGTAAGACAACCGATTTCTCAGAAGAAGACAAGGGTAGACGTAATACCATTGCCAATCTTCTAGCAGAATGGGGATTGCTGACTTTAGTGGAACCTAGCAAGAGTACCGAACCACTTACACCTTTGAATAGAATTAAGATTATCTCTTATTCAGAGAAGGCAGAATGGAATCTAGTTGCTAAGTATTCACTAGGTAAAAAGAGATATACACCAGACGAATAATATGGAGTTTATATTATGACACAATTGAAAATTTGGAGAACACACTCCAGCAATCAGATTCCTAAAAAGCAAACTGCTGGTTCGGCATGTTTTGACTTACAATTCCAAGGTCATGGAAAAGGTACATACAAGGGATATACCCGTATGAATAAACCTTTTGAACGTCCTATGAATCACCAGGTTGTAGTCCAGCCTGGAGATCGTATTATGGTTCCCACAGGTCTTATTCTAGATATCCCAGAAGGACATTCTGTCCGGGTCCACGCACGATCCGGTATGTCTCTTAAGCAGGGACTTGTTCTTGCTAATGCAGAGGGTGTTATCGACTCCGATTATGTTGAAGAACTTATGGTACTAGTTCATAATATTTCCGATAACGCATTAACAATTAAGACAGGTGACCGTATTGCTCAAGCAGAATTGATCAAGGATGCTGAGTATGAAGTTATAGAGTCGGCTGTTCGTCCTGGAATTAAGACAAGTCGTGTTGGTGGTATGGGATCTACTGGTGTTGAATCGGTAGCGGATATCATCAAGATTACTGTTGCTGAACCTCCTAAAACACCATTAACAGAACAAAAAAGATCAAGAGGAAGACCAAAGAAAAATGCCTAAAGCACATAGACAAGGTGATCAAAGGGCTTGTGGTTCTACAACCATAGTAACAGGACAAAGCACAGTATTTGTCAAGGGTAAATTATGGGCCGTTGAAGGTGATATGAACACGGATGGTGGTGGACAATTGGTCTCTACCACATCTGGTGGTATTATGATCAACGGAAAACGAGCAATCGTTGTTGGTGATTCCGCTTTGCCTGATGCATTATGTCCTATTCCTGGTGGTGCCCACTGTAATCCTGTTCCTGTAACAGGAGCAGAAATAACTTACGGATATGGATATTAGTTCTTGACTTCCTGAAAAGTTTACTATATACTATTATGACGATGGCCAAATGGCATCGTTCTTTATAACTCTCGCTTAATAGGAGAAACATATGACTAAGTATAAGTTTGACACTCAGAACTTTGGTATTCCTTCTGACTTTCTTTCCAAGCAATTTATCGGATTTGATCAGGTACTAGACCGTATTCGTGACGCTGCGGAAACGATGCCAAAAGTTCCAACCTATCCTCCTTACAATATCGTTAAGATTGATGATGAACATTTTGTGATCGAAATGGCTGTTGCTGGTTTCGGCAAGCAGAACCTTGATATTGAATTGAAGGATGGTGAATTGACCATCACAGGTAGCACCGATACCTCAGATGCAGATTACATCTTTAAGGGTATTGCTGACCGTGCTTTTACTCGCAAGTTTACACTAGAGGATTCTGTGGTTGTAAAAAATGCGGAGTTGGTCAATGGTCTACTTAAGATTGCTCTTGAACGTTTTATCCCAGAAGAAAAGAAGGCTCGTAAGATTGATATCCTAGATCCATTCGGTGTTGGTGAAACGACGAAGCAACTTCTAAATGAAAGTGCGAAAGCATGGGCTGATTTGACACAGAAGACAATGGATTCTGTGAAGCCTAAGTAAGAATAGCAGGCAAGCGCCGGCCGGGGAGAAATCTCCGGCCATCCTTTTACAATGAGGTCATAACATGAAAATAACGATTATTGATTCTGATAATGAAAACCATTACGACCCACCAGCAATTCACCTTACAAAAGAAAATCTAGAAAAGTATGGAAGTGGTGATACTTTCATCGAAACCGGCACCTATATTGGTGAAACAGTTGATATGGTTCTAACGACAGACTTTCAGAAGATTTACACAATTGAATTGAATGAAGGTCTTTACAACGATGCTGTAAAGAAATATGAAAATGAATCTCGGGTAACATGCTTCCAAGGTGACAGTATTGATTGCCTAAAGACTATTGTAGATAATCTAGATGGACCTGCCACATTCTGGTTAGATGCTCATGCTTCTGGCCCTCTTCCTGGTGGTAAGTCAGGAGGATCTCCTGTATTAGATGAACTAGACATTATCGGTAATTCTACTTGCAAAGAACATACTATTATCATTGATGATTGCCGCCTATTTGGTTCTGCTGAATGGTCCTTCGTCAAGAAGGAAGATGCTGTCAAGAAAATTTTGGAGATTAATCCAAAGTATAATATTCTATTTCTTGATGGACATGAGCGTAACGATGTTCTTTGGGCAACAGTAAAATGAAACTCACCATTGAAAAATCTGTAACCGTTATCACACCTACTATTGGTTCTCCTAAACTAAAAGACGCTATTGAGTCGGTCAAAAACCAGACTTATAAGTGTAAGCATTTGCTTGTGGTTGATGGTCCAGAACATTATCCCTCTATTGGTGATAGAGATGTTCAAGTTTGTGTTACACCAGAAAACACAGGTGGTTCCGGATTCTATGGCCATCGTATCTATGCAGCCTATCCGCATCTAATCAATTCAGATTACATCTTATTCCTTGATGAAGATAACTGGTATGAACCAGACCATGTGGCTTCTCTTATCGAAACAATCGAGAAGAAGAACCTAGATTTCTCCTATTCTCTCCGTAAGATTTACTCTCCTGATAAGAAGTACCTACTGGACGATAACTGCGAAAGTCTAGGTAAGTGGGAAATCTTTATGTCTCGCAATTCACCGCATGGTAAGCATTATCTAATCGATACATCATCATTCTGTTTCACAAACAGGTTCATCCAAAAGACCTGCCACTTCTGGCACGCCGGATGGGGTGGTGATAGACAGTTTCTATATGCAGTAAAAGATCATGCCAACTATGATACAAATGGTAAGCATACACTTTGCTACCGTCTAGATGGTAATCCAAACTCGGTTACAAAAGAGTTTTTTGAAACAGGTAACAAAACACAAGAAGCATATTACGGAGGAAGATTTCCATGGATAAAGACTTAATCATTGCAGGCGCATCCAATTATGATTGGAATAAGTTGAAGTATTGGGTTAATTCAATCAAGAAATCCGGATTCACTGGTGATGTGGTTATCTGTGCTACAAATATTACAAAAGAAACCATTGAGAAACTATCCGAGCAAAATGTTTCTGTATATGCTTATGGTAAAGATGATGGTAATGGTGGTTTTTCGGGCGTTACCAAACTGGCACCACATGTGGAGAGGTTTTTCTATATCTGGAACTTTCTAAGTCAGTATAGCGGTAACTATAATAATGTTATTGTGACTGATGCCCGTGATGTAGTGTTTCAGACTAATCCTTCGGATTATCTTAGAGAAAATCTTAAGATAACCAATACCCTTATCTGTAGCTCAGAAGGACTCCTTTATAAGGATGAACCCTGGGGTGATAAGAATATGCTTGAAACTTTTGGTCCATTCTTTCATCAAATCTTCAGGGAAGAAATGATCTATAATGTTGGTACCATTGCGGGTGCCAGCGAAGAAGTTACAGCATTAATGCTAATGATTTTCCAACTATCCACTAATCGTGCAACACCTATTGTTGATCAAGCGGTCTTCAATTTCATTATCAATCAAATTCCTTATAAGTCAGAGGTTCAAAAGACCAATAATGAAGATGGTTGGGCTATCCAGTTGGGAACTTCCCGAAAGGCAGTAGAAGCAGGATTTGGTGAAATTGGACAGAGAGCAAAAGACAATCCTGAACTATTGAAAGAATATGATTCTGTTTATAGAGATGTTCATCCTGTAATAAATGATCATATTGTATCCACACCAGGTGGTAAGAAGTATTGTATTGTTCACCAGTGGGATCGGGTTCCTGAACTCAAGGATAAGTTTGAAGAAATTTATGGGGATTAATTGATGTTTGATGGAATCTTTTTTATCAATAGTGCCTTGAATGTTAATCAACTATCTGTGTTCAAGAACGATGAAAGATTTAGTCAAACCTGCCAGACAATAGAATCCATTAATAAGTATTGTCCTAATAGTGCTAAATTTATATTTGATTCATCTCCTTATCCGGTTGATGAAGAATATAAAAAACAAATATCTAGTATGGACAATACTTGGTTTATTAATATGGGTGATAACGAAGTAGTTAAATCTTTCTCTCTCAAAGGTATGCGTAGTCAGGCTGAGTGTTTTTCGTTTATGTCTTTTCTTGACTGGTTTAAGCAACAGAACATAACAGGAAAGAGAATATACAAGATATCAGGCCGGTATACACTTACGGACAATTTCATTGTCGATGATGATAGTTATAAAGATGCCTTTGTATTTTCTGATGCATTAGAGTCCTGGATGCCTAAAGAAATTCAGAATATTGCTGGTGCTAACAAACTCTTTCGGCTCCGTTTATGGCATATGGATTATAATCTTCTAGATACTTTTGAGAGAGAATTGCCTGTAATACTTAGAGATTGTATTGACTATGGTATAGATGTGGAACATTCTTATTGGAAGCATCTACATAAGTATAGAGTGATTGAACTTGATAAAATCGGTGTTAAGGGAATCATAGCACCAAGTGGAGAATATATCGATGAGTAAGAATGTGCTAATTACGGGCGGTTGTGGATTCATTGCCCATCATGTTATTGATGTTCTACTAGACAGAACAGATTGGAATCTTATCACACTAGATCGATTGGATTATTCAGGTAATCTTAATCGCCTTTCGGAAATTCTGGAATCGAAAACAACAGAACAGCGCAAGCGTGTTAGAACTGTATTCCATGATCTAAAGGCGGAAATCAATCCTCTAACTGTCAATTTTATCGGACCTGTGGATATTATTTTACATCTGGCAGCCTCCTCTCATGTTGATAGGAGTATTACCCATCCTGTAGAATGTATCAATGACAATACCATGGGAACGGTTAATCTATTGGAGTATGCTCGTAAGTTGGAAAAACCGCTGGAGACATTTCTCTATTTCTCTACAGATGAAATCTTTGGTTCTGCACCTCCTGGTGTAGCATATGGTGAGTATGACCGATATAACTCTACTAATCCATATTCTGCATCTAAGGCGGCCGCCGAGGAACTATGTGTAGCATACGAGAACACATATAAGATTCCTATGATGATTACTCATACTATGAATGTGTTTGGTGAGAGACAGACTCCAGAGAAGTTTATCCCCTTGTGTGTGAATAAAATCCGTAAGGGTGAGAAGGTTTATATACATTCAAATTCAGATAAGACACAGGCTGGTTCCCGTTTCTATATTCATGCTAGAGATGTGGCGGATGCTATCCATTTTCTAATTACAAACAAACCTGAGTCTCCTCATAAGATTTTCAATCAACCAATGTGTCGCAAGTTTAATATTGTTGGTAAAGAAGAAATTGATAATCTGACTCTTGCTAAGATGATTGCTAAGGCACAGAATAAGGAACTTGATTATGAAATGGTGGATTTTCACACAAGTAGGCCAGGACACGACCTTCGTTATGCTTTGTCTGGTGACCTTATGCGGTCTCTTGGTTGGGAACCTAAAATCTCACTTTCACAAAGAATTGAAGAAGTAACGAAGTGGTATCTAGATAACCTTCGATGGCTAGGAGAATAATATGAATTGCAAACCTATTACAGAATGTATAGCATGTGGAAGCAAGAATCTGATTCCGGTTCTCGATCTAAATGAGCAACCACTTGCCAACTCCTATAAGAAGACAGCAGATGAACACGAGGATTTTTATCCTCTCGCCATCAATAGATGTGCCGATTGTTATCATGTTCAGTTAACACATAAGGTAAATCCTGAACTTATGTTTAAGGAGTATCTCTATGTTTCCGGAACGGCAAAGACACAACTAGAATACTTTGATTGGTTTGTTGACCAGATTGTCAGATTATATGGATCAACACCAAAGAAGGTTCTGGATATTGGTTGTAATGATGGATCATTCCTAAATGCTTGGGGTGGAACAGGTGCTTCAACATATGGTGTTGATCCTGCTGAAAATCTATATAATCTTTCTTCTAAGAATCATTCTGTTCATTGTGGATTCTATACAGGCAAGGAGTTCTCCGGAACAAACTTTGATGTTATTACCTGTATGAATGCCTTTGCTCATAATGCCGACCAGTATGCTCTACTAAAGAACATTAAAGATCGTATGAATGATAATAGTTTATTGTTCTGTACCACATCACAGGCCAATATGATTCTTAATGGAGAGTTTGATACAATCTATCACGAACATCTATCATTCTATAATATCAAATCTGCCAAGGCTTTATGTGATCGTGCCGGTCTTAATCTTATTGATGTTATGAAGCATCCTATTCATGGAACGAGTTATATCTTTGTAATCTCTAAGAGTAAGAAGAATGAAGATCATATTTCTACCTTGATTAAGGAAGAAGAAAATCTAGGTCTTTATACTCCTGAAACATATGTTGAATATGCAAAGAAGGCAAAACTTGTTGCTGAAAAGTTTGCTGATACTATCAGAGACTTTAGGAACAAGGGAGTATCTGTAATTGGATATGGCGCTCCGGCAAAGGGTAATACGTTAATGAACTTTGCTAAGGAAAAGCCTGACATTACAATTGAAGATAATCCTTTGAAACAGGGAATGTTTACTCCTGGTGTTTCTTGTCCTATCAAGTCTCCTGTCGTTCTAGAACAATATACTGATGGCGTTTGTTTTGTACCATTGGCATGGAATTTCTATGGTGAGATTGTGAATAAGGTCAGAGGACTTCGTCCTGATAAGAAGGATATTTTCGTCAAGTATTTCCCAGTATTTGAGGTAAGAGAATGAAACCTAAGATCAAAATTGGATTTACAGATTACTTCAATCCCATTGATGAATTTTTCACAGATATTCTCTCAGAGGATTTTGAAGTTGAACGTAATGATGATAATCCGGATTATCTATTCTTTTGTGACGAAAACTTTGGAACAAACAATCTTAGATATGATGATACAAAGGTGAAGAAGATTTTTTATACTGGTGAAAACCGTAGACCTTGGAACTACCGGGCCCACCATGCTATAACCTTTGATCATCTAGAAGGACCACAATTCTTTAGATTGCCGCTGTATTCGGTAGAGAATTGGGTTAATCAAAAGAAACTTGGATGGGACGACATTCGCAAATTTAAAAGAACCATGAGAGCGGAAGATAAGACTGGTTTTTGTTCTTTTGTTGTCCGAAATGGTGGTTGTGAAGAAAGAAATCGGATGTTTCATGCACTGAATGAGTATAAGACAGTGGATGCTGGAGGACCTCTATTCAATAATGTAGGAGGACCTATAGACCAGGATGGTTTCAATTCACACATAACAAAGACAAATTTTCTCAAATCTCGTAAGTTCCATTTGGCATATGAGAATAGTATGTTCCCTGGATATGTTACTGAAAAGATCCTCCATGGGTTTCTTGGTGAGAGTATACCAATCTATTGGGGTTCTCCTTGCGTGGAAATGGATTTCAATTCAAAGGCATTTATCAATAGACATGACTTTGATAGTGATCGAGAAATGATTGATTATATAGTTAAAGTTGATAACAATGACGAATTATATAATGATATGATGCAACAACCTATTCTGAATGATTATAACAAGTTTTTGGATTATAGTCATTTTAGAAAGTGGTTTAAAACATATGTATATGTGCCATGAAACTAGGATTTTCATTCTTTGGTATTATACATGGAGGTGGTGGAAGAACTGGTTCCGATAGAGACTTTAGACATTGCTGGCCTAGCCTCAAAAGAGATTTGATTGACCCATTTGTGTCACAAGGTCATGAGGCAAAAATATACTTCTCAGGTTATCCTTTTAGCGATGATCAGGATGAAAAAGACTTTTATGAAATGGTTAAACCTGATAGAGTCAACTATTCACATTTTGCCAGTTCCGATCCATTTACATCAAAGTTTGCGGCATTCAATAACTTTGTTGATGATGCCGATGCCATTATTTTCACTAGATCGGATGTTCATTTCTCTCGTATTATGGCAAACGAAAACATAGATTTTGAAAAGTTTAACTTTCTCTTTCCAGAATTGGGATGGTGGGAAAGTTATAACTTTACCTGCGATAATTTTTATGTTATACCTAAGAGATATATCATTGCTACAAGAAAGGCTATGCAAGAAACATATAAATGGCCCAGGCCAGGATTTGTTGATACACATGGACTTTACAGGAAATTGACTCAGTATGTTGATAAAGATGATATACATTTCATTTCTAATGAACATGAGATTAGTGATGTAAATTCTTTCTACACATGCTGCCGTTCAGGATTACCTGAGACGGAAGAAAGATTTAATCATACCCACCCAGAAGTTAGAAAAAGGTTTTATTAATGGGAGTAATAATAGAAGTTGGCGCCAATGAAGGTCAAGATACAGAAAAATTCTTGAAAGAAGGTAAAAAGGTATATTGTTTTGAACCTATACCTAATCATGCTAAGAATCTATGGGATAAGTATGGTAAGGACCCTAATTTTCATCTTATGACTATTGCTATCGACCTTGAGAATGGTTTTAGAAAATTTAATATAGAAGAACGTGCAGATTGGGGTTGCAGTAGTTTACATGAAGCAAGGGAAGATAATCCTATTGGTATAAAGTTTACCAGTCATATTGAGAACATGATGTGTATGCGTCTAGATACATTTATGGATTTGTATAACATCACAGAGATCGATTATCTACATATTGATACGCAGGGTAATGATTTTAGGGTTCTACAGAGTTTAGGTGATAAAATCGATTGTGTTAAAGAAGGTGTTTGAGTTGGTGTACGAGTATTCGAAGCTGTATTGCTCGGTGTATTTGATGGTATCACTTAGTAAGTTAACACCATCTGTACCAGTATCTGCACTAATATTTAATACTGTTGCAACGTCAACAGTTGTAGCACCAGTTACTAAACCTTTTGCATTAACAGTTAGTACTGGAATTTGTGTTGTGCTACCAAATGTACCTACGTTGCTATTAACTGTAGCTAAAGTAATTTGTGCGCTTACATCCTGGGAGCCGTCAACGGCAATTAAGATTGCACTTGCATCACCAGTTAATTGTAAGTTACGAGGATTTAGCCACTTTGTAGCTGTATCGGCATTACCTACCAATGCACCTTGAAAACTGCCGTTTTGGTCACGCTTAACTAGTGTGCCACCAACACTGTTTGGTGTTGCAGCATCAATAATATCTGTAAAGTACTTACCACCAATAACAACGTGATTTACAGCGTTACCGTTAGTTTCTGTACCCATACCAATGTACAGCCTATCACCGCCATTGGCACCGTTATTAGCTAACGCGGAATAGGCTAATTCACCAGCAGCTAGTACCGAAGGATTACCGACCAATTCACTGCGTTTAATTCTTAAAATAGATGACATACCTATTCCCCTTAAAACTGTCCAGACTCAATAACTACATTTTCTAGTAAGTTAGTTGCAGTCCATTTGTTGGTTACTGTGTTATAAACAAGTATTGAGCCTTCTTGCAAGTTTGTTGTATCTACGTCACCGCTAGTCATTAAGTTATTGACCATTGGTGGAGGTGCCATACCACTAGTAATTACTCTAGCAGGCTTGTCGTCAGTAACTACGCGATTAACTTGCTGACCTTGTACAATATTTGTATTTCCGCTTTGAGTAACTACTACTTCAGTCATCGTGTAACCTCTTGAACTAGGGTTAGATTACCGTTTATGAATGGTATTACATTATTACCATTGTATAACTCTAGGCTGTATACTGCTGTAGGGAATGTAAAGTTTTGCGTTACATTACCTAGCATAGTGATCTGTATAAATTTGCCACTGTTATCTACAACGATTTGCCCGTTTTGGGTTGTGGCTTCGTGAAGTACGGTAGGACTATCTACTGTTTCACGTATTTGCATTCTGGCTGAGAATCCTGCTAGATTAACTGGCTGATTGTATTCTACAACTCCACCAGTAGTATAGTTACTAAATTGTAAACTATTGACTTGATTTATTTCAATAGTACTGCCAGTTACCGCAGTTGATACATAGTAGCTATCGCCAGTATTATTTATTTCTTTCATGCCACCTGCACCTACTACACGAAATCTCCAACCTTGTGGAAGATTATGCGGTATTTGTGTGGCTATTTGACAAGGTGCACTTTTTTGAACAGTTTGAATGGGTACGTAAACTTTTGTTTCTGATTCCCATCTATATGTTTCTTGGAAGGTGCTGCCTTGATATATTTTATAGTTAATCTTTGCTGGTTGCATTTACTATTCCTTTAACATCTCTGGCAGCAGCTAGATTTTTGAATGCATTCAACTCATTAGTTAGTGCTACAACCTCAATTTGTAGCTTGTCATTTTCAATACATAACTGTCGAAGTTGTGTATTAAGTTGAATTATTTCTTGCTGCAATTTATTTAATTCAGTACTAAGAATTGTATTTTGGGCGCTCATGCGACCAAGCTCTTGATGCATTAACTCTAACACGCTAGCTTCAGTTTCAGATATACGCCAATCTTTGGTCAACTTCTTAATTCCGAATACTAACATAATTACTGCTAATGCAATCATAGAGATAGTTTGTATAATTGAGTTACTATCTACTTCCATAATTCACAGTTCTCCTCTATTAGCAGTAATATAAATATTTCTGCAAATTACATTAGGATTTTTACTTATATCCTCAGGCTTCCGACATTACTTCGAATTTTTATCGGAGTTCATCGCAATTTGATATATTATACCATAAGGGCAGGTTATTGTCAATGCAAAAAAATACCTTGGTACCTTAAATTTGTTGAGTTAAAAAACTAGGCACAATAAAAAGAAAAGCCGAGAGCAACTGTGTGGTAAAGCACAATTGTTCTCGGCTAAAACGTTAAACACTAATACCGAATATCGTGACTGGGAA
>OGVT01000004.1_pt1 | contig 33933 bp, 82 predicted proteins | sample 1575831 | NCBI WGS metagenome assembly OGVT01 (sample SAMN07581542, study PRJEB24739) | freshwater metagenome | place: Singapore | collected 2015-04
TAAAACCACCATTTGTTTCCCAGTCACGATACGGTGGTAATAGTTTTGAGATAAAAATTACATCAGCTGGTACAGTTGATACAAGAATTGCGGGTGCGATGGTTAATTGGAATCCTGTCACATCCGGAATGGCTGGTGATTTGTCAAAAGGTGAGTATTATCAATACTATCATGGAGCTGGACTAAACATCACACCAGGTTCTGCAAACATATTCAGTTGGAATACAAATGGTGGTTTTACTGGTGCTGATCCCTGCGTTGCAAATCCACTATCGTCACCAACGTGTCCTGGATACGCCTCGGCTTATCTAACACAACAATGTACCGTAAGTGCTTTATACGATCCGACGTGTCCTGGATATGCTACAGCATACTTTGATCAACAGTGCTCTATAAATCCATTATACAACCAAGCATGCCCTGGGTATGCATCTGCTTATTTTACACAGCAATGTACGGCTAATCCTCTGTATAGTAGAGATTGTCCAGGCTATGCACAAGCGTATTATGATCAACAGTGCTCACTGAATCCGTTGTATGATTCTGGTTGTACAGGATATGCACAAGCTTATTTTAATCAACAGTGTAATGCTAATCCACTATATAACAGTCAATGCCCGGGTTATGGCCAAGCATATTTCAACCAGCAATGCTCTTTGAATCCATTGTATAACGTAAATTGCACTGGTTACACGCAGGCTTTTCATAATCAGCAGTGCTCGATTAATCCACTTTACGCACCTGACTGTCCAGGGTATGCGCAAGCGTATTTTGACCAGCAGTGTACACTAAACGGCTTGTATGATAGAAAGTGTCCTAACTATTCTCAGGCATATGCTACACAGCAGCTATTATCACAGCAGAAAACACAAATAACATCCACAACAACAGTTGCAACACCATCATCGTCAACCACATCACAATCGTCAACCACAGCAATAGTGAGCGATCAAAATGTCAATTCAACGATTACAAACAATTCAACAGCGGCTGCTCCTTCAGCATCACCAGCAGCAGTTACAACAGCAGTCCCACTTACGCAACAAACGACAACAGCTTCACCAACAGCAGTTACACAGTCAACAAGTCAGTCAACAGCACCTCCACCAACACCAAGTGGAGCAGGACAAAACCAGCAACCAACAACAAGAGCGCAACAGATTCAACAAGCTCGTGTAGAATCACAACGTAGAGAAGCTGCAGCAAAAGGTAAAGAAGCACAAAAAGAAGCCGGTGAAGCAAAATCAATGGAACAACAGGTGGCAGCACAGGGAGCAGTAATTGCAGCGATGGGATATAATGCAGCATTTGATGCATACTCGGCAGTGATATTGAAAGACTCTCCTTTTTATAAATCATTTGAAATTTATAAAGATAAAGGCAATGTTGATAACAACCGTGCATTACGCGGTCTGTATGGACCAAGTGAAAACCGTCATCAACAGTTAATAGAGCTACAATACAGATAAGGAAGGTAAAATGTCGGGAGAAATAAAAGACGTCAATAAAAAGATTGACGAAGCAGAAGCAGCAATGAAAAAGTATGCTAGCAAAGATACTGTTATTAGCATTGGTGGATATGAATTTACTCCAGCTAAATTGATGGTAGCATTTACACTAGTATCATCAACACTTGGTGGTCTGTATGGAGCATTTGAGGTATATAAAGACTACCAAGGAATGAAAAAGAAGATTGCTGAGTACGTCTCACCGGATCTAACAGAGATAGAAAAGAAGCTTGCTGTTATTCAAGAAAACTCAGACAAGGCTGTTCAATACACTCAAGATATCAAGAATGATCTTAAGCAAGACATTCGTAGACTTGAAGGTGTTGTTGAAAATGTAGAGAGAGCAAGCAAACAATCGAGTCGCGAATCAACAGAAGCGATTAACAGCGCTAATCGTGAAATGAAGCAAGTTCAAAAAGAGATCAACGACACCATCAAAACTTCTGAACGTCAGGTTCAAGCTATCCAGCGTGACCTCGATAGAGATCTGAGACAGATCAGAAAAGAAGTAGACGATAAAATTAAGAAGGCATTAGATAACCCATTGGCAAAATAGGTGATAGAATGTATACAACAGTATTTTTGATAGGTTTGTTTACCGGAGCAGGATGGTGGAGTGGCCACAAAATCATGGACACTATCACTGCTCCAATTAAGCAGCCGGAAACCAAAGAAGAAAATAAACGTTGACCATTTAAACAAACTATTATATAATGTAATTTTCTTGCGGAGTTTGTTATGGAAGGTCGGCTTGTAGCTAATCGCATCATGACGCCTGATGGAACGATTCTCCAGTCGTTTCATCGACATGACTATAAGGTATACACTGATATGAACGGTTTAGAATATATGGTTGATGGTGGGCTTGATTATGCTCGTCGAACAATTCACAAAGATCATCCCTACGTTGAATTGTCAGTGTACGATACTGACCCACATAAAGCAATTCGTGAAGCCTTTCATTGGGGTACAAGAGGTCCAAGCGGTAACGCCGAGCTGAAATGGATTCCAATATCGGCTATGACTGACGACCATATTATTGCTATCCTCGAAACTCAAAACCACATCAAACCCTGGGTGCGTCATATTTTCACAACTGAATTGGAATATAGGAAAACACATGAAGGTTAAAATTGGACCTTATAAAAACTGGTTTGGTCCGTATCAACTGGCAGAAAAGATTCTTTTCTGGAAAGACCCGAACGATCCTATTGTTTGTAAACTTGGTGAGCTGCTTGAATATGGTAAATTGAAAGCCAATGACGAGCATGTCAGAATTTTTAATCTTGAACGGAATGAAACTCTACTCTGTAAATTTTTAACCTGGGTTTATAGTATTCGGTACGAACGAAAGATAAAGGTAAAAATTGACAAGTGGGATACTTGGAGCATGTATCACACTTTAGCCTATATTATTCTACCAATGCTTAAACAGTTGAAAGAAACTAAGCATGGTGCACCTCATGTTGATGATGAAGATGTTCCGGAACATCTCAGAAGCACATCAGCAGCACCAAAAGAAAACGAGTATGATGTTGATAGCAATCACTTTGATCGGTGGGATTGGGTGCTTGATGAAATGATTTTTGCGTTTGATTGTCAAGTCGGTGATAATAAAGAATGGGAAGATCAGTTTTACACTGGTGTTTCTGACTACAATCTGGTAAAAGTGGAAGGCACTAATTACAGTCGATTTGAGCATGGTCCTAATCACACTCAAAAATGGGACAAAGAAGGATTTACAAAATTTCACAGCAGAATTCAAAATGGTTATAGGCTGTTTGGTAAATACTATGAAAATCTCTGGGACTGATATGATTAATGAAATAAATGATATGTTAACTGGTATAGGACTGTCAGAACAAGATATAGAACGCTGGTGGAATTCACGTAACAAGGCATTTGACGAACAAAAACCAATTGACGTCTTTCAAGTGTTTCCCAGGCAAGTTTACAGATATGTACATGCACATTATACAGGAGGCTGGTAGTAATGAACCCCACAGTTAAGTCGGCTGCTATTATTAGTGGTATCGTTGACCCCGACGCAGTGAATGATCCGGAAGGTTACGATGGTTATGAAACGTATGATAAAGTTCAACATTTTGTTGATATTATCAAAGAATATTACATAGAACGAACTGCTCGAGAATGTTTAGATATTGCTAAAAATTGGTCCGATTGTGATGCACTAGATCGACGAATAAAAAATCACTTTGGAATTGAATAAACAACAATTTCAATAAGTTACAAAAGGTCAGCATTTATGTTGACCTTTTTTGTTTTGTGCTGTACAATACAGCTTACATATTATGTTCAGGTGAGTTATGTTGATCTATACGAATCAATCTTCGAAGAAAACCCGTAAGCAGAAACTTAAGCAAAAGGCTGCTTGGAATAAGCAGCAAGCAGCTTATCGTGTTGAAACTACCAAGAAACCTTTCATTGCGAAGAAACCCCTGTCAATCGTTATACTTCGTCCAGGTGCCGACACCTACAAAGAAATTAAATCACTTGAAACGACTGAATGTGATGTTTTCAAACGTGAAAAAGTAATGTATACTGGCGATGCTATGATTGGTATCTCAACCATGCACAAGTCAAACGCAGTTCCTGTGTTTTCATCCGACCATGCGAAAGATATCTCTAAGATGAGGAGAGGGTAATGATCCATCGCTTCAAAATTGAGAATTTGTTTAACCGCAGCAACGCTGGTATATTTCCTGTATCGGCGTTCTGCGAGCCTGGTAAGGTTTGGTGCGCTGGTGGTGCTCTCAGAAGCTTGATTAACACGAACGAACCAATCGCCGACTACGATATGTTCTTCAGCGATGTTATGTACGCTGAGAAGTTGCACAACACTCTAACTGTTGCCGGTTGGAAGTGTGTGTTCTCGTGTCCTAAAAAAGAACTCTACACATTCAAGCGCAAAGGTATTAAAGTGCAGCTGATTACCAAGCGCTTTTATTCAAACGTCGAAGAACTTCTTTATTCGTTCGACTTCAGTGTTTGCATGGCTGCTTTTGATGGTGATACAGTTTTTATGCACCGTAGCTTTATCAAAGATGTTCGCAAGAAAAACCTTAGCATTAATGACGTAACGTATCCTGTCGCAACGATTAACCGCTTGTTCAAATACAAGAACAAGGGATATAACATCAAAGAGTCGACGTTGGTTGACCTTGTGCGATCAATATCATTAAGGCAGTTTGATGGTGATCAACTACAATTATACATTGATTAGGAGCTTTTATGAATCGTAGAAACTTTATCACAGGGTTGTTTGGTGTTGGAGCTGTGAGCGTTGCTGGAGTGGCTAATGGTGCCACGAAGGCATCATTTTCAACGAGTTACAGTTTACAACCAACAAAATCCGTAATGAAACTTACATCAAATGACCAAGAAACAAGACGTCACATAACACAGTGTGATGGTGGGATTAATATTTTCCCCGAAACCGATTATGCAATGACAAACAAAGTTGAGTTTGGTGTTGGGAAAGATAATCGGTTGTGGGTTAGCACTGATGGTCAATGGAAACGAGTCGCCTTGGAGGGCTAAATGAGTCACGTTTTGCGAAAAGCATTGAAACCTGTTATTGATTTCGACCCCGAGAACAAAGAACATCGTAGACTGTTCTATACGTTCCTTAAGACACATAGCTGGGCACATTGTCCGTATGTGTTCTCTGTGTACGGTCAGTACAACGATCTCGTTCGAATGATCTCAACGCAGCTACTCGAAAAGTATATGTCGAGGGAGTTTGAGAAGACTGTAGAGGTTAAAAATGATTAGGATGTTCATTGTTTTTGTGTTTGTCTTTGCAGCAGTGTGGCTATCAGTTATCACGTGGCGGCAAATGACCGGAAAAGAGAAATGGCAATTGGTAAAGACGTTGACCTTTTCTGGGTTTTGTGCGATGATAACAACCACTATCTTAATGATTATCGTGTTGGTGTTTTAACACATGAAACCTCTACTTCACGCAAACATTTCTCGGAAACAACATGGCGGTGATATTGATGATTATCTGCCTATTCATAACTTCATCGATTCATCGAAGGCAGCTATGCCTGATGTGAGGCATAGAGCTATACTCCACTCTGCTTTTGGTTGTTTTGTTGTTGAACAGGTGTTTGGAACCTACATCACAAACTCCGACGGCAAGAAAGTTTCAACGAGAGATATTGCGGAGGAACACATCATACAAGATTTAGGCTTTATTCCAACGTTGGAAAAATACTTGAACAATATGCAATTGCAACAATGGATGTCTGGTACAGAACGTGGTAAACATAATTTAGGTAAACGTCATTTTTCACTTGAGGATTGATATATTATGCTAGAAAATGCAGAAAATTTTATTACAGAGTACGAAGAAGCAAAAAAAGTTTTTACTGAAAAAATGCAAGCTGAAATCAAAAAATTTTTAAACAGTTTTTCAACGAATGCACCGAAATTAAAACAGTTCGGTGGGTACAATATACTCCCTATTTCAACGATGGAGAGGAATGTGTATTCAGAGTAAGTGAACCATACTTCTCTAATGCTAAACCCGAACAGTTGAATCCTTGGGGCGAGTTAGACAACTTTGAAAATGAATCAGATTTCAGTAAGGCAGCATATAATTGCGATCCAACCCGCAATGAACATGTCAGTAGCGAAACGTACAAAACGTGTAGTGAATTGAGTAAGCTGCTTTGTAGCCGTAGCATGGAAGCAATTCTCAAAAACATATATGGTGATCACGTCTGTGTAACTATCACTAAAGATGGAATTGATGTTGAAGAATGTGAACATGAATAATGGAGATACAATGAAAACTTTTAAACTTGCTGCTGTTGCTCTTGCTGTTGTTACTGCTACTGGCTGCACCCGGATTGAAACGGGTGAAGTCGGTGTCCGAATCGGTTTTGATAAACAGATTCAGCCCGGTGAACTTCTTCCAGGTTCGTTCAATCAAGTCCTTATTGGCGATGTTCTGACGTTCCCAATCAAAGACGTCAATGTATCGCTCGAGAATCTAACTCCTGTAGCCAAAGACAACAGCACGATGAAAGACCTTGATGCTGTCGTGATTTACAATATCAACCAGTCGCAGGTTGCGGAACTGTATTCGCAAAAAAGCAAAGCGTTCCATGCAGCTGATCGCGGCGACATTTACCTGATGTACAATTACATCGTACAGACAGCTCGTAATGCAATTTACAAAGCTGCTCGCGAGTACGAGGCTCTTGATATGGCTGATAATCGTCAAATGATGGAACAGAAAGTACGTGAGCATATTCAACGTGCACTTGCTGAAGAAAAGCTTGATGGTTCGCTAACAATCACGCAGGTATTGATCCGCAATGTCCAACCAGCTGATAGTGTAGTTGCTTCTGCTAATGAACTTGTTCGCTCTAAGAATGAACTGAAGCAGAAAGAAGTTGAGGTTAAGACTGCTGAAGCCGAGGCTCGTCGAATGGCTGCTCTTGCTAATCAGTCAACACAATCAATTGCTTATATGCAAGCGCAAGCAATGATGAACATCTCTGAAGGTATTAAGAACGGCAAGGTTCATACGATTGTTGTTCCTCAAGACTTTAAAGGAATGGTCAATGTTGGCAAATAAAGGCTTCAGTATTATTGAACTTATGATTTGTATAGCAATAATTGGTATACTTCTTAGTGTTACTTTACCATCTGGTAGTAAAGTTGCTGGCGTTGCTGATGTCAACATTACTACCGGTGTTCAGTCGAAAGCACATGACGATTGGGTAAAACATCAAACAGAATGTATTCATGGATATCTGTTCTTCAGCGGTAAACAAATTATCGGCGAAAACGGTTCTGGTGTTCGCTGTTAGGAGATTAGTATGTTTGGTAAAGTTAAAAAACTGAAACAGGCACTCGCTGCCGCTAACGAACGAATCAAAATCCTTGAGAAGAGTATTGCAGATCAAAAAGATCTCTACAATAATGCTCAGGAGGACGATATTAACAATTCTACGTTTGTTATCGACTTCAATGCGATTAACGTGTTTAGTATTGAACGCCTTAACAAAGGTCAGGCCGTTACTGTTATCGGCTTTGTTACACCCGATGGTGACACACGTCAGTGGTATCTGTATTGTTCACACGAAGAACATAATCGGCTGGCCGAAGAGTTTAAAAAGCATATCAAACTTCCTAAAAAGGGTCGGAAATGATTATTACTACAAGTACAGCAGGGGCGTCTATAGCAATCAATCCCCACAATGTAGTAAGTGTAAAAGAGTATGATACTGAAAAGATATATGTCACTTTTGTCAATGGTACTGGACAGTATCTTAAAAAGAATTTCCTTGACTTTGTTGGTGAGTTGAGGTATTATGTAGAAAAGGGGTAATAATGAAATACTACTCATACTACGAACCAAACGATCCCGGTAATGGTGACTTCTCTGCTATAACAGTCACTCTTTCCGAACAAGAAATTCTCAAAGAATACTGGGACTATTGGTATGGAAGAATGTGCGACAAGTTTGGCAAAGAATGTGTCGATGCTGAATACAGTCCTGCTGATTGCATCGACGACTGGGTTGTAGTTCATTGGGCATGGGAGAGCGATAATGCCGACTGTTCGTGTTGATGCTGAAATTGATTTGTATGACGTTGATTCGGATGATGTGGTTGAAGAGTTGGAACGTCGTGGTTATACAGTGTACGAAACAAGTGAGGCTGACTCTAACATCATTCAACAACTTTACATAAAGCGAAAGTTTGGGCAAGATTGCAATAAAGAGCTTGATCAATACTTAAACAATATTCTAGGAACAGCGCTGTGATGAATACTGCACCGAGATTTATGTTTCTTGACCTCGAAGAAACCATTATCGACAGTTGGTCTTCTCGACTCCTGGTTAATGTTGAGAAGATTAGAAGAGTCATCGGTCCTACCGACAAGCTCGGTGTATTTTCTTTTGCTATTTGGACCGATGGCGATCATCGCGAGTTTACAAACAATATCCGTCCTACTCTAGAAAGAGTTTTGGGCAGTATTATTGAAACTACACCTACGGCTCAAACAATGATGCAGATTGACACTGAGCTAACTGGTGTGCGATGGGAATGTATCACAGATTTCATATCGATCCGTGGTAAGGTTGGTGCTTTTACAAACTTTTGTTCTGTTCTTAAGTTCGAGCATGCTGTGCTGATTGATGATGTGGTTCCTAATATTAGAATTAATAATTTTGACACAGACCAAATAATTGACTTTATTAACGTAGGGAATCTTATATGAGCGAATCTGATCTTAGTAATTATGTAAAACACGCCCTGAAAGAGTTCAAGGCAGCTGGCTGGGTCGACGAAAATGGCAAGTTTGGCGATGAGATGCAGGAAATGATTTGCAATCACGTAATCAAACTTCTAGATGTTTTCCACGGTGAAGGTCACTCTGGAACCTCAGCACATTATACGATCGATCTTTTTGAAAAGCTTGCAAAGTTTGAACCAATTGCCCCTCTCACTGGAGAAGATTGGGAGTGGAACCATGTTGGTGAACTGGATGGCAAGCTCTATCAAAACAACAGATGTGGCCGCGTGTTCAAAGATGATACTGGTGCATATGATATCGACGGCAAGGTGTTTTGGGAATGGATTGTTGATAAACAGGGTGAACGGTACAAGACATATTTTACTAGTAGGGACTCTCGTGTTTACATTGAATTCCCCTATACACCAAAAACAGAATATGTTTATAAAGAAAGTGATGTAGATTAATGGATACCTCTCTCGATACTGATACGCGTGATAAGATGTTTAAAGCTTATGACATGGAACAGCATATTATGGAATGCTGGTGCGTCTGCGATGACCTCAAGCTTATTGCAGAATTTATTGACTCGCGGGATAAAATGTCAATGGAAAACCTATCCAAAATTCTTCACGGCATGCAGCAGTTATATCAGCTGAAATTTGAAAGATTGTTTGCCGATCATGAGCAGCTTATCAAAGCAATGAGAAACTAATATGAAAATTAGCTACATAGAAAGCCAGGTTGAGGCAGTTGCAAACGTTTCATATACAGATTTGGAATATGAAGAAAGAAAATCTAACCAAACTTCTTGAGTTATACACTGCACTAGCCAATACCGAATATCGACACGTTATTAGTGAAATAATTCAAAGCGAATTCACTGAACCCTCTATTGATCCCAATCATTCAGAAGTTAAGTGGTTTCCTCGCGAATGGGAATATGTGACCGATATCCACTGCAAAGTTTGCAAACTCAATGGTAAGCAAGCAGTAGGATACGTCTGTCCTAGATACGATTGCCCATCTTCAGTGAAAGTTTCGTTATGATACAAAAACCCTCTGTCGGTTCAATTGTCAAAAAAGTTGGCAAAAAACAATATAGTCACGGTCAAATTGTCAAAGTTCAAAAAAGAACTGTTGATGTCAAATGGCCGGATCAAACTATTGAAAGAATCAGTTGCCAAGAAATTCAAATTGTGGTACAATAGCGTTATAATCGTCTAAAACGAGGTGTAACGTGGCCAATATTTTGCTAGCTGTGTTGAACCTTTATGGTGCACTGAACGTGAAAAACGATGATTCTACCTGGGGAATCGTGCTATTTTGGGGCAACATTGTCTTTGCCATAGCAAATTGCATGATATTTTTCAGTAATACCGGGGTTATTTGATATGGACAAAGAACTAATCATTAGTCGAGCAGTGCTGAACAGTAGAGTCAAACCTGCAACGAAGCGAGAAGAATATTATCAGTTTACTGAGAGCGAACTGTTAGCATATACTGAAGATATTGTTCGAGTTTGTGCTAACATTGCAGATGCAAACCATGAAAAGTATGTTCAGTACGGTGAAGCACTGGCTGGCATTATCCTCCCAAACACTGCCGACCTGATTAAAAACTACTGGGGTGTGCAGTAAGCGACATCATTTTAAATTATGAGAGGGAATGAAATGGATCTTTATAAGCGTGTTATTGAAATTTTGATGAATGAAGAAATTGACTACAAACGCGTTGTGGTAGAACTTGCCAAACGTGAACCTGAAGTGTTTCTTCGCGTGGTTGATTGCGCACCTGTGCCGTGGATGGAGAAAGCTGTTGAAAGCATAAAAAATGGCATGTTAATCGAGGCTATTAAGGATGCCCGAAACGAGGCCGATTTGCCGTTGAAAGAAGCGAAAGATCTTATAGAGAAGGTGGCGTTTGCTATTTTCTGTAAGCATGGTCCTGGAGCACTTGCAGCAGATTACCACGCGATTGAGCAACTGAAAAGTGGCAAGCGAGTCATCATACTGCCTAACCTCACAGCGAAGCTCTATCAAAAGTTTATGGATATTATCTAAAAGGATTTATCATGAGAAAGATGGCAACAATTCGGAAGATTGATAACATTCAGGCAATTCCTGGTGCAGATGCAATTGACGTTGCCACTGTTGGTGGTTGGAAAGTTGTGGTTAAGAAAGGTGAGTTCAATCCTGGTGATCTTGCTATCTACTGTGAGATCGACTCGTGGATTCCTCACAACATTGCCCCTTTCCTGACAAAGGGTAGAGAGCCTAAAGAATTCAATGGTGTGAAAGGCGAACGCCTTCGTACTGTTAAACTTCGTGGACAAATTAGTCAAGGATTGTTGCTTCCGCTTCATCCGCACACTCAACAAATTGCCTGTGAAGATGAGAAAGAGGGTATGGACGTTTCCGACATTCTTACGATTCAGAAATGGGAAATGCCTATTCCTACTCAGCTTCAGGGTGAGGTGCAGGGCGCATTCCCTACAGCAATTCCTAAGACCGATCAAGAACGAATTCAGAATCTTTCCAAAGAAATCAAACAGTGGTGCGATGAAGGTCTTTTGTTTGAAATCACTGAAAAATTAGAAGGTTCTAGCTGCACGTTCTATTTGGACTACCAGGGCGTGTTTCATGTTTGCAGCCGTAATCTTGACCTTAAGCCCAGTGAAACAAATGCGTTCTGGAGGGTTGCTATCAAGAACGATATTGAACGAAAGATGAGACAGGCTGGTTTGCTAGGTGTTGCCATTCAGGGTGAACTAGTTGGCCCTGGTGTACAGGGAAACATTTACAATCTTGCTGACGTCGAATTCTATGCGTTTGATGTTTTCTCTGGCACTAGTTATCTTGCGCCTGGAGTTCGACGTGCAATTCTGGCACAACTTGATATCAAGCACGTTCCTGTGATTTGCATTGGTAAGGATCTTGGAACAGGTGATGTTGACTATATTCTGGAATGGGCGGATGGTAAGAGTTACATTTCAGAAAAACCGATCAACCGCGAAGGAATTGTTTTCAAGTGTGAAACAGATGTAAACATTCACTTCAAGGCTGTTAGCAATGTATATTTGATGAATGAAAAATAATGAAAGAAATTCTTTTTAGTGTTGGTGCTTCGGATTGTGAATGGTCTTATACGAGAGGCACAGGTAATGGTGGACAGAAAAAGAATAAAACAAATTCTGCTGTTCATTGTATGCATCGTCCATCGGGTGCACATGGTTATTCTGAATCTAGCAGAAGTCAAGCAGATAACAAACGTGATGCATTTGTTAAGATGGTTAATACGAAAGAATTTAAAGAATGGCATAGACTTGAATACATGCGTAGGACAGGTGAAATGGCTAAGATTGATGAATATGTTTCAAATGAAATGAAAAAAATCAAGGTTGAAATTAAACAAAATGGTCAGTGGACTGTCGTTGATAAGAATTTAAAATTAGATGAATAAAAAGCTAATTGGGTATGTTGAGAAGGATGGTGAGTTCTTACCGTTCTACGAGGTGAAGCCTGGTTCTATTGTAACGCACGCCTTCATACTTTGCAAATATTGCCAACGAGCAATATCTAATATCCGTGGTCCAAACTACGATGCTGTTTGTATTCCTTGTTACAATCAAATAAAAGAATTTGGAGGTTTAGAATGAGTAAAACACCTTTGACTGATGCCCTCGTATCCGAACTTGCTTCTGGCACTGCTGCTGAGGTGCTCCAACGGAATTGGGTAACGCCACTAATGAACCATGCGCGCGATCTTGAGTGTAAACTGGCCGAAGTGTGCCAGTGCAGCATGAGGACTAAACTCGTCGGCGACGGGTGCGAAGTGTGCAACCCCAAGTTGGCGAAGGAACTATCCGCCGATGACAAGAGAGTCCTGTACGAAAATCTATGGGAGCTTACCGACGGCACAGCTGAGTCGAGTTCGGCGACGCCGACTCGCCCGCCGATGACAGATGAGGAGATCAACAACGGCATGGACAAGTCAATGTTGACGCTGGCCGAAACAGTGGCATTTGCAGCAGGCGTCCGTTATGCAGAGCAAGTGCATAGGATAGGAGAAGAGGAATGAAAGAGCGAACATGTCCAGAGTGTAATTGTGCGGTGATGGATGGTGCATGCACGAATCCAGATGGTTGTAGGTACGGGGGTATCGGGTGGGACGCTACTCAACGAGCGGCCGCATGGAATGAAATTGGTGACGATGAAAGAACATCAGGGCACTGCGATTACCCCGGAATAAACTGAAATGATAGAGCGCGAAATTCTAGAGTCCGCGCTGCTGCTGAGATCGGAAGGAATATCCATGATCAAGGAGTCAAAATGAATCTCAAACCGTGTCCGTTTTGTGGTGGTCCCGTTAAGTTAGAGCAAACCATAGATGGGCGCAAATGGTGGGGTGTTGTATGCCGAAACACTATCGGCCACGGAGGAACGTGTGCTGTGCAAATTATCCCATCCGCGTCTGAGGAAGCAGCAGTTGCACGTTGGAATCGTCGCACGCCGGCTGATGAGCAAACTAGTTCCATTGCTACCCAAGACATGATCTCGGTACCACGCACCGAATTGGAGTGGGTGCTGTTGGGATTAGAGGCTGCGAAGGAATTGGCCGACAAGAGCAATGAGAACGCGCTTTCGTATGGTTTCGGTGTTATTGCCACTGATCTACGTGCTCGGTTGGCTTCATGCCGAGTGGCAGTGCAGCTTGGAAGGGATATGACGTAAACAACTGGCGTCACAAGAACAGAAGATGATTTTCAAGGAAAATCCAATGAAACCTGATAATACAATTAGTATTTCCCGTATTGAACTGATGCAAATACTCGATGCACTTGACTGGGCGCAAATCAATCTTCGTGATCATGGAGATAACTGTTTTTTACATAGTGATAATAGTTTAATGCCTAAGGAAGGTGAATCTAACAGTTGTCAGTGTGGTCTAGACTCTTTGGTTGATTATATTGGAGATACGATCATGAATATTCATTACCATCTGGAAAAAGGTGAGGTCGGTGAATTACCAAAACGAACACCTAAAGCATATCATGATCCCGTTCTAGAAGAACCTGATCTTACAGCGTCCGGTGAACACTATGCTGATGTGTGGCATGAGGGAAGCAGAGGCTATTACCATGCTAAACTGCTGAGAAAACTGACTCCTGAAGAGGTAGAGTTTTCGTGTTGTCCTATTAACGATTGAAAATCAAGTATTTAACTCTTGTTGACTTTTCGCTCAACTCCAAGTATTATAATAAAAACTTTGGAGAGTTAAAATGAAAGTATTCGTTGTGATTGGTTCTTTTCGTTATTGTGGGTATTGTGAACCCGTAGGTGTGTATGATACGTATGAATTAGCTCTGGCGACTCGTGACGAAGCCAAAGGATATGATGACGTTGAGATTTTTGAATATACAATGAATGTCGCCGGAGGTTTTCTTATTTGAGCACCAAAACATCACCCGACAGCTCAGGGCTAATACTCCTTAGCAAAATCAATGACTTACAGCGCCTGAATTCTGGTTGACCTGAATCCCCAGATCCCTTATAATAGCGTTACAGTAACGAACAAGAGGCCAAACGTGGACCAAGAACTCGAAGCAATGATTGAGCAGTGTGAATCCTACTCCATCAATGAGCACTACGAAGGCGAGCGCGATTTTGACGAGCGCAAGTTCGCAGGCCTAGTGGCCCAAGCAGTCCTAGATCAGCTGGTTTCCCTGGGTGTTCTGGGCACTGATGGCGCCGCCTATCGCGCAGTGCAGGCCCGTTTCAACGCTCAGTGAGTTTCAGATGAAGACTAAAATGAAAGATCAAGACATTATTCGACTTCTCAGGGATAAACTGCAACCCAAGGGCGGTGCTCCCGTCGTGATGCTTCGTCCTATGAGCAGTGTGGGCATTGTAATGCATGTAGACTTCGTGCAGAAGTGTATTGATGAACTGGAGCAGATGCCTAACCGTATTGCCGTGGGCGATATACCTACAAACCTGGAGAAGTTAGCATATCAACTTTTGATGGATAGTGCCCACATTGATGAACACTAGAATTAAAGACCTCGCTGTTCAGGCTGGTTTTAAAGATGAAGATGGTGAACTTTCCGTGTTTGATGGAATGGAAGCAGCAAGGTGCACCGACCAAGTCTATAAACTGGCTGACCTGATTGTCCAGGAATGTATTGCCAAATGCGTTGGTGTTAATCAATACAAGCTTGGTTTTCAGCTGGCAAGAGAATTTAAAGAACACCTTGGAGTTAGAAAATGAATAAACGAATCCTAAAACTTTTTACCGATGCTGGTTTCCATCAACCCGAAATGGAACGACTTGGCATTGAATATAAATTTGAAAATTTTGCTGAATTGATTATTCAGGAATGCATCATGTTACAGTATCAAAAAGGCGTGAAAGGGTTTGGTATTCTGGAAGAAAGAATGCTCAAAGAACATTTTGGAGTCAAGTGATGGATTTCCTCTATTTGATTATGATCCTCATTGCTGCATTCGCGGGTCTGCACGTAATGTCAGAAATTAGGCATTGCCGCGAAGGACATGATGTTTATGACTGGACTAAAAAGCTTGTTGCCTGGATTGACAAAAAATGAACGGACGAATTCGAGAACTTGCTTATGAAGCGGATGAATATGCCACCAATATTGAAACGCAGGGCGGCAAATATCATCAGGCGTACACACAAAAACTTGCTGAATTGATCGTTGATGAATGTGTTTCAATCGTCAATGCAGGAAAGATTGTGTGGGTAAGCACAGATTTTCCTATTTCTGGTGAAGTTGCGTTAGACCTCTGTGCAAAAGATATTAAAGCATATTTCGGAGTTAAACAGTGAAATTTGCTGAATGTAATATAGTTGAAATTGACTATCTGAGAACAGTGGATGGTATCCAGTATAGGTGTAATGCAAACGGTGAAAATTGGGAACGTCTTTATGGTGAATCCTGGGAATTTGTGTATTTTGATGAAGAAAACGCTTGCAAACAAGCATGGAGTGATTATTGGACTAGGGTAGAATCGTGACTGAACGAATCCAAGCACTAGCCGACGAGGCTGAAGATTATGCCGACGCTATCGTGGATCAAGGTGGAGAGTTTCACCCAGCATACACACGAAAACTGGCCAAGTTGATTGTGCGAGAAACTATAAAACAAATGGCTATACAAATGGATAAGTTTGGCGATGACCAATCCAATAATCCTGCATGGTATAAATCAGAAAAAGCAGTAAAGAAACATTTCGGAGTTGAAGAATGAATGAACGAATCCAAGAACTTTTGAAACAGGCTGTAATAGCAGTTGATAACCCATTTCCAGGTAATCCACTAAACGAAGAATTGGAAAAGATGTATATCCCGGATTGTCTTGCTGAAAAGTTCGCTGAGTTGATTGTGAGAGAATGTGTTGAACAGTTGGAGTTGGTTAGAAAATATAGGTATGACCGAGTTCAACCTTTGGAAAATCAGCAAACAATTATTGATGAATGTCAGTATCAGATTAAACAACATTTCGGAGTTGAAGAATGAATAAACGAATCCTAAAACTTTTTACCGATGCTGGTTTCCATCAGCCGGAAATGGAACGACTTGGTATTGAACATAAGTTTGAAAAGTTTGCCAAGTTGATTGTGCAGGAATGCATTGACAAGATTGAAACATATCGAATTCCTGTTGGAAATAGTCCTGCAGGTGAACTAGCGTGCGAATGGACGTATGATGCGCTGAAAGATATTCGGGATGATATAGAGGAACATTTTGGAGTTGCAAAATGAAGGTAATCTACAAATATCAGCTGGAAGTCAAGCCGGTCAATGATCTTGAAATTGATCCTGAAGGGAAAATCCTTAGTGTTCAGGTTCAGGATGGGAAGATCATGATGTGGGTGTTGGCAAATCCCAGCAACAAGACGGTGCTAAGACGGTTTTCGATCTATGGCACTGGTCATGCGATTGCGACTGTTAATGAAGGGCGTTACATTGCAACAATCCAGGAGCGTCGATTTGTCTGGCATATTTTCGAAGAGAGTGCAGGAGAAGAGTCGGTCGAATGATCTTCACAATCATTAAGATCGGGTCGAAAATCGAGCTCCACGAAAAAACAGAAAGAGAGCTAAGAAAGCTAGGGCAGCCGTTTGAGGTGCTGGAAATTCACAAGAATCCGACAGTCGCCCACCAAAGATTCGAACAAATAACTCAACAGCACAAACCAAAGCCGAAGCCAAAACCGAAAAGACATCACACGGAAAAAACAAAAAGAAAAATATCAAAGGCAAACAGGGGAAAGAACAATCCGATGTATGGTCCGATATCAGACGAAAGAAGAAAAGCAATATCAAAGGGAATGATCGGAAACCAGAATAGAAGAGGAAAGAAACTTTCAAAAGTCCAATCGGCAAAACAATCTATTGCACAAAAGAGAGGATGGATCAAAAGAAGAAACAAACAAATTCCTAAGAAAAGATGGTGCCACAATGTCCATACAGGAAAAGAACATCTAGTCCCTGCTACTACAATCCTACCACAAGGATATCAATGGGGAAGATCAGAAGAGGTATTAGAGATAACCCAGTATGGATATGAGAAGTACGTCGATAGACAGAGGGGAACGTGAACAATCACTGCACACTCACTGAAACCCCACTGGAAACAATCTGTTACCCATCTTAAACTGATACGAAATGTTCTGAAAAGAAAACGGGACAGAAATAGAAAAATGTTTGGGGCGGGGGTAACTTAAACTGATACAAACTCGCCGCCTCTCGCTGCGTAGTTCTGCGTCTGCTGCAGAACTTTTTATTTTAGGAGTGGGTGCACCGGCGGAAATTTGAACGGTGCAGAACGAATCCTAGTGCGTTCTACGACCGTCCTGGTTTGTACCCCTGAGGGGCCACTGCGGACTTTCTGCGGCGGTCTGGCTTCGCTGATGTGTACGCTGTTGGGCGATACCATTTCGTGCCGCCGACCTTGCCCTGATCGTCTCTGCCGCGGGATCTGTGCATCCGCTCCTTTGTTGCCCGGGTATGTTCGTGCCCGGCGAAGTTCGATTCACCCTTCATTGCCCGGGAGATCTTCTTGCGGACAGACTCCGGGCGTTTCTTGCCGAGTTTTGCGTCCCGGAGCTTCTTGCGGACGAGGGCTTTGATTTCGGTGAGGAGCTTCGATTTCATTTTCAATTTGTCCATTTTGGAAATTCGTTAATATTTATCTGAGCGATGCTGCAGGGGCAAAATCCTTGCCCGAGACGTTTCTTTGGTCCGCTCTTGGTGCATCATCCCCGGTGGTCGTGCCCGATCGAACGCATGCTTCCACTATAGAGGGTCGGATGAAATTTGGCAACTTCGAATTTCTTGTCAATGAGTTAGAAATTCGAAGTTGACATTTAGTTCGAATTATTATATTATGAACGTTCATTAAATGGAGAAAACGAATGAAAGTTCAATTGAACAAAATTGTTGATTCGAAACTTATCGAGAATCATTATTATTTGATGAATGATGTGAAAGATTGGTATAAGGGTGAAGGTGTATACAAATTAAGTTATATTGGTCGAGGCTGTGTTGATAGTATTGTGAAAATTAGTGAAGATTGTAGTTTCGAGACTCAAAATCTGAAATTCAAGGGTATGATCGATTGGATTAATGATAATGAAGATTTGGGTTTTTGGGAAAGTAAGAATAAAGATTCGGATTCTGGATTCGATTATTTTTATGTGAAGGAGTAGTTTTTCTCTATTGATTTTTCAAACAAAATCAACTACACTGTTTGATATCAATCAAAGGAGCTCATATGAAGTTCACCGTTATCTGAAGGAACGTGAACAAATCTAGCTGTTGACATTTTGTTCGAACTGTTGGATAGTGTTCTTACTGTTTCAATTGGAGATGAAGATGAAAACACAACATCCTAGCGCTGCAGAACAAACACATTTTCAGTTCTACACGTATGATCCCTGCGGCAGGTACACTGTGATCACACTCCAAGCAAACTCCCGCGCGGAAGCTTTTCGGAAGTTTGATCAGATCTACGGCGAAGACACGCTGATCGACTTCTGCATCGAGCGCGGGCAGGAATATGTTGAGGCGATTGCTAATGCTGTTCAACGCGGGGAGAATGTGTGATGCCTTCCATGTCATATTGCAAGTTTGAAAACACGCTAGCGGATCTCGACCAATGCATGACCGCACTCGAGGAGGCCCGGCGCCCGGCAGATCTCGACCAGAGCTCGCACGAGGACGATGCGATGCATGATCTCCGGCAGATGTGCGAGGAATTCATCTGGGAATACGATCGGTTGTTCCCCCAGCAAAAATAGCTGTTGACGTTTAGTTCGAACTGTTGTATCATGGGATTTCAATAGTCAATAAGGAATTGATATGTTCTCTGAGAAACTTGCTCGTCTGTGTGCGATTGAAGCGATCGAAGCTGCTACGGCTGTTCAAGCGGATATGCTGCTTGATGGTGAGGTGGGATTTGCGGAAGAGAGGATTCGCGAGCTTGCTATCGACTTTGCCGAAGATTTCGCACAGGAATTCAGTGAGATGGTGATTGAACAGATCAAGAACATCAAATTCCGTGCTGAAATTCAGACGAAGGTTGTTGTTGACTAGATTGTGAATTTGTGGGATGGTGTTGTTTCATTAATAGGGAATTCAAATGAAACTCGAAAAACTTGCTCGGGAATTCGCGATTGAAGCAATCGCAGATGCTGCGGCTATTCAAGCGGAATTGTATGAAAATGGCCACAACAGCGAGATTTCGAACGATACGATTCGTCGGGATGCTAAACAATTCACACAAGATTCCGTGCAGGAGTTGATCGAACTGGTGCTGCAACAAATTGACAGCATTGAATTCAACACGCGTGTTCAGGTGAGAGTTTCTGTCGAACTTGGTAGAGGTGGAAGAGTCCTCCACCAGAATCTGTAAAAGCTGTTGACCTGATCGTAGATCTGTAGTACAATGGCTATTCAATTAATGTGGAGAGTGTTATAATGGTGAATGCTACTGCTGCTCTGAAAGAATTCGACATTGATCCGGCGCACGGTGTCAATCGTGGTGTCCAGGAAATCGGCGAGATGATCAACAAGTCCGGTGATCCGCTTGAGATGGCGAACACCGTGATCCAGCATCTTGGTGGTGCGGAGATCGCCGACTTCCCGGTTGCTCGAATCACTGCGAAGGCACTGGTCGAACAAGCAATCGTCAAGGGTGCCGAGTACAAGGCTGACGAAGCGCTGGAATATGCGAAAGAAAAAGTGATCAAGCTGAAGAAGGACCATTCGTTCCTCTTCGTGAAACCCGAGCAGTCTGCTACCGAGACTGCCAGTGAGACCAAGGTGTCGAAGTCTGGTCGGGTTGGTGGCAAGTCGAAGCACCGTGCTGAAGCGCTTGCTCTGTGCGAACAGAACAAGGATCTCACGAATGCGCAGCTTGCGAGGCTGCTGAGTGAGAAGATGAAGATTTCGTACAGTCACGGGTATTATTTTAGTAGCCGAGTCTGGAAAAGGCCTTCGTAAAAGTTAGCAAGGAGTCGTAGTTCCTCAAGCGTACCGTTATTTTTCATACGGTTCGCTTTGAGGGAAATAACGATAACGTTACCTTCAACATATCCCAGCTCTGGGATGATTCGGTCGAGTGAAGCACTGCAGTCCCGGCTCTCCCCTCTGCGTGCTTTCTGGAATTCCGTTCCAAAGACCGGACATTTGTTGTCAGCCGGCCATATCGATTTAATGTAGTCGGGTGTTAAATTGTGTGGTAGGTTTTTTTCTTTTGATACACGTTTTGATACGGAGCACATAAGGCCCCATGGTGATCGAGCCAATGAATTACGTTCACGTTCTCTTACATATTCAAGGTTGGCTAAACGCTCGTTTCTCGTCTTAGCTTTATATTTTTCGGTATCGCGATGATACGCATCTTTGCGATGCTTTTTGATTTTGTCTGGATTTTTAGCTCTATATTCGGCAGCATACGCTGCCCTCTCTGCCTTGTATTTGGGATCCTGGGCCCGACGCTGATAGTAGTTGCGGTTGTATTCGGCTTTGTTTGATGAATAAGTAGACATGCTGGGACTCCTTCGTTAAAGTTTAAGTTCTAGGGCTGGTGGATGCTTGTAACATCGCGACCAGCACTTCTATTTCTATTTATAAAAACAAAGCAGGGGAGCGCAATGCTCCCCTGCATCTTTTCAGCTGTTGACTTCTAGTTCGTTCTGTCGTATACTGGTGTTTCAATAGTTAATTGGGAGTTGGTGATGGTAGACAAGCAGATGGAAGTTGCGAAGATTGTCCGTGCAATCATGAAAATGCACGGTGTGCGGCGTGTGTTTAACAACATCTACGAGTCCGGCACTCGCACGGTCAAGTGCTACCGCAATCAGCGCGGTGAACTTCCGCTGGGCATACTATCGATGATTGAGGGCGTGCTGCAGCAGATTACCACCCGCTACACGGTCAAATTCACGAAGGGCTCGAAGTATGGTGCGCCGGGTTTCATCGTGAAAATTTACCGTTGACCTTTAGTTCGTTCTGTCGTATACTAGCCTTTCACTAATTGATTTGGAGATAACTGTGGGTCGTCAAGCAAACACGTCGGGCAAGCTTTCCTACTACATGAAGAAGAAACTCGAGCGTCAGGCTCTCGAGCAAGCTGAACCCGAAGTTGTTGAGACCGAGGAACAGATCCGTCAGAAGCTGACCGAGCGTTTCACTGCGCTGAATCTCATTGCTGATCAGACGGTTTCTGGCAAGAACAAGGCTCTGATCGTGTCGGGCCCTGCGGGTGTTGGCAAGTCGCACAACGTCCTCCAGGCTGCTCGGAAGTTCGAGGAGCGTGGTGGCAAGGTCGGCATTGTCAAGGGTTTCGTCCGTCCGACTGGCCTTTATCGCATGCTGTACAATCATTCGGCCCACAACGATGTGATTGTGTTCGACGATGCGGACTCTGCGTTCAACGATCCGGTTTCGCTGAACATTCTCAAGGCTGCGTGCGAGCTTTCGGACAACCGTCGAATCTCCTGGCTGTCGGAAACGAAGATGCTCGACGAGGAAGGTGATCGTCTTCCCCGGCAGTTTGAGTTCTCGGGCAACATTGTGTTCATCACGAACCTCGACATGCAGGGCCTCGTCGATCGTGGGCACTCACTTAGCCCTCACTTTGAGGCGCTGATGAGTCGTTCGCTGTACATCGACCTTGGCATGAAGACCAAGCGTGATTGCATCGTGCGAATCAAGCAGGTTGTTGAGTCCGGTGCGCTGTCGACGCACGGCATCACTCCGAAGGATGCTGGTGAGATTCTTCAGTTCGTCGAAGAAAACACTGACAAGCTGCGGGAACTTTCCCTGCGACTCGTGGTGAAGATCGGTCGGCTGAAGCAATTCAACCAGGCTCAGTGGAAAACCCTGGCGAAGGTCACGTGCTGCAAGTAGTTGACCTTCGGTTCGAACTGTGGTATAGTGGGTTTTTTGGAGAGAAAAATGGATCTGATGTTCCTCAAGCACGTGCACGAAGTACTGAAAGACGTCAAAACTAACGACTCGCGCGTGATGTACGTGCAGGCGTACGTTGAAAATCTGCTGGAAACCCTTGAAAAGCGAGAGGAAAATGTCGTACAGGCGTAAGCAATTGCAGGTTCACAAGGATTTGCGCACTCCGAAGTACCGTTTGCGGGTATGTGCGATGAAGAAACAGTACAAACGCCACGAGAAACACCGAGTTAAACATGTTGACTTCTAGTTCGAACCGTTGTATAGTGGTCTTGTGGTGATCGATTGGAAACATGCCCAGCTAACCGGCGGGGAGATTCAAGAGCTAGCCCATTGGAATAGATGGTAACTCTCTCAAGCGAAAGCACCGGTCCCCGATTGATCACCACACTTTTCGGGCAGCAGTCAAAAAAGAGGGAAAGTGATGTTCAAGTCGTGGGAAGAACTGACGATTCTCGAGCAATACCACCAAATCTACTCCGACATGTACAAGGATGCCTATGGTATTCGCCCGCGTAATGACGTTTCTGGCTGGACTGAAGAGGATTTCAAGCGGGAATTCGAAGTTCTCGAGCGGGCGATGGTGGAATCTGATGAGTAAAACGAAGACAATCTACCAAATCCGCCTGCTCTACCAGTCCGGGCAGAGTGTTGATCTCGAGGTTCTATCGTTCGACATGAAGATTGTTGGGGGGAAGATCACCGAGGCCACGTGGGAGATGGCGGATCCCACTAAGCGAGTGATTTTCTTGGGGATTGATCACATCGTTGCGATCTTTCAGCTGGGTGTAACAACTGTTGACCTTTAGTTCGAACCGTTGTATACTGGCTTCATCAACTGACGAAAGGGACTGAAATGTTTGATATCAATGTCATCGCTGCGATTTTCCTGGTGTTTGTTTCTGCTGCGGGCCCTGTGATCGTTAAACTGCTGAAGGACTAACATGAACCTGTATCGCTTCTACTTCACTGCTGAACACGGTGCTGAACATGAATGTGAACTGTATGCCCGGAGCTTTGATCATGCTCGGGAGCTGTTCCAGGAAGATTTCGGCAACCTGAAGGTCGACTACGTTGATCTCATCGAGGAAGATGATGGGGACTACGATGATTCGATGGACGGTGACTTCGACTCTGCGATGGCGTCTGCGGGGTTTGGCACGGATGAAGACTATGGCTACTATGGAGAAGAGTGATGACCAAAGTATACTTTGTGCGTTGCTGTGTGTGCGATATGTGGCACAGGACGACAGACGTTGAGTTTCTCAACTGTGAAGAAGACATTCAAGGCAGAGACGTGATGGAGTTTGTGTGTCCCCGCGGCCGCAGTCACGTCGCAGAAACTCAGAAAAGCAACGTATTTTCTTCTAACATTGAAACGGTCGACCTCTATGGAGAGCAATAAAATGCAGCTGACCCCTGTCGGTTTGTTCTACACGCCTGCTACCAGCACTGAGCTGATGGACTACATCAACAACTTGCCTGCCGGAGATCGCACTCTGGCGATGACGGTGATGGGGATGACGTGGAATTATTGTTGTTCAGTCGTCAACAAACCTGTTGACAAGTAGTTCAAACTGCAGTATAGTGGGTTCATACTTCACTAGGAGCTAAGAGATGACCGAACGGGAACTTCGCATCAAACGGGAACTTGACCGGGAGAACATGATGTTCTTCTACGCGGGAGCGTTCTGTGCGCTTCTGTTCATTGCCGGGTTCCTGGCGACCCAGATGTACTTCGGCTAACTTTCCTACGATACAGGACACCAAGATGAAATACAAAATCACCGTGGAAGCTGATCTTGATGCACCGACTGAAACCATCGCGCGTGCCCGGGTTGCTCAATTCCTCATTGCCGCAGACCACATGTGGCAGCTCGATCTCAGCAAGCTGACCGTCGAGCAGATTCCGGAGCAACTCACTGCCGCCCAAATTCTCCAGGTGAAGCCTTGTGCTGTTCCTGGTGATCATCGGATGGGTGGCCTGATCAATGTCCGGCCGAAAGAGATCGAACAGATCCTGGGTTTCCCGCAGAATGCTCCGGACGACACTTCGAAGGTCGCCTATTCGTGGGGATTCACCGTGGAGCTCAACGGCGAGACTGTCCGGTGCGGCATCTGGGACTACTACAAGGGCGGTGACCGGGAAGGCCGGTGGTCGTATTTTGGCCCGACGGCGGTGATGGAACAGCTGTTTGGCCCGGCGAGCGTCACTCTCTAACTCCCTGATTCCGAAAGCAATCTTCCCTGTTGACCTCCAGTTCGTTCTCGTATATACTGGGGGCTCATTAAACGAATGGAGCCCGAAATGGCCAAGGTTGCGAAAAAGACTGCAAATGAAATCTCCATGCACATCAACTCGCTGCTCGTGTGGCACAGGATGATCCAGCTGACGAACGACGGCGATGAGCTCCGCAAGAACATGAAGCGGTACGATGAAGCTGCTGATGCGCTGATCGCGCTCGGTGTTCCAGTCGCAAAGTACTACGAATAACAAGGAGCTACATAATGTCTTTCATCTGCTCTCGCGGTTCACTCAAGCTGTTCTCCATCGGCAACTACGAGTACGAGATCTGCCGGGTCGGTAGCGCTGGCTGCTCGGTGATCAAGCGCCTCTACGGCTACACTCTGGAAGATGCGGTGATTCACTTTCAGTCTGTGTAGGGCATATGCCCCGGGCGAACACTGCCCGGGGGTGCAAAAAAGTAGGCCGGGGGTGCTTATATAACCGAACCCCCGCTCCCCCGCTCAAATTTGTTTTCAAACCTCGTCCTCAAAAATTTTTTTTAGAAAATTTTCCGGAGAAAACACCGATGTCTACAAAACTGATTGAATTGGCTGATGTAATTAAATACCTCCACAATATCCGCAACAAGAATGGTTTTCGTTCTGTGTGGTCTGTGGATGGGTGTGATAGTATTGAGAGTGCTCATCCGTTTACACACTGTAAAACCGTCGTATACAAGGATCATTGGGGTGGCAAGGAAGTGAGTGCTCCTATTGAAGGAACTTCGTATTTGGCGGTGTGGAAGGCGTGTGACAAGTGCATTCGAGAGTCTGGTGATAATCATCACGTGTTCATTGAAGGGTTTCGTTGTCACAATGATACTGTTGTTTTAATTACAGGGAGTTGAAAAATGAAGGAAATTGTTGTTTCTCGAGATTCATGGCACTACCGGCTTGTTGAAAAAGTGTGCGGCCGGCCGCACGATGACATCTGTGGCTACACGCGCGATGTTGCTTGGTCATTGTTTGTGTTGAGTGTCGGTGTTGCAGTTGCTTGCGGTGTTGTTGCATCGTTTGCCGACATGTTTGCTTGGATTGCTGCAATGATTGCTACAATGCAGTGGATTGATCCCGATCAATCTGCCGTGTTTGCATTGATACTCGTCATCTTCGTTAGCGTGATCGGTTTGATGCTTGCGATGATTGTCATTGCGAAACAACGAGCCGAAAAGCTGAGAAAAAGTCAATCATTCGTCGTCGAAGCATTCGACGCATGGAAAAACAAATGGTGCTGCAAAATCACTGTGAAGGACTAGAGCTCATGTTCAATGATTGAAATGATCTTTTCTGTGAGGTCAATCTCTCGTTGAACAATCTCAACCCGCTTGTACAACAGCTCGATCTGCTCCCTGTAGTAGTCGAGCTCTTGTTGTTTCTGAATCCGCTCTCTATAGATGTGCGAAAGAAAAATAATCTGCGCCAATCGATCCCCCTGTTGACATTTCCTAAATTATATGTATAATAGCTATGCGAGCAGTGAGAATGAATACTAAAACCCCTATCACAGATTCCAATGAAATGTTCATGTGGTCTTCTAGACACAACCAGACCGGTGGATGGTATTGGGACTCTGAAACGAAGATTTCAAAAAAAGGATTCGTCTACTCTAACGTGTGTAGAGACCTGGAACTAAAATTGATTGAGGCCGAAAGGAGAATCAATGAACTGGAAAGAAAACTTGATTCAAAAACTCCCTGAGTGGGTGTTTCAATTCACTGTCGTCGAATGGGTGACAATCGTCTCATCAATCACAATCATGATGACATATCTGATCGTTCGCTATGGATAATAATAAGTGGGACAAAAGGTTCCTTGAACTTGCTAAACACATTGCACAATGGTCTAAAGACCCTTCAACGAAAGTTGGTGCAGTGATTGTTGATGACCAAAGAAGAATCATCTCAACCGGATACAATGGGTTTGCAAGAGGCGTTCTAGACATTGACGAAAGACTTAGTAACCGTGACCAAAAGCTCGATATGATTGTTCACGGTGAAATCAATGCAATTGTCTTTGCAAGAGAACCATTGTGCGGAACAACACTGTATACATGGCCTTTCATGCCATGTTCTAGATGCGCAGCAATTGTCATCCAGGCAGGAATTAAAACTGTTTGCGCTCCATATTGCGACACAGAACGGTGGCAAAAGTCTTTTGAATTGACAAAGGAAATGTTTGGCGAGGCATCCGTCGAACTAAAACTGTTGACTTGATTTGATGTTTCCTGTATAATTACAGTTCAAATTTTTAGTGATAACTGGAGCGTTCTGTGATCTACCAAATCCTCGATGAACTTGCTGCAACATCGTCCCGCCTGGAAAAAGAATCAATCCTCCGACGCGAGAAAGACAACGACCTTCTCAAAAAGGTTCTCATCGCCGCGCTGTGCCCGATGACGAACTACTACATTCGGAAAATCCCCAAGTACGAAATCGACCGCCCTGTGATGTTGACGCTCGAGAAAGCACTCGAGAAATTGTCTCAACTTTCGTCCCGGAAAGTCACTGGTAATAGTGCAATCGAATACCTCTCGCTCCTCCTCTCCGAAGTTGAACCTGAAGATGCAATTGTCATCACCCGAGTCATTGAAAAGGATCTTCGGTGTGGTGTTTCTGAAAAAACCGTCAACAAGATCTGGCCGAAGCTGATCATGGAATTTCCTGTCATGCTGTGCGCACAGTACGATGACAAAGCAATTGCCAATATCAAATTTCCCGCATATGTCCAGCTGAAGCTTGATGGAATGCGGTTCAATGCCATCTGCCGAAACAACACCGTCGAGTTTCGTTCTAGGAACGGAAAAGAGATCAATGTTCGCGGTCACCTTGAGAAAGAGTTTCTCGAGCTCGCTGCTGGCCGCGAGTGTGTGTTTGATGGCGAGCTTCTTGTGTTTGATGAGGATCGCTATCAGTTTCTTCCCCGTCAAACTTCTAATGGCATCCTTTCGAAATCGCTGAAAGGAACAATCTCTGACAACGAGTGCTCAAGGATTGGTGCAACTCTGTGGGATTGCATTCCGTACAAAAACTGGGTGACTGGTAAATGCACCATTCCCTATAAGGCTCGCCTTCAGGAAGTTCGTGAATCTGTTACTCGCGTTGAGTCGGACAAGATTTCGATGGTGTGGAATGAGATTGTTGCAGACCTCGAGTCTGCAAAGAAAATCTTTGAGAAATTTCTTGGCGAAGGTCAGGAAGGAACAATTCTCAAAAACATTGACAGTCCGTGGGAATCAAAGCGGGTCAAACATCAAATAAAATTCAAAGGAGAACTCGAGTGCGATCTCAAGATTGTTGGGTGGGAAGAAGGAACTGGCAAAAATGTGGGTAGGCTCGGTGCTCTTGTTGCTGAGTCTAGCGATAGTGTTGTCCGAGTCTCGATTGGTTCGGGCTATACTGATGCTGATCGTGATTCTATTAAACCCGACTGCATTGGCGGCATTGTTTCGGTAAAATATAATGCACGAATCAAAGACAAGAAGACTGGTGGGGATAGTTTGTTCCTTCCAATCTTCGTTGAGATTCGTCTTGACAAAACCGAAGCCGATTCGTCGAAAGCAATTAAATGAAAGCACAACACCTAATCTGGAACATATTTGTTCTAGCAGGAACTGCATACCTCGTTCACAACGGATGGTCTGCGTGGTGGTTTGTTTTAGCACTTGGCATAATATTTCTGTAGACAGTAGTTAGTAGAAGAACCTTCCTATATAAGAGTAGGAGGGTTCTTATGACTATATTAGGTGTTGATCTATCAATGACATCACCTGCGCTGTGCCTGTTTCGTGGTGACAAATTTGAGTTTGACAAATGTGAGTTTTACTTCCTCACTTCCAAAGACAAATATCTCTACGTCCACCCAAAGCTTCATGGCGAGGTGTTTCCGGAATATGCTTGTGATAGCGAGCGATACAACAACATCGCTACTTGGATTGTTGACATCTGCAAATCACAAAGCGTTGAAAAAGTTTTTATAGAAGACTATAGTTATGGTTCAAAAGGCAAGGTGTTTCATATTGCTGAGAACGGTGGCATCTGTAAATTTCTACTATGGAAAAATCACATCGATTACCTAGCAGTGCCTCCAACTGTAATTAAGAAGTATGCTACAGGTAAAGGTAATGCTGATAAACAGAAGATGGAAGAAAGCTTTATCGCTGAGACCGGGTTTGATATTAAACACACCCTCTCAATGACATCAAAACAGTGGAACCCATCTTCAGACCTAATTGATAGTTATTATATCTGCAAGCTTGGTGTTGAAAATGAAACTAATAGTAGCCGGAACGAGAACATTTAGCGACTTCAATCTTCTTGAGAAATATCTAAACAAGATCGAGTGGCCGATAACTGAAATTGTTTCTGGATGTGCTAACGGTGCAGACACGCTTGCAATCACATACGCGGAAAAATATAACATCCCGATAAAAAGATTTCCTGCCGACTGGAAAAAGCATGGCAAGGCAGCAGGTCCTATTCGTAATAAGCAAATGGCTGAATATGGTGATGCATTAATATGTTTCTGGGATGGGGTTTCTAATGGAACCCAAAACATGATAGATCAAGCAAGTCGTCAAAAACTGAAAACTTTTATTGTGAGGTATGATAATGAGCGCATTGGAGTGGAGTAAAGAAGATAAACCGTCTTTTCGTAAATGGCTGTCTGGTGTTCTTAAAGAGAACACCGTAAATGTGACGTTTACCAAAAAAGATGGTACGGAACGTGTCATGAAGTGCACGTTACAAGAAAACGTTGTTGTTCCTTACGAGCAAAAGACTGACCGTAAGAAAGAAGCAAACGACGATGTGTTTGCTGTGTGGGATGTTGAAAAGAGTGCTTGGCGTTCTTTTAAAATTGATTCAGTCAAACGAATTGACATGGTGGCATGATGGGTCTTGATATTGTTAACAAAGGTGCAAAGGGCGGCACAGAGCTCTTAATTGAGGAGTTCAAAAGCCACATTGATGAAAACATCTGGAAGCATTTTCATATTGTTCCTTCTCGCTTTCGAGGTCACGAAGCGGGAAAGATTCCCATCTATTGGGCTCACGATCTTGTAGGTGATCCTGAGTGTGAACACCTTAAGGCAGGTGGTTATAACCAATACGAAAAGCTTGTGTTTGTTTCCAACTGGCAAATGCAACAGTTTGTCAGCTATTATGGTATTCCATGGCACAAGTGTGTGGTCATTCAAAACGCAATCAATCCAATCCCTTCTAAAGAGAAAGATGATTCTGTAATTCGAATTATCTACCACACCACACCTCATCGTGGTCTCGAGCTTCTTGCTCCTGTGTTTGATAAACTTTGTGAAAAGCACGACAACATTGTTCTTGATGTTTTTTCAAGCTTTAAGATGTACAACTTTGAAGAACGCGATAAGCAATATCAAGAAGTGTTCGACATGCTTAAAGCAAATCCTAAAGTGAACTACCATGGCTTTGCTGAACAGTCGGTTGTTCGCGATGCTGTTGCTAGTGCCCATATTTTTGCATATCCTTCTATTTGGATGGAAACGAGCTGCCGTGCGCTTATGGAGGCAATGTCTGCTGGTTTAATTTGCGTTCATCCAAACTACGGAGCACTCTACGAAACGGCAGCGAACTGGACATGGATGTATCAGTTCCTTGAGGACAAGCGTGATCACGCAATGTTGTTCTATCATCAACTTGACGCGGCAATTCAAAATGTTCATAACGAACAAATTAAATTGCGGTTGATTAATCAACAAAGTTATAGTAATATCTTCTATGGATGGGAAATGCGTAAGCAGCAATGGACGCTGTTCCTCAAGCAGATTCTTAACGAAAAGAAGATTCAATACTAAAATGATTATCATTGACTACAACCAGATTGCTATCTCCAACATCATGGCACAAATTGGCAATCACACAAATGTCAAGCTTGAAGAGGATCTTGTACGGCACATGATCCTCAATAAAATTCGTGGTGTTCGTCAGATGTTCAAAGAACATCAAACTGTTGTTATTGCCTGTGATGGCAAAAACAACTGGCGAAAAAACATATTCCCAAACTATAAAGCCAATCGTAAAAAAGACCGCGAAGCTTCTGACTTTGACTGGGCAGGCGTATTCGATCTTCTCAATAAGATTCGGGACGAACTCAAAGAAAACTTTCCCTATATTGTCATTCACTTAGACCACGCCGAGGCCGACGACATTATTGCGTCACTCGTGTCGAAGTACGGTGTAGAGCTAAATAACAATACAGCCGAAGACATTGTTATTGTTTCAGGTGACAAAGATTTTGTTCAATTACAGCAATATGCCAACGTAAAACAATACGATCCAATCAAGAATAAAATGATTGCTCATAGTGACCCATCAAAGTTTATCAAAGAGCAGATTATTAAGGGTGATCGCGGCGATGGTGTGCCTAACATTCTGTCTAGCGATGATTGCTTTGTGAGTGGCGTTCGCCAAAGAAAGGTAACTAGCAAACTCATCTCCAATCTCATGGAGAATGGGATTGATGACCAGCCCGAAGACATCAAGCGTGGTTACATGCGTAACCAACAGCTGATTGACCTCTCATTTGTTCCCAACGATATTGTTTCAAAAGCGATTGCAGTATTTGAGCAAGAGAAGGATGGATGCAATATAAAGAGAAGTAAGATGTTTAATTACTTTATTAATAAGAAGCTTAAAAACCTTATGGAGTGTGTTGGGGAATTCTAATGAAAAGACAAAGCATGTATGAGATTTTAGAGCAGGTGTCTAAATGCAAGACACCTGCTGAGAAGGTGGAGGTATTGCGCAGGAATGATAATGGTGCATTGCGTACGGTGCTAAAGTACGCTCTTGATCCTCAAATCAAATTTGCTCTGCCTAAAGGTGATCCTCCTTTTAAACCGTGCCCGTATGTTGATCAAGAGGCAAGACTGTACACAGAGGTTCGTCGTCTCTATTTGTTTCTCGAGGGTGGTAATCCAAACCTAACAAACATTAAACGAGAAATGTTATACATTCAGTTAATTGAGTCAATCGACCCTAAAGATGCAAAACTCGTTAACTGTATGAAAGATAAAAAATTGCCGTTTAAGGGAATCACGGCAAAAATTATCAATGAAGCATTCCCCGATCTAATTCCTGTCAAGGAGAGTCAGAAAGCATGAGCAAGACGTTTAAGAAGTCGTCAAAAGTTGCTGACGATTACGAAAACAACGGTCACTACTTCAAATATCAGAAAAGCAGACAAGACCGTCAATCTTTTCGAAGTATTGATAAATACATTAAAACCCAGGATTTTGATAGACTGGATGATCTGTCAGAATATGATTACAACAACTACAAGTAAGGGGAACCTTAATGTATAAAAAGCGTCTGTTTTGGGATTCAAAACTAGCTGATAAAATTGAAGATGTACTTTTAAAGTTTGTTGGTTGGTACACAGATAAAAAGTATGATTGGAATCTTCAAAAGAATGAGGACCCTCAACAAAATCTTACCCTCGAAGAAAGCTACTCATACAACTACGTTATTCCTCAAGAAATACCGGCCGTTGTTGTCGAAGAGGAAAAGGTAGAGACAAAACCCAAAGCAAAGAAAAAACAATCGCGTAAGAAAAAAGCAGAAAAGTAAATTATGCCGACGTATGAATTTCGTAATGTAGAAACTGGTGAAATAGTTGAACGTGTGATGCGGATGTCAGAATACGATGACTTTGTTAAAAACAACCCGCACCTAGAAAGATTCTTTTCTGCTGCACCACCAATCGGTGATCCTATCAGGCTCGGGTTGAAAAAACCGGACGATGCGTTTAGGGATAGACTTAAGGATATCAAGAGCACGCATTATAAGAGCAAAATTAACACGTTCTGAGGGTCAATGAGAAAAGCAATTAAAAAAGCAAGTAAAAAACAGCCATCCAGTGTTTTTGTTAACGGCATCAAGCTCCCCCATACCAACCTTCATTTAAACAACATAACTCCTCTTACAGATAATCAGCAGCGCGCATTTGATAGTTTCTACCAAGGTAGAAACATGCTTCTTCATGGTCTTGCTGGTACAGGTAAAACATTTATGTCCCTGTATCTTGGCCTTGATAGCGTAATGAAAAAATCCTCCCTTCATAGTAGCGTCGTAATTGTTCGCAGTGTCGTACCTACACGTGATATTGGTTTTCTACCTGGTGACGAGTATGATAAGATTAAAACATACGAAGCACCATACAGAGGAATTTGTAGTGAGTTGTTTGGTAGGGACGACGCTTATGAAATACTCAAGCGTTATAAAGTAATTGACTTCATTACCACATCATTTATACGTGGCATAACAATTAACAATGCAATAGTAGTTGTTGATGAGTGTAACAACATGAACTTCCATGAGCTTGATAGTATTATTACTAGAATGGGTTCAAATTGTCAGTTGTTGTTCTGCGGTGATTATAGACAGGCCGATCTTTCAAAACAAACAGAGAGAGATGGTCTGAAACATTTTATGAAGATACTGGAGGAAATGTCTTGCTTTGATCACATTGAATTTAAAGAAGATGATATTCTTCGCTCTGATATGGTTAAACAGTATATTATTACAAAAGACAAACTAGGATATGAGAACAAAGTATTTTGATCATGAGAAACATTTCGATTCTATTGAATTAGTTTCTGAAGAACTGGATGGAGAGCGTTACTATACGCTCCCCACCGGGGAACGATATAAATCTGTGACAACAATCTTATCTGCTCTCAATAAGAAATCTATTATGGAGTGGCGTAAGCGTGTTGGTCCAGAACAGGCCCAGAAAATAACAACGCAGGCTTCGACACGTGGTACAAAGCTTCATGCAATTGTTGAGAAGTATATTAACAATGAAGAAGACTTTCACGTTAAGTATAATCCCTCTACTATCGATCTGTTTAAATCGATTCAACCAATTATTGATGAGCGTGTTGAAAAGGTTTATGGACAAGAGTTTCCTCTATACTCACATCTGTTGAAGACAGCGGGCCGCTGCGACCTGTTTTGTAGGTTTGATGGTATGAATACAGTTGTTGATTTTAAATCCTCTTCCAAGTTAAAGCGGGAAGACTGGATCGAAAATTATTTTCTTCAATGCACAGTGTATGCAGTAATGATTCAAGAACTATATAATATCAACGTTCCTAGAATAGCTGTTGTTATTGGTGTGGAGAACGAACAGCCCCAAGTGTTCGTTAAAAAGACGACAAGTTTCTATCCTAGAGTCAAAGAGGTTTTTTGTAAATGAATGTTTTTACAATTGCCCGCGAATGTTTCAACGAACCTGAACAATATTCTATTGTTTCAACTCGGGCTCAAATTTACGCTTCTTTGTTTGCGCGCGGAATGGTTGATCGTGAAGAATATTTCAATTTAATTG
>OGVT01000005.1_pt1 | contig 29477 bp, 57 predicted proteins | sample 1575831 | NCBI WGS metagenome assembly OGVT01 (sample SAMN07581542, study PRJEB24739) | freshwater metagenome | place: Singapore | collected 2015-04
GTTTCCCAGTCACGATAACCACAGCGCCCAATCAGTTGAAAACTGACTGTTAGTCGCACTAATGATCCAGCTAGTTGCCAAAATAGCACCAATCACTATTGGTGCTAAACCTTGCTTAAATGCCAGAACATACGCACTGTGTTGATTGGCTTGAACCCACTTGGCAGTTGAATAAGTTAATAAAGAACTCGGCAACATGACACCAATCATGGCGAGCACCATGCCAATCGTGCCCCACATATATTGAGCATATAAACCAACCGCTGAATTAATCCCAATATGCCAACCCATCATAGCAATCACTAAGATATTGGGGCCAGGCGCAGATTGAGCAATTGCAATGGATGCAGAGAATTGCGCTTCAGTCATCCAGCCATTTTGATTAACTAAATGACGATGCATCTCAGGAATCACGGTCACCGCCCCACCGACCGCCATCAACGAAACAGCCATGAAGTGTAAAAAGACTATACCCCAGTCAGCCCATGAAAAGCTCAGCATGACTTCACCTTGCGATAAGTCATATAAATAGAAAACAGTCCCAAAGTGAGCAAGACATAAATCAAAGGAATTTTGACAAGCGCCACCAACACAAAACAAATTGCCGCCAAAGCAATTGAAGGCCAATATCCTAGCGGATGTTTTTTAAGCGCACTGGCAAGCTTTAAGGATGAAGGGGCCCTGGTTTCATTGTTTATGTTTGATAGAGCAAATATAGAAAGTTCTAACGAGATAAAAAAATTTAATCCGCAAAATATGGGGAATTCCCGGTAGCCTTCAGATACTCAGATTTGAAATTCTCTCGGTCGGAAAAGATTTTAACTTCCCCTCCATCCTTTAGGGTATCAAAAAACTTTCTTTCGGCTAACCTCTGTGCGGCACGCTTCGCCATTTTTCTGAACTCCGCCCTGGTCATTTCCCCGCTTTCGTAGTTTGAGACCCAGCCATATTCTATTCCTCTGTTACCCGATGAGTAAGGGTTTTGAACTTTTAGTATGGCATAAAATATTCCCTCTTTCATTTTGTATGCTTGGTGATTTCGATTCCTAATGTTTTGAACTGTGCTTCGTCCAACAGGATATAGCTGATTCCCCTTTGCTCCCAGTCGATGTCGCAGTCGACCAGGTAATTGCGGCAGGCCTGTTCGAAGTTGCTCGGTGTGAGCTCTTCATTGATGTATATCCTCACCCGTTCGCCGCTAATCCACACCCGAAGGTGCTTCATCGCTCGACTTGCATGTGTTAAGCACGCCGCCAGCGTTCGTCCTGAGCCTGTCCCTTTTATAACATAATTGGTAGTAATTAATATTTTAGGGCTGCGCTCAAACGGAATAAATATTTCGTCCTTGTTCTTTCTGTTTACCGTTACTCCTTCGGTAATTAGCGGAAATAAATCTTCAAAATTAAAGTTTCGGCGCACGTCATCAAATGCTAAGACTTGGCTATCTATGCTCACACGCTGGTAAACAAAATCGCCTTTGTTATCGTATTTTTTCCCGTCAATCACAACCACGTTTTTAAATGCTTTCAATGCGTTTATCATTATTGACTTACCGCTTCCGCCGTTTGGATTGTCGTCAATTTCTTGATCATTAAAAATAATTGCTTTCTGGTGCGTTTTATCCTTGTAGCTGTGAATTAGATAACCTAGTGCAGTGCTAAGCGCATGCATTCTCACTTCATAATTATCACTAACTTTCAAACACAAATCAGCGAAATCGTTATCAATATCTTCTGTCTGTACCCAGTTACGCTGTATTATCTGCCGCTCCCATATAAAACCATTAATATCAATGTAGCTTATTAACTCTGTTTTATCCTTGTCAACTTTCAAAACACCGTTTAAAAATGGAATAAATGCTGTTTCTTTGGTATCCTGTAGTATTTTGACATCGATTGATTTTAACAACGTTAAAAATTGGTCGGTAAACATAGAGCTGTTTTTTGAGCAATAATTAAATACTGCTGGCTCCTTATCTTCCAATGTATTTAACACATACTCCTTAATTAATGATGGACTGCTAAATGACAAAATATTTGATTTTACTTTAACAAACGTAGGAATTAAAGCCCCTTCGGGGAAATACTTATAAAATCCTGAATCTTCAAGGAAATTTTTAAATTTCAAGCTATCTATAGAAATCTTGCCTTTGTTGTCAATATTCCAAAAAATATCGTTTGTAGTGTTGCCCATTATTTCGGCTATCACTTCATCATTAACGCTAAAACGTTGCTGTATTTCCTGCGTTGGTATTTTTGAACGAATAGCGTTTTCAATCTGTTTTCGCTTGCGGTCATCCTCAAAAAATTCTTCACTAAATACATTGCTACGGTATGCGCTTCGAATTGCTGCGGCTGCCTCGCTATGGTCAAAATCGTCATTAATTAAATGCGTTGTCGCTATATATTCGCATGTTTCTTTGCTTACACCAATCCGGCAACATACACCGCCAAATTGAAATACTGAATTATTACGGTTGCCCTTGCCGTATGGATGGTTTTTATTTAACCATTTTAAAGCAATATCAATCAACCTGTCTTCGTCGGTTATTGGAATTATTGCGGCTCGCTCAGCTCGTTTGTATGGCTCCAGCTCGTTAATTTCAGTAAACGGCACTGCATCCCAATTTGTATATAATTCAGGATCATAACTTACAAAACACAAACGACTAATATTGCTGTTTTTTACGTCAAAAAATAACGGCTCATTTATGTAATCTCCGTAGGCTTTAAATCTTTTCCGGTAATCGTCCTTTGATGACTTGGGAATACTTACAACTGCCTTGATCCCATCCCCCGAAGGTGAACGAAACAACATAACCGTATGGCTGTCGTTTTTCAGCTTATCCCAAATGCGTTGGTAATCTTCATCTGGCAAATGATCATAATCCGTAATCATTAATCCGCTGGCTTCCTGTATGTCGTTATCGTTTCTATTTACCGCTATTCCACCAAATAAGACCGCGTGCAGCTTTTTCTTTGCTTCATCATATTCTGCCTTGGGTAGCGTTCTTATATGCTCTATTTCGGCTTTATATGACGTTTTAAGACGTTGTGCAACCTCTTCCAATGTTAGGTCAAACGCTTTTGTCGTACCAAGCACGCCAGCGAAGACTGAAATTTTAGTCGTTTTCATTTTCAGTATCAAGTTTTAACAGAAAATTTTCAAACGATTTACGTAAGATTAAAACCAAGCATTTTCTATTAGACAAATTATTATATTTAAAAAATTCACAAATAGCATTATAATCATCTAATGGTTGATCAATGTAATCAAAAACTAATTCTGTTATTTTTTCTGCTTCAAAATCGTAAAACAAATAATAATCGTACATTTTTGATTGATTGTAGCCATCAGCGGCCTTTTCAATAGCTCTTACAGCTAATTTAACTTCGGAGTTTTCTTTTTTTGTCATAAATAAAAAAGCCCATCAGATTTACGGCGGTGAGAGCGCACGCAAACCTAACAGGCCAATATCTTTTTAACTTTTGGAATCTCTCACATTCCAGTTAACTTTACAAATATAATATTATTTCCCTCCCCTCCAAACTTTCAAACACGCATCATATCGCTCGAGCTGCTTGCTGTAATAATCTGGCAGCGCTTTCCAATCATGATACGCCTTAAAATGGTGCATAATTGTTGAATGATCGCGCTTCATCCAAGCGCCAATAGTTTTAAACGTTTTCTCGCAGTCATAGCGAGCAATTAAACTAAACACTACTCGCGCCTCGCATAGATCTGCAAGCTTTGATTTCGATTTTAAACGCTCCGGAGTATGTCCATAGATATTGGCAACAATTTGCCCCAATCTGTCAAGCTCAGTGCCTAAGCCGCCATTTTTTAGGTAGTGTTGGTAATATATAGCCTGCGGCCAGTCCTTGAAGCTCGCAAACCATTCGTTGTTAACCATCACGTCTATTTTATCGCCGTTGTCTGCAAGTACTATCATTTGTTACCTCCTTGTATTTTATCACGAAGCCATTTTGCACCATCCAAATAACCTAAATCATACATTGTTTTTGGTTCATATCCATTTTGTATCTCCTCATCACTTGGTAGTTCTACTACCCCCAAGGCTTTAATATGTTTCTCTATAATGGAATCAATTACGGATTCATTATACCTAAATATATATGTTTTCATTGAAAGCATTGAATTTCTCAATTGTTCTTCCGTGTATAGTTTCATTTCGCTGCTCTCTTTTTCTCGTTATACTTACGTTTGCTCTCGCGCACTTGATTGCGAAATTTAAAAGCTTCATCAGCTTCGGTTTTCAAACGCTCGAAATCTTCCTGCAATATTGCAAGCTCAGCGCGGTCAGTATTACGAATATTTAAAACAGTCTCATAGTCGCTTGACAGTGTTTTATACCGATCGCGCATTAAATTAAACTGAGTTGTTGCCTCATGCACCTTAATGTCTTGCTCGTGCGCTTGCCTAACCATGTGACGCAGTTCGGCTTTTTTCTTTTTTAACGCGTCAATTAAACGCTGGTTCACAATTACCGCAACGATTGAAGCGGTGGCAGCTCCTATAAAATAGGTCGCAATAATTTGTATTGTCATATATTTTGGTTTATTAAATTATAAATTGCGCCTTCGCTGATTCCCATACGCTCCGATATTGCGCGCCAAGTTAGTTGGAAATCTTCGCGAAGTATTAAAATAGCCTCAACCTTAGCAGAATGTTTTAACTCTAAAAATAAAGGCTGTGGCTCGTTAACTATTATCGGCTCGCCGTCGTAGTGTATTATCATTGTTACCTCCAAATGTTTCGTTGTAGTATTGCTCAAATTTGTCTATAGGTTTCCAAAGGCGACCCTTAACTAAAAACATTCCTCTTTTAAAAAAATGTTCCATCTCCTCCTTGTGCGTTGCTTTGGCTTGTTCGATAATTTCTATCCATTTTAAAGAATCCTTTAAATACAGATTATCAATTAACCACTCTATGCTACTTTGTTTATTGTTGCTCATAAGTTTATCCATTATGTTGTCCGCATTTGTGTTTGTGTTGAACATACCACATTATTCTAAATGTACCCAAGACAAAGAAGTAAGTATCAAATTCATTAATTTCATCTGTTGATTTACATATACCAGTATGGTACGCTCTTACTTTTGTTTTAAGTGTTTTTGCTGATTTTGGGAAAGTTTCAAACGATATAGTATATCGCTTTGTTAGTTCAAAAGATTTATACATATAATTTAGTAGTTTGTTTATTGTTGCTCATTGTTTAATGCTTTAATTAATGCGTCTGCTTGTTTTACTGCATCTTGTGCAGCATTAGTAAAATGAAATTCTTGAGTTGCGTTATAATTTTGATTTGCGCAAATTCCTTGAAGAGCAAGTACTGCAAAGTATTCACGTTTAGTTAAACCTGCCGTTATACATTCCATTCTCGACCCTCCGTATGGGTCAGTACTTGTTTCTACTATTGAATTTATTGCATCGTTTGGGTTTGTTTTATTGTTGCTCATTGTTTACCTCCTTGTATTTTATCACGCATCCATTTTGCACCAGCTACATAACCAATTCTTGCTGCCGTTTCAATATCTGAATTATCTGGTTCTTGTTTTGATTTAGCAATTATCTCCTCATCACTTGGTAGTTCAATGGGAGTTAGTTGCTCTAACATTTCTTCTAAACCACTAAGAGAATATTTATCATGTCCTCCATCTGCCCATATTTGTGTATAAGCATTTTTAATCTGTTCTTCCGTGTAAAGTTTCATAACTGCCCCCCTCTGTACATTTTACGCAGTTCTTTGCTTGCGTGTTTGGCTACCGGGTTCTGCGGTGTCCATTTCGGCAAATCGTCTGGCTGCTGTGAGTAATCGTAAGGCTTAGCCTCAGTTAATTTGTTCCAAGCCTTGTGGATTAAAAACGCCACCGGTAGGCTGATTGGATAAAGTAGTAAAAATTCGATTGGTAACATAGTTATAGTTTTTTAATGGGGGCAATTAAGCCCCCGTGTGTTTACTATCCTCTTACGCCTCCGTTGTAAGCTCGTTTAACCTTGTAATAAGCCGTTGTATATTTATTGCTTTTGGCAATCTTACAAGCTTGTTGCAAATTAGAAGCGGTAATATAGCCTAAAACCGTAACGCCATTAGATGCTATTACCATGTAAGTGTTTTGTTGTATCGTTGTCATTTCCATGATTCAAACCTACGCACATTCGTTCAACATTCCAAAACATTTGTTGCAAAATAGCAACTTTTTTTACACTTCTATGACAAAACAGCAATACTTTCGGTAACGCTGCGCACAACTGCGGCCTTGCCACCGCTGGCGTTGACGACATTTATAAAGTTTTTCTGTTCGTCTGTTGCGCGGCCTTTAATTGTTTTAACTTCCAGTGCCACGAATACAGCCACTTGCTTGCCTACCATGTCCGGCGTAATTGTAACCGTCTGCCAACCAATTAAATCGCTGCTGCCTGTTACCAAGCCATATCGCACCTTATTCGTTGCATCAAATCCTGTATTATTTCTAAATATGCGCACGTTTTTAAGCTTGCTAACTGCAAGCATAATCTGGCGCATTAAATTTGTTTCGCTCGTTACCGACGGAAGCGGCTCGCTGCGTTGTTTTCCTCGTTCCATTGTTGTAAATTTACAGCGCAGTCGTTAAATATACTCTTCAGTATGCGAATCAAACACACTCCGCCTGACTGAAACGGATTAAAGCAGCTCCTTATGGGGCTGTTTTTATTTACTACGTTGGTACATCTGCCACCTATGCCAAGCCCAGCCGGGTTTGTAACCGCGCCTAAACGCAATCGCCTTCAGTTCTTCCAATGACCGCGCGCCCCATACTTCAACTTTTGCCTCACGTTTCACACGCTCCACGTCTTCAATTGGCACCAACTGGCCTGCAACTTGTTTAAGCTTCCGCGGTTTCTCCGGTGCCTTCGCGCCGCACTCTGGGCAAAATGCCGCTTGATGCACAGCATAACACAGCTTGCACTGCCGCACTGCTTCAACGGCCTGCTGTCTTGCTTGCTTCGGTCTGCCGTCCAATGTCCACTCACGCGCAGCTGTCGGCATCCCATGACGGAACACGTTGCCCGCATGATCTAAAATAACAGCGTGTTGTTTACCTGCTACCGGTCGCAATGCTCGGCCAACTTGCTGAAGATATAACGCCTCCGATTGTGTAGGTCTTAATAATATAGCGCATTCGACTGCTGGAATATCTGTGCCTTCGCTTACAATATCGCATGACGTAAGCACTTGAACGCTGCCGTCTGCCAGTCCGTTTATGCGCCGCTTCCGCTCATCGTCTGCCAATGAGCCATCCACTGCCTCGGCTTTGTAGCCATCAGCTCTGAACTGCTCAGCCACGCGCTCCGCATGTTGAACAGATACGCAGAACACAATAGCTGGTTTTCCGTCGGCAAGCTTCCGATATTCAGCTACCGCGTCGCCTGTTATTTTTGGCTTATCCATAGCCGCGTCAAGATCGCCCCGGTTATAATCGCCAGCAATACGTCGCACGCCTGTAAGGTCTGCCACCGATGCAGCGTAAACCTTCGGCGCACATAGATAACCCGCATCAATTAACTGGCTCATTCTAACGCCTTCTAAAAGCACGTCGAACGCATCGCCTAATCCTTTACCATCCAAACGGCACGGAGTTGCTGAAACGCCCAATATGTACGCCTGTGGCTGTGTTTCAATTATAGCATGCCAACTGCCTGCAACAGCGTGGTGAGCTTCGTCGCATATAATTAAATGGTACTGCCCTATGTCTCGGCGCGCAGCTGTCTGCACCATGGCTATCTGTAGCGGCCAATCTAACTGCATTGGATAACCCTGCGCAATAGCGCCCCAAGGAATACACGCCGCTGAAACCTTGCTGATCGTCTGCCTTAACAGTTCCTGCCGATGCACGATAACAAGCACGCGCTTCCCTTTATTTACTGCCTGCCTTGCAATCTCGCAAAATATAACCGTCTTCCCCGCGCCTGTGGGCAGCTGATATAATACGCGCCTGTGTTGCGTGAACGCCTGCCGTATTTCAGTTATGGCGGCCTGCTGGTAATCTCTCAATTGCATCTTTTAATCTATTATATATAACCAAGCTTTGCGGCGTGCGCTTTTCCCACCGGTGAATTATCGACCTTGATATTTTCAATTCGTCGCAGATGCTGCTCAACGTTCGGCCTTTCTGTTTTGCTAATAATTTTAAATCTTGTATCATTTGTTGCAAATCTAAAACATTTTTTTTAATATTGCAACATGAAAACCGAAATAGCAGTATTAACCCGCACCTGTATAAACGGCGTGTGGTGGTTCACAGTATGGCATGAAGGCCGTATGCGTGGTAAATTTATTGAGCGCGAATTAGCCGAGCATTTGAAACGTGAGCTATCCGCAGGGAAATTAAAATCCCCTATGTATTATGTGTTTGAATATGCCGTTGAACGCCTCGGCTCGACGCATTACATAACTGAGTTTATTCAGGAATCAATGGAGCAGGAAGCGGAGCATTTACAGGATGCATTCAACTACGGCAAAAACGATTCTGATTATTTTTTTGACGCAAAAGATTTTTATAACCGCACCTATGTCACAATACCTAAGTAAATCAAGATTAGATTTAATACATCGCAGCCCATATCTTTATTGGTGGAAATATTTAAGCGGCGAATATGTTGAACCAGAACCAACGCCAGCGCTGACGTTTGGCAAAGCGTTTCACTGCCGCGCATTAGAGCCGAGCGAATGGGGAAATCGTTACACAATAGCGCCCATGATTGACCGCCGAACTAAGGAAGGTAAAGAACGCTGGCAGGAATTTGTGGAAGCCACAGCAGGGAAGGAAATAATAACGCGCGATCAAGACGCGCAGATTGAAGCCATGCACCGCAGTTTAATGCGTCACCCAATGGCTAACCACTTACTAACTTGCGCAGGTGAATCCGAGCAGCAATTGGATTGGGTATTAGACGGCCAACCATACCGCGGTGTATTGGATAAACTTACTGATTCGGGGTTTATCGTTGATATTAAAACAACGGACGACGCAAGCCCGCGCGGCTTTGCTTATAGCGTTAAAAAATACCGCTACCATGTGCAGGCCGCCATGTATTTGGACGGCGTGACTGCGACAGGAACGAAACCGGAAGCGTTTATATTAATCGCGATTGAGAAAGCCGCCCCATATTTATGCGCTGTATACTATCTGACCGATGCAGATATTCAAGCAGGCCGCGAAGCATATAAAGCCGACGTTGAAACTTACCGCCGCTGCATGTCGTTAAACGACTGGCCGCAGTATGGCACCGAAGTAATGCCTTTAAATTTAAATTTATGAATCAAGATAAAAACTTTCGCATTGAATGGCGATTAGAAGACAGTGAAAAATGGGTTGTAATTTCCATTTATCAAGAAAATTCCTATTGGGGATTTTATGAATTTCCATTAATGGATTATAAAAACAAAAATTCTGATTGGACTTTTAAGGATCAAATAGAAGCAAAAATTTGGGGCAAAGCCGAAGGATTAAATGAAATGTTTAACCAATTGGAAATCAAATACAATAATTTAAACTTATGACAACAGAAATAACAACCAATGAAACCGCTGAAACTTTCAGCTTACAATCGTTTGAACACGCGCAACGCGTTGCTAAAGCCCTGTCCAGTTCTACCATGATCCCCAAGGATTATCAAAACAACATCCCCAACACGCTTGTAGCTTTGGAAATGGCGCACAGAATCGGAGCAAGTCCGCTAATGGTTATGCAGAATCTGCACATAATACACGGCAGGCCGTCATGGAGCAGCTCGTTTATTATTGCCGCGCTTAACAGCTCCGGAAGATTCACTGCGCTGAAATTTAAATCCACGCCAACAACGTGCCAAGCATACGCAACAGAGCGCAGCACTGGCGAGCTTTTGGAAGGTCCGCAGATTACCATTGAAATGGCAACAGCCGAAGGCTGGACTACTAAGCAAGGCAGCAAATGGAAAACAATGCCACAGCTTATGCTGATGTATCGCGCGGCTGCTTTCTTTGGCCGTCTGTATGCGCCCGAAATAATGATGGGTATGCACGCCGTTGAAGAAATCAGCGACGTACAGGAAGCACCGGAAGCGGTTGCTAAATTAAACCAAATCGCTGCTAAGTAATAATGTATAGGTAAAGCGGTCGCCGTATATTGTGGCCGCTTTATTTATTACCTCCATAAATTCCTCAAAATCCTGTGCCACTTTAAACACTTGGCACCCCTCGCTCCAATTCTCAACATAGGTGCTGTTTACTCCTGCCTTGTGGATATTAACGCCAGCGTTCCAAACGTCTTGCTCATTCACATAATCAAACTCTAAATCTCTGTCGCCGTCACGCCATCCTGTAAGCTTGCCCACTTGGCGTAACGCTTGGTATTTTCCCTGATGTAATCCGATTTCATGCGAGCCGCGATATTGACCGGGCTTTAAAATAAATACCCCGCCTTTGGCCTTACCTTCCTGCATGCCTTTCTTACCCGGCTCTGTTGTAGCCGCAAAAATTTGAAAGCACCATTTGCCTTGCTCCTTCCAACTTATAGAAATCCAGTCATCAAATAAATTTGTTACTTTGGCACCAGTTGCAGCGTTGCGTATGCCAACGATGTTAACGTTGTAATCGCCTGTTTCAAACCACTTGTACCCCAACCGCTTAACTGCGGCTTCAATTTGTAGGCGCGTCGGTGTCTGCATGAAAGAAATTAGTTAAAAATTTTCCAACTACTCCCGTAACCTGCACAGCAATAGCTACAGTAGGGTGCTGAATATTTAATGCTGCAATTGTAGTAGATAGCAATAGCAACCCGTCGCCTATCTTGCGCCATTTCTCTGGCGTTGGCTTAGCATATCCCTTAACGCTTGCCTTGACCTTTGTATGCTTTGTTTGATTCATGTTTGTTCTTATGTTTTTTATGTCTGCCTAACTTGCGTTTTGGTTTCTTACGAAATAGTGTTATTGATGCTTTAACCTTTGCCATATCTTAATTATATGATATATCGCTGCCAAAGTCCCAGAAACAATTGCAACTATTCCTGCACTTGCGGAAATTATGGGTTGTATCTCTGTAGCAAAATGAGCCACTGCGCTAATACCGCTTACTGCGGCTAAACTATCGGCTGCGGAATCGTTCAATTTATTCATATCGGTAATGGTGGTGAAGGTTTAGGTATATATTCGCCTTGTGGTAGTTCTAATATCCAAGCGTATTCGGTTTGTGATACTGTCTCTTTTTGTTGGTCGCTAAAAAATGTAAACCAAACATCGTTGATATCTTGAACACAATTAAAACACTCGTATGGTGCGAAGTGTTTACCTTGTATTTGTTCGTATTGTTCTTGGGTTAATATGTAGCCTATCATACTTGGCGAGATAATGTGGTTTGAAACGCTTGAACGGCAGTATAAAAATTATTTGCTTCGGTGTCTGTTAATCCGTTGCCAATAAAGGCAAATCTAAAATCATTTGTTGTATAACCGTCAGCGTATGGGCTATTTGAATTTAAACTTGTATTTCCTATAAATACTTTCCAATTTGGCAAAGTGCCGCCTGAATTGAATGTATTTTTTTTTGTTGAATTATTAAAAGTTGAAGTGACTGTATTTGATTGACGGTAAGCGTGAAAAAATCCTTTTAATCCGTTTTCTGTTGCTATTCCTGAATTACCATTTAAACGTGCGTTATAATTATTACTTTGATTATATAGAATAATAGCGCTTTGTGTTGCTCCAGCAAATGAACCCATATTTACTACATCACTTTTGTTTTCACTATTTGCTCTTGATGTGTAAAACCCAATGCCGTTTGAATTTACATTTAATTCAGTGCTTGGAGTTAGTCCAGTATCCATATATCCTGTTGTTCCATTTGGAGTCGCACCTGTACTTGCAAAAGTCCAACCACCGTTAAATGTACCAGTAAAACTTGAACTCTTTAAATTCTGCGCACAAGCAGCAGCACTTGCCCCAACCATTGGATAAATCGCTTTCATTGCAGTCCATATAGAATAAGACTTCATATCCAATACTAATTGGTTTACCGCAGTTTTTTCAGTTGCTGAAAGTGTACCTCCTGCTGCTGTTACTCGGTCAAAAAATGCTTGTGCATCGGCATCGTAAACAATACCACCTGCACTTGCCAATATCCCGTGTGTTGCTATTATCATAATTATGCAGATATATCGCCAAAGAGATAACATTCAGTACCACTAATAAATACCAATGTTGCACCGCTATATTGAGCAGATAACTTCAACTTACCGCCATTGCTTCTAATTGTCATTCCTGAACCTGCTACAATGGTTGTCTGCCCTGCTCCGTATTGTGCCAATAATATCTGTGTTCCTGCACTGAATGTTGATGCAGGTACGGTTAAGTTATTAGCACTTGCCACGTTCATCTCAACCAATTTATCGGCATCACTTGCAACCAATGTATAAGATGCAGTCTGTCTATTAGCAGTTATTAACTTGTTGGTCTTGGTATCAATCTGAGTTTGAATAGCGGATGTAACGCCGTTCAGATAACCAAACTCAGTGTTATCTACTGAACCGCTACCAATTGCAGTTGCATCAATACCACTTGCAGGGGCTACGCTAATATTACCGCTTCCAAGTAATGAAGTAGAGTTAATGGTTTTTATGTTAGTACCGCTAACTAATGACGCTTGTTTGCCATCAATTTGGGTTTGAATTGCACTTGTTACACCGCTCACATATCCTAACTCGGTATCGGTCACACTACTTACTGCAACTTTACCACTTGCATTGGATATTACTGCTCTTGATGCGGTTAGGTTAGCAGTTGTAATTGTAGTGGCTGCACCTGTTATTGTGGCTTGTTTAGCATCAATTTGCGTTTGGGCATCACTTGTTAAACCGCCAATATATTGAAACTCTGCATTGCTTACGCTGCCATCGGCAATTTTAGCCGCATCAATTCCCGTTGCTACCTTTGCATTGGTTACTGCGGAATTATCAATCGTCCACGTTGCACCTGAATTAGATACCGTGATATCGCCTTTATCCCCATCACTTATTCCACCGCCTCCGCTATACTGCGGAATATTTAACGTACTGCCTACTAATGTAGCGGCTCCGCTTGTTCCTGTAGTAGTAAGCGTTAAGCTGCCCTGCTTAGAATCCAATTGTGTTTGGATAGCACTTGTCACACCATTTAGGTAACTATATTCGGTATTGTCAACAGTACCTGCACCAATATCAGAAGCGTATAAAGTTACCGCGCCAGTTTTGCCGGCAACAGATTGCACTGGTGCTTCAGCTTTTAGCTGCGTTATGCTTACTTTTTTGGTTGTACTTGCTGAAGTATCTACAATTGGCAGCACGTCGCCGCCATCGATTGTAGTGATTGCGGTTAATTGCGATATTTTTTGATCGGCCATAGTTTCAAAATTAATCAATCAGCGCCGCGTAATCGTTAACAAATTACACGTCCGAAATAATAAACCACTGCGTCCCGTTACTTATAATTGTTTTGCTGCCGTATAAATTATTAATCGTGGTCGATGTTCCGCCATTGATATTGAACGTTCCGGCATCAATAGTTACAACGTGGGCGGTTGCCGTTTTAATGAAATAATATTTTTTCCCCATGCTTTCGTCTGCATCAGGTAAATTTATAACCACGTTCCCGTCGGTGCTGTTGCAAATTATAAGCTCGTAACCATTTGTTAGGGTGTGCGTGCCGTTCGTATAGGTTACGCTTGCATTATGTTCTTGAACATGCCACGATACTGCTTCTGTTGCATCGTCATAATTAAGCATGACTTCCCAACGTGTATTTAATGTCGGCTGTGATGCTGGCGCTCCATCGGCATCGCTAACCAAGTACTCTAACATGGTTGCGGGAATACGGGAAATCATAGATTGATAACTATTCACTTGCGTTTCAATCAAATTAATTCGGTCGCGTAATATATCGCCCTGCTTGCTTGCAATTCGTAATCCTTCGCCCGTTGTTGTCGTGTTAGTATATACAGGAGCTATTCCAAGCCATTCGCCTTCCCATTGATCTTGCCGCGGATTAAACGAAGCGCCATTTAATACCCATGTATAGCTATCAAAATATAGCGATTTAATTAAATCCAAGCTTCCGGAATCTATCCAAGTGCCGCGCACCACTGGCACAAAATTAGCATATAATGACGACAGCCCAACACCAAGCATTTTTGTTGGTGTGCCTTTAGTTACACTATCCCAACCCCCAAAAAACTCATCAGCAATTACCCACTGCGTTCCATCATTAGCCCATATATTACCAACGCCGTATTTGTTTCCAGAATAGTAATACTTTGGTTTTAGCTGCACCTGCGTGCTATTTTTTGTATTGGAGGTTGCCGGCGTGAAATCCTCTGATATGTTCCAAACGAAATCGGGATTCTGATAATCCGAAGATTCGGCAAAAGCCACCTGAATACTGCCCCAATAGTTTACATCCAATGCCGCTGGCGTACTCCATACAGAAGTTTGTTTTGCAGGCCTCAGTAATCGCGGTAAATTATTCTGATACAATAATTGTGTAATGGATTGAACGCTATCAATTTTAACTTTTAGAATATTGTACCCCGCTGGAGGCGTTGTGCATTGCTTTTCAAATTTGTACGTCACCCAATTGCCCTGCAAATTGCTAATATCAATTTTTTCAACTCCCTTAGGTACGCTTGTCGCCGTAATCCAATACCCATCGGCGTCCAATATTTTAATTGCACCACTGCCATTTTCCAACCATATCATTAGCTTGTATTCATAACTTACACGGGCATTGGTCAAACTTGCTGGGTAATTGGATTTTACAACCACCTTTACTTTTAACGGGTGTTCATCAGGCGTTGACCCCGTAGGAATATCAGTAGCAATCAACTCCAAAGGCGTAGTAGTTCGATTCGGTCGCGTTCTTATTATGCTTGCTGCATTAATTCGCTCCGTGTCAATCGTTAACGTTTTAAACGCTGGCTGATAATATAAATTAGGTTTGGCTGCCCACTGTGGCCGCACTGGCAATGTGCCAAGCTGTTGCCTGTGGCTGTAAGTGCCAGTGCCTTGATAGCTTAATGTATAATTGTAGCGCCGGTATGTAATAGTAGAACCGCTATAAGCTGCGACATCAGTAAGCCAATAGCCGCCGTTAGCGTGCATAAATCGAACGTTAAATATTTCGCAAACCTGCTCTATAGCTTCCTTGCAGGTAACCATATTTAAATCATAATACCAGTTTGCAGCCAGGTCTATAGCCTTCACATCTTGAAACGGATCGTAGTCGTCCAAAAATGTATTGATATTAACGCGCAACATGTCCACTCCTTTACGCGTGGCATCTGCTGCATACATGCTTTGAGCATCAAAAAAATAGTAATCCGTCTTGCCTAAATACGGCCAATAATCATGCAGCTCTATTTCTTGTAAGCACTCGCGAAACAATACGTTAAGCTGTATATATCCATCAGTAAACCATGAATTTTTAACGTTATAACCGTCTAACAATTCCAACCCATCAACGGCAGTTAATTCTATTACAGGCTTGCCGTCTATGCTTTCGCGCAATCTGTTTAACTGATCCGCTAAAACTCGACCAACAAACCACAAATCAGAACCACGCCAAATTATCATAGTCCAGTAATTCTCAGCCTCCGTTTGAATTGCTACAAACGCATCAAGCACTGTGCTATTTGGTATTACCCAACGCGCTGTTACTCTGCTTGACATAACCCTGTTTTCGTGCCACTTGCTTCCCTCGCCGTCGCGATCAAGTGTGAACCCTTCGCCCGCTAATTTTAACTCAGTCCCCGCCGTTGCGCTGCCTGTAGGTGCGTCGTGTATCTCTACCTTCCAATCGGTATTATTGAAGCTTTTAAATGTTCCGTAATATTTGCGTGCCATTATCCGCGTGAGTAATCGTTGTTGTATCTGTTTAAAACTATAGCCAAATCGCGGCCGCTTATGTGTGTGCTTGCAATATAGCCGCTTTCATTTCCTGCGCCTCCAATCATATCTTTTAATTTATCTAAAGGTGCAATTACTTCGGGGTTACTTCGCGCTCCCGGATATTCTCCCATCAAACCCAATGTAGGCCCGTAAACAATACCCCCATCTGCAAACGCTGTAAACTCCGGTCCTTTCTTCAACTGCGCCGTAATTACCGCAGATCCTGCAACCAACGCCACCCCCGCTGCCGCTGCTGCTATTGGATTGGCAAGTATTAATTTTTGGAAAGCGTCCGAAGCTATAGCCGTTGTAATCAATGCCGCACCAAATGCTTTCATAAAATCTGCGACAGCCTTTAAGGCAACGTTTCCAAAGTTTCTAAATGCACCTTGTTCGCCTGCTATCATGCCGCCAATTGCTTCACCGATTGCGGTTAACGTGCTTTCAATAAGCTGCTCAAATGCCGCGTCGATAGCGTCGCGCATCTGTACTAAATCTTTTATGAAGCTGCTGTATTCGGTTTGTACGTCGATTTTTAATTGAATTGGTTTTTTGTTTACTTGCTTAGCAACTTCATCCATAGAGCTGCTTAACTTCAAACCTGCTCCCTTTAAATCCTCAACTTTTACCGGCTCAGCTTTAAATTTTTTACCAAATGAATCACTATAATTTTGCGCGGCTTTAAAACCAAATTGATTATATATACCCGTATAATTTTCAAGTGCTTTAGCAATTATTTCTTTTTGCTTTTCTGCAGCCTGCTTTGCCAAATCTTCGCGCTTTTTATTGGCTGCTACAATGTTCTCAGTTATCAAATCCTCTTTACGCTTTTCAAGCGTCATGATGTAGTTTGATATCTCAGTATATTTCGCGCTATATTTCTGCTCTTCCGCAAGCTGTGCGCGTCTGCCTTTTATAGTCTCTTCAACGGCTTTTAATTCAGCGTCACGCAACTGCTGATCAGTTAACCCCTTGCGCTTGGCGTTACTGATTGCTTTATTTATAACTTCCTCATCAAACCCGCGAATAAGCTGCGCGGTTTCCTTAGCCTTTTCCTGTTGTACTTTATAAAAATCTTCGGTATCTTTTTTTGCTTTCTGCGTTTTGCGCCCAACCTCAGCAAATGCCATAGCAATCCCAGATATTACTGCAATTGCTGCAACAAATCCTGTCGCCACTAAAGCCGCAGAATATGCACGCGCTGCAACCGTTGCCTGCCCCATTACATACGCTTCTATTTTTCTTATTGCTGTAGTCGCTCCAATAGCAACCGCGCTCTCAGATTGTAATGCGTTCTGTATCGCAGTCAATCCGTTTAGCATTGTCATAATGCCTTGAAGCTTAACCATGCTTTTCTGCACGTCTTCATTTTCAACGCCTACCGCAGCCATTGCCCCCTCAACAACTCCAAATGCCCCGGCTAGTGCATTAGCTCCACCTATTACAGCGTCAAGCTTCCGCGTATCGCTGGCAAAATATCCAATCTCTGCGCGAGTGTCGCCGATTTCGTCCTGCATCCTACCGGCTTCGCGAATAAATTCGTCAGCCATTTCGGCGAATGCTGGCCCCATTGCTCGAGCTTCCATTGCCATAGTTTGCAATTGACGAACTACGCGAGCTGTTGGCTTAGCACTCGCTAAAGCTTGCAGCCTATCCTGTATATCCTTAGCAGCTTTGGCAACGCTTGCGCTCATGCCGTCGCCGCTTTCCTGTACTAATTTAACGGCCTTGTTAAAATTAGTTTCAAGCTCTTTTATGTTTGCCCCAATGACAACGTTTAACCTACTCATAATATTATTTTATCTCCATCTTCCTGAAGTAAAAACGCGCCGTCTTCTAACAATAAATAGTTTATTTGTATTACTCCAATTTCGCGCGTGTAGTTAATTATATAATCCTGCGTAATTTGATAAACACCAGCAAACGCTGACTCGTCATCTGTTAGCTCGTTCTGCGCGTCAAACTCTATTGTTTGAACGCTAACGCTGTTAAACTCACCCGGCAACGTTACAACCTCAAAAGCAGTTCGTACCGCGTCAGCAGTTTCTGCAGCGCTCTGGTATGTAGTGCCAAATATAGAAACCTGAACACGCGCCCAATCTGTGCGGCTATGTCCTGACTTGGTCGGCGTTGGAACGATGCTAATTAAGTTATAACTAATTGCAGGGAAAGCGCTTCCCTCCGGTATTCGCAGCGGATTAATACGCGAGCTTACCAATGTAGTAAGCGCGGCGTTGCTGCTCATTATATTATAGGCGACTTTTACGGCGTTCATGCTGAAGCGATTGGCGTTAGTTTTTCAAAGATAGTTTTATATTTATCTACTTTCTCGGTTATTGTTAACGTGTCACGCTCCCAACTGAATCTAATTAATTTTAAAGGATCTACGGGGTGCTTGCTATGCGGCGACAACATAACCGCTGTTTGCCAGCGCACGCGCTCCCATTCGTTGCGATATTGCGCCTGCTGCAATTGTCTTAACCCATGTAATCTAATCCGAAAATAACGCGGCGTGCATCGTTTAAAATCGTTTTCCAGCATGCACATCTCACCAAATGCAATGCGCTCAATAAGCTGCCAAGTTAGCGGCGCGCCTTCACTCTTGGCCGTTACTTTCCCCCTGCTTCATCGGATTTAAAAAACTCCGTAACTGATGCGCCAAAGGCTTCCATTGCTGGAAGTATCTCTTTAAAATTAGAAACCTTGCGCCCGAGATCTGCAATTAAAATAAATGGCTTCGGCTTGCCTGCAATTTCAGCGGCTTCATTAATGCCATGATACGCGCACAATAACCCAAAATCTAACTGCTTGGCTATGTCGCCACCGCCTTGCAAATCTGCAAAAGTTTCCATCCCAGCGTCTAACATAACCGATTTAATTGAGTTCATGTTAAACACCATGTCAAAAGTTTCATTACCGAATTTAATTTTCATACTACAAATATAACAACAAAAGCCCCACATATAGCGGGGCTATTCATTATGAAAACCAACCAATGGTAATTTATTAGATTGTGCCTACAGTCAACGCACCAGTTCCTTGAATGGTTGCGGTAAATGTAGCCTTATCATTGTTAGGAGCTGACAAATTTAAGTTACTAAAAAATGCAGCACCGCTCAATTTTATGTCACCGGTTACGTTGCTGGTCATTACAATAGTAACAGAAGTACCAGCGGTAAGGTCGGTTATTACATCTTTCCAAGATAATGCGCCAGCGCCTACGCTGCCATCCTCCTCAAAAATGCCTTCAATAGACATAGTATAACCTTTTTCGCCGGTAATAAATTCCTTCCATCCTGCGCTGTCTTTGTTTGTTACGTCAATCATGTCGGCCGTAATGTCAAAGCTGTTGGAAGTAGCGTTAGCGATTTTTGTAAGTGTGCCGCTAATATCTTTATATATTGCGATCAGCGTGCCGTTAACTGGTCCTGTAGTTGCCATTTTATTCTAGATTATATTTTTTTGCTAATTTAGTTACGATTTTTGAAACACCGTTAAATATGCCGTTAACAATCGACTGCTTATTTTTGTCAAGCGCTGGACGCATAAATGGTCGCGGCTCAATCGTTCCCGTATAACGCCCGTTTTTCTGTATTCTCGGAGCCGTTCCAAATTCGTACATTACGCCCAAATAATGGTTGTAGTAATTGCGGCGCGTGCCTATTAACACCGAGCTTTTAAATTTATCGTCTTTAGAGGTAATAAAACCAATTGATTCGCGTAGGTCGCCACTATCTGCAGGAACCAATGACTTTGCCGTGGCTATAACTTTACGGCCTTCGCCTCTCATTACGTCCTGTAATTCTTTGCCTTCAATACTTGCACCTACAGCCCGAAGTGCTTTTATTGTATCCTCAATACCAGTAACTTTATTCACTTCGTTAATTCAGTTTGAAGCTTCAAATACATTCGGCGCTGCAAATCTTGTATATTAATAATATTAAAATATTGCCCGCCCCACTCTATACGATGGTAAACGCTCACGCTTGCATTGTAGCGAATTGTAAAATCTACCGTTTGTTTATGCTCGCGCCTGTCGCCGTTGACTTGCTCAATGCCTGCAGGTGCTTCAACAACTTGCGCCCACTCCGTAGCATATTGCGCCCACGTTTGTAGCTTTAATTTCGGCGGCTATTTGGTTACGTGTTTTAGACTTTAAAACCTCGCGTAGTTTATTGCGCAATTCTATGTCGTTTATGTGCATATCTTTTTAAAATGGTAGGTCTTCGTTCGCTCTTACTGGTTCGCTTTGCGTTGGTGCTACGTATGGTTCACTAAACGAAGCCGAAAAGAACTTTTCGCCCGTCTTTGTGTCTTTAACCCATAGGGCTACGTCCATTTCTTTACCATTTACTACGCATTTTCCTTTATAGTCTGGGTGGCTGTCCGTCTTTTTGTAGTTATTTTTAAAGATTGATCCCGCGTTGTTCTTTGTTTCCATGTTTTACTTGTTTAAATAGATAATAAAGTTAATGATTGTGGCTAAAATTACAAAGCCTACTAGCGCCATAGTAGCGTAAGCGCTTGCTTTTTCTTTGTTCATTTGCTTTTGTGTTGGTTTTTCCGTCTTTTTAACGGGTTTAAATTTCATTTTAGTCTGTTTGGCCGTTCTACCATTACCCCACGTTTTTCGGTACTCCATAGTTAACATGGCCACACGTTTAGCAGTTCGAATGTTTGGACGTTTACCAGACCATTCGTAAACGCCGTAGTCAATTTGATGAATGTACTTGTTTTGTTTCAAGACGTAGAACACGTCAAAACGTCTAGGGTAAATTTCTGCAAAGCGAAAAGTTCCCTTGTCGGCCATTTGTTCAAGCGTGGCCCTGTAGCTTTCTAGATTGTATTTCATATGTCAAATGTTATATTATTATCTTCCATTGCTTCTCTGAGTAACTCTCGGCATTTTTCGTATGCTTCAATCTCTAAAATGTGCGCCTCTCGGTTTCCGATGTATCCGTGTTTCACTATACCTCTGAGTTCTTGGTCAAGTTTCCACAATGCGCCTTGCCATCTATCCGCATTCAACGCTTGGATTGCTTCGTCTTTATCGTCAAATTCTATTGTTACTTTCATATTGTTCTATTTTTCTTTTTCTACAAATTCGTTATACACTTGCTTGATAGTCCATTGAGTGCCTCTTCTTGCGTCAACAGCCACACTGATTATTCCCGCAAAATCTAAAAGGCGTTTCTTCTCCATTTCTAATGCTTCTTCAATAACTTCTAAAACTTCCTCATCTGATTCAAAGACATTTAACTCTAATTTTTCAACCAACCATTCTACTGCTGTCATCTTATTCTGATTTAAAGGTTACTAATTTACTTCTCATCCATTCTATTGCTAATTCTGCCCCAACAATTACTCCATCATTGTATTGACCATCGTCAAGGTGTTTAGTGTATGGGAATGATTTTAAGTATTGTTCTACCTCCTCATCACTTGGTAGATTAATCGGAAATTCCGATTTTACTTCTATTGGAGTTAGTGAATTAATATATTCATCTACTTTTGGTAAATCAGACTGCCTTATAGATGTTCCCACATTTTGCAAAACACCTTCATAACATTGCCTCATTTGTTCTTCTGTGTATAGTTTCATCTTATTCTGATTTAAAGGTTTGTTTGTAGTATTGTTCAAAAGATTCGTGCAATTTCTCATCTCCAGTACAATTCCAGTTATTACATTGAGATTTTATTTTTCTCGATTCTTGCCAAACTTTTTTTCTCTGCTCCCTCTCCATTTCTTTGGCTTTAGCAATATCTAAACTATGCAATACTCCGTTTTTTGCTAATTGCTCAACCAACCATTCTACTGCTGTCATCTTATTCTGATTTAAATCTTGCATTATAGTATTTTTCAGCCATTTCTGAATCTGTTACAGTAACGCCAACTAAAAACATTTCTTTCATTTGCTTTTCTTCTACTGCCTTAAACTTTTTGATTAAATACTCAAAGTCTTCAAGTGTTATAGTCCATTTTTCTTCTTCTATAGACCTTGGACAATGTTCTGCATAACTGAAGAATTCGCTTCTTAATTGTTCTACTGCTGTCATATTATTCTGATTTAAGTTTTAAAATAAGGCATCCGTCTGCATCAAGTTTTGGCCTTTCACCACAATAAATACCTTCTTCATCAACAAAACCTTCCATCTCCACAATTACATCCCATTCAGTTTGTTGTAGTGATTGAATAAAATCGTTAAAAATCTCACCAAATGGTTTATCTTGAATAACTTTTAATTTTATTGCATTAGTTAAAGCATGACCGTAAGTAAACATTCTAAACATATCCTCCTCAGTAAACTTCTTATCACCCATCAACTCAAGTGCTTTTTGGAAGCCATCCTTGAAAGCTAACCTACAAAATTTAGTTGAATCGTATCCATCTAAATACTCTTTATTAGCCAACTCATCTAAATCATAACCACGCTCAATAGCTTGGCAGTTTTTAAAGGATAATGATTCAAGAGTTGATGCTATACACAAACCATTTTCATCATCCAATCTATAGCCATCATGTAATGCTAGTTTAGTTAGTTTTGCTTTCATCTTATTCTGATTTATTTAGTTCGTGTTTTACTTCTTGCCAGTACCACATAGTTGAATACACATCTGTATTAAATGGGTTACTGTGTGGGTTTGATTTTATAATCTCATCAACTGCAATTAATGCGCATTGTATAGCCCTTTCGTGGTAAAAATTAGGAAAATATGTAGAATACTTCTTAAGTAACTGTTCTGCTTTTTCTTTTGCTGTCATCTTATTCGGATTTATTTAGTTCGTGTTTTACTTGCTTCTCGGTAACCATTACTGAACGCTTCGACTTCTAGCAACGTTATGTCTTTTTTTATACGCTCTAGGTATAGTGTAGCGTCCATAAGTTCCTCTTGTAAGTGTGTTATCCATTGTTCTAGCGTTAGGTCGTTTCGTGTTAACGGCGTGCCGTATTTCTTTAGCCCAGCGTTTGAGCGTTCGACGTATTTAGCTAGTACGTTTTTTACTATTTGGTCTTCTACTTTTTGTTTCATAGGAAATTATAAAGGGTGTTAAAATACTCTCGGCATAGTTCTACGCGCTCTTTTATTTGTTCTATTACTTGTTCGTCTTTTTCTACTTTAAAGACCTTTACACGGCGTCCGAGCGGTATATGGTCGAAAACGTGGCGCTTTAGTATTTCGTCGCGTAGGTCTAGGTCTTCTTCTAGAAGGTGGGCGTTCCAGTGTGCGCGGCGTATTTCGTCTTCTACCATTTCGATAGGTGTGTTAACTAGGCAGTAAACTAGTAGCGCTTCGGTCTTACCCGTCAACTCCATGTAGCCTTGAAGTTGGTAGTAATAATCTTTAGTAGGTATTTCAGTAGCAAAAAACGGGAATGTAGTAGCGTCCCAAGAACTTTTTACGTCTAAAAGTATGTCGTCCGTGTTTACGTCGGGCGTACCCGTTAAGAACTCGTTTTCAAAACGCCTTTCGTTCTTGTAAACAAAACTTAATTCTAGCGCTTCTGCGGCCATTTCGATAGCTTGGCCTTCTACTGCATTACCTTTATCCGTGTAACGGCTGTAAAACGGCTTAATAACGCCGTATTTAGCGCGCAATACTTCTTCTTCTATGTATGTCTTTGCCGTTTGGCTTAACAACTCCCCCTTTGTGCGGGGGTTAGTCATTATTTTACCTATGGCAGAACATCGAATTTTCCAAGCATTCATAACGCGTTAAGTATATCGGTTTGACCTTCGGTTAATTCAAAACTAGCCTCTAGCTTTTCGCGGGTGTAGTCGCCTTTTTGAATGGCTATTAGTGCGGCTTGGAAACGTTTAGCGTCTATTTGCTTTTTCTTTGGTTCGTCTTTTACTTGTTCGCCGCTTGCGTCCGTGTCTTTGTCGGTAACAAGACCTAAAGAACTAGCCAAAGCGTAACGACGGAAATACGTAACACCACTACCGAAGCTTTGGTAGTCATTCATTCCCTTTAAAGTTACGCTAGGAATAGCTACGGACGTTTCCATGTGTTCGCCCGTTTCTACGTGGAAAATCATTGTAGCTAGGTAGTTTTCGCCGTCTTTGGTGTGTAGGTTTTGGGTAAAGCCTAGACCGTGTTTTGCTAGTAGTGGGTTAATTACTTTAAAAATAGCGGGTAAGTCGCTGTAAGAATACCCGAAACCTTGCGTTCCTTTGTGGATCACTGGTACTTCTTGCTGAAAAGCCGCAAGCGCTTTTAATAAATTTTTCATAATCGGTTAAATATTAAGGTTATTTAGATACAAATATATGTTTTATTTCAATTCGTTGTACTTTTTTTTATATTTTTTTATCAGTTCTTTAAGTTCGTCTACGTCCCAACGTTTCTCTAGGTGCGCTCGGCCTTGTAATTCTATCAATTTGTCAGCGCCTATACGTTGTTCTATGCCTATTTGGTAATTAAGTAGGTTGCCAGATAGAAAAGTGTTGCAATGTTCGCATTGTAAATGCACGTTATCTTCGTCAAACCTTACGTTTGAGTGTCCGCCTTGACTGAAATAGTGTCCTGCGTTCTTTTTCTTGGGTGGTTGGTTGCATGAAATACAAAGTTTGCCTTCGTCGCGTTTACGTATGTAGGCGTTAAATACTTTTTGCGCGTCTTTAAGCCAGTCGCTGGTAGTTTTGAGTTCGGTTGTCCATTTCTTTTTCGTGTTTTTCCAAGCGGCGGTTTTAGCTTCTTCTACAAAGGCCTTAATACATTCGTCTTTTAGGCAGTATTTATGGTTAAAGCGGATAGGCTCGAACTTGTCGCGGCAATTTTTACAACGTGGCATAGTCAAAAAGGTTTAAAGGCGTTTTGTTTATAATATGGCTAGACCATTGTAAGGCCATGGCCTGGGCTATTCCGTCAAATGTTTTACTTCTTAACGTTCTACGTTCTTCGGGTGTCTTTGCTTTATTAAGTGCTTCGTAATACCAAAGAGCTTGCTTTTTATTTTTACCGGTTTTTGCGTCTTTCCATTCTTTCATTTCGCCTTTACTTACTATTTTAGTCGGTTGTAACTTTGGTAAATTAAACAACCAAAGACAAGTACTTTTTTGTGCTTCGTCTCCAAACTGCCAGGGGTTTATTATTTGTGTTGGTCTAGCTATTTCCGAACTTATTACAGAAATAGGGTTTTCGATAGCTTTATATTTTATTGGTGCGTCCATTAACTTACGTACAAATTCTAGCGCTTCGCTTTGGTTCGTGTGGCGTTCTTCGTTTTTAGTTCCGTCTTTATTGTAAAGCCAGCGCGCGCCGCTAACTGCAAGATAAGTACAAGGTGGGTGTGCTATCATTAAATCCCAACCTTTATTAATTACTTCAAAAACGTCTTGTTGGTAATGCCATTCGGGGTGGCCACCACTACACGGCAATAAATCACAGCTGTACGCCTCATGCCCTAAAGCCCTAAAAGCTTTTGTTACTGCCTGGCTTTCTTCGCACGCTATTAATACTTTTAACTTTTTCATAGCTTAAAATTTACTTGTTTGTAACTCCATTTCTAGTTCTTTAACCCGTCTGGCTAGTTCAATGTTTCGAGTAGCTAGTATAGTGTTTTCACGGCTCATTGCTACTGCGTGTTCGTATAGCCTACTGAAAAACGAAATAGCTTCTAGTAGTTCTTGTTCGCTTTGTTCTGCACCTTGTATGTATTCCTTTGCTTCGGGGCGTTTCTTTTCTATGTCTAGCCTTGCGTTCTTTATTCTTTGGTTTATAGTCCAAAGGTTAGTTCGTGTTTTTATTATTTCTAGTCCTAGTTCCATGTTTAAAAAGGTGTTTGTGTTTGGTGTTCTGGTTTGTAATACGTTCCCCTATTAGCGTAAACTCGGTTGCCTTTATAGTCCAGCATATAGTACTGGTAGCGGTCTACATCTAGAAACATTTTGTAAACTCCGTTTTTGCTTACGCCTTTGGGCTTGCTCTTTGCTACTTTTAGGTGTACTTCGTTTTTTTCTGCGCCCGTTCCGTCTCCGTTAGCTAGTCCGTAAGGTGGTCGCCACGGAATTAACACGCTTAAACCTTTTCTAAACCATACTTGACCACCCGCAAAGTCGCGCGCGCTAGGTATAGGAAAATAACTTACGTCTGTGCCAGCTATGGTTTTACTTGTTACCATAGGTTGGTCGCGAACGTGGTTTATTACGCAGTTATGGCGGCCAGTTTTACGTGCGTTCTTACGTACGAGTCCTAAAATACGGCTTAAATACTTGTCTTCGCGTCCTAGGTCTGAATGTATGTATTCTTCGCTTAACTCATTCCACGGGTCTATTGTAGTAGTATGTATTTTAATACCTTCTTTGCGCTCTATTTCGTCTACTAGTTCATAAAATTTTGTTATAGTTAGGTCTTCGTCTATTGGATCAATTACTATGAAGTGTTCATTAACAAACATTTCAGCGCTTACTTGTTCGCCGTTTGTCATTGCGTTTTGTCCTTGAACGTATGGCTTACCTATGTATTTGTAGCATAGTTCGGCGTATATTTCGGCCGCGCTTCCAGTTTCTGGACTAAATACAACGTGTCGCCAACCATGTAAACACGAAAGGTTTATAAGAAACTCAAACCAAAGTTCTGTTTTACCGCTTGCGGGTGCTGAACCTATGTAAGTTGTACAACCTTCTTTAATTGTAAAGGGTAACATATCCCAATCCCAACCAACGCCTTTTCCTTTTACGTCTTTTTGTAGGCGTATTTCGAACATTTCCGAATTTAAGTTTTGTAGTCGAGTGTACATTAGTCAACTATTACGGGTGGTAAATTAAACGGGTTATTTGGCATCCATGAAGCCTCAAAACCCTTCCATGATTTTTCTACGCACGTTTTTAAAATATCGTTTTTGTCGCCCCCGTGTTTTTCAACTTGTTTAATAAACGACTTAAAAGCAGTTTCTGTATTTACAGCTTTTTTGTCTTTACGTACTTTCATCCATTCCCTAGATAAATTTTCATCGAAGCCATAATTTAAAAGAGCAGATAAAAAGCTAAACTTTAGTTTAGTATTATTTATATCATTATCATTAACACTATCATTATCGGCATTTTTGGTAAGCGTTGGCATTTTTGGCATGCGTTCGCATGCGGTCGCATCCCACCGCTTCTTTGCGTTTTCACTATTACGTTGTCGTATACCTTCGTATTTTTCTAGGTCTCGTTTCAACGTTTGTTTAATTGGTTCAAAAACGACTTCGGTAAATTGGTCGCTTTCTGGGTGTTGATCGTTTACGTACCGAAGCACGTGTTTAAACAATTTTCCGGCTTGTTCATCTGTCAGCTTTTCTATTGTATGTATTAAGTCAGCGTACAATAAAAAACTTTTTTTGTCTTTTGCCATTTTGCAAATTTAGGTAACAAAAAAGCCCTATAAATCCGTAGGGTCTCACTTCTACTTCATTATAAGGCTTAAATAATTCCTTTGGGTTCTATGGTGTGAGACCGAACCATGTACAAATATAACGTTTAACTTTCAATAAAGTTGCTTTGCTCTGAAACTTTTTCGTAAACACCTAGCTTAACACGGCGTCGAATACGTTTGAAGTCGCGAATTGTTCTAGCGTCTATTATGTCCGTCTTTAAGTCGCGCACTTTGCGGGTGTCTTCTGGGTACAAAATGACGCTACCTTCGAGTTGTTCTTTTAGCTGGATTGTTTCGTGTTTATATTCTTCGTCTTGGTAGCTTGTTAAGTCGCGGTGCGTTCTTATTCCGTGTATTATTGTAGCGTGGTGCTTACCGAATAATTCGCCTATTTGCGTAAGGCTAAAGCCGCTAGTTCGTAGTTCGTTGTAAAGAAACGCACGCTTGTAAATTAGGCCACGATCGCGGCATTTATTAGTTAAGTCGTAGCGTTCTATTAATTCGTGTATTATTGCTATTCTGTTTTTCATATTTCCGTTATTTTAAACTTGCCTAAATTGTAGTTATTCGTAAATAGTAGTTCGGACTTTGCGGCGTAGGCCATTGTTTTAGAGTAGAAGCGCCAGCTTTGCACCGCTTTAGAGCCGACGTAATAGGTTAGTAGGTATTTCATGCTCCGTAAAATTCGTTAATAAATTCGTCTTCTATGTATTCGTTATTTTGAGCCTCAAAAAAATTAGCTTCGATATTGCCTATCTGTTTTCTTGTAGCTACTTTGCGTTGGCTATTTCTTAAAACCATTTTTAACGCGTTTCTTAAATGGGTTTCGCTCATTTGGTCTACGTCTATCAGTTGGCCGTCGCGCATTTTCCAGTAGTATTTCATATTTCTTGCATTTTGATTTCACAAATTCTTTTATAAAGACCTTCGTTAAAGTTTGTCCAAAAGCGGTTCCTTTGGTAGTGGCTAAATACCCCAGTCGGGACTCCAGCCGTCGTCAATGAGTTCGTCGTAATAGTTTGCGAGCATATCTTCGAAATAGCGGCGCCCGTGTTCTTGAAGTTCGGAAATAATTTCGTTTTCGGTTTGTGTTGTGTTTTCATAAATTCGGTTTATTTTGTACATTAATTCGTCTTTATCGACGTCTATTTTAACTTCTATTTCGGCTAGTGGTTCGTCAGTTAAACTGCAATACACAATAGCCTCTAGTTCGCCGTAAGAATCAAATTCGGTTAGCGCGTCAATCCAAATACTAGTTTTCATATTTTGAGTTGTAAACGTGTTGTGAATACTTTAGGTAACTTTTTGGTAGTTCGTAGCTTTTTACGGGTGTCTTTTCCGTCTTTTTAACGTATAGCTGTGGCATGGTGTTAGTCGAAGCCAACCAAAACAAGAACACACAACCCGCAATAAATGTAACTACACCGCCTAGAATTTGGCGTTCGTCTTTGTTCAAGTCAGAGAATAAGAATTTAATCGTTTTCATTTTGAATAGTTTTAAGAAGTTCGTAAGTTGTTGACCACCTAGCGCGAGCCACTTTAAAGGCTTCGCTATCTTCGCCAAATACTAATTTAGCGTTCGTCAATGCACTATAAAGATTTTCTTCTTTTAGCATTAACATTTCAATAATTTGTTGTGTTGTCATGTCGGTTAAATTAATGTGCGTTACCGAGCCGCACCCCTCGTTTTTAATTAAGCTAAAATAAAGTTGTTTGTTGAGTAAATGCAAACTTTTCCATATTCCGCAGTATCTAAACAAATGATCGATTTTGTAAATGCACGTCCGTTACCCGTGTCGTAAGACATTACTTCTTTTGCATCTAAAATAGTTAACGCTTCGGTCTTTTTATTTTTTTTCGGTGTTATTGCAAATTGAGAAAAGCCACAATATTTTTCGTAAGCATTTTCAGTATATACGCTATGAACTAAAATTGTCATTCCTTTTACAATGTCTAGGCCTTTGATTTTTTCTTGAGTTTTCATATCGGCTATTTTTAATTATTAATGAATTATGTATATGCAAATATATAGAGCTTTTTCGGATATTTCAACAAAAAGTTGCAAAAATGTTGAAAGTTTTTTTTGTGTTTTTCAAAAACCTAGTATTTACAAGGCTTACAGACTGGTGTAAATTTTTAAAATTTTACCTTTTGTAATAGTATAA
>OGVT01000006.1_pt1 | contig 29000 bp, 51 predicted proteins | sample 1575831 | NCBI WGS metagenome assembly OGVT01 (sample SAMN07581542, study PRJEB24739) | freshwater metagenome | place: Singapore | collected 2015-04
ATGAATGCCATGGCCGTTACTGCTACCATAGCACACATACCAAACCAAGCAGTGAGCATATATTCCACAGGATGTTTATCGAAGAAATCCCAAATAGTCATTCTGTTTCCTTTTCCTAATTATTTCTCTACACATACCGCTTTAACAATATCAGGGTTATTACTACCCATTGTCTCCACCATTTTTCGAGCAGCATCACGGACCTTTTTAGAATTGGGGAAATTATACGTACCACCCTTAGCATAACAACCGGCACAAACGGGCAGCGGTTGCTTAGTAAAAGGATCAATAGAACCAGGGCACGTGGAACCCGCTTGAAGCGACCACGATTTAGCAGGCATTTTAGACGCCTTAGAAAGATTGATCATTTGTTTTTCCTTTTTCGTTTTCATCATACGGTAAGGATAGCAAAAAAGGACGGTAAAGGCAAACGGAAAGGTATGTAAACAGGTGCGACACGCTGACGCACCCATAGTCTATAGTTTTGGTATTCTTTTGCGATTGTAAACGTTTTTCTTGTCTACAATCACCTTAGGTTTACATACCGGACTTCGGAGTGCCTTGGCCACGGGATTTATCGTTTTGCGTTTCATTTTATCTCCAATTGGTATGGACTGGGCATTACATTGTCATACGTTACTGTAACAGTCCAATCGTTATCAAGAGTTAAAACAGGAGCAACATCTTTCATAAGACCTACTATATCCAGTTCCTGACTTTTAAAACACGGTTGAACAGGATCATACTTAGGCCAATTGTCGTCATAATCAGATGTACCAGAACCAAAAGGTGCATAATAAAATTTAGATGCCCAGAAGGACATTTCAATATCGAAAACAGAACGGTACCATTTACCACTATCGGTATCGAAATAAATCTTATCATCATAACGAGAATGAACATTATCGGAACCTGTTGCTTCATTGAACAACAGATTACCATCTTTAGTATGAATAGCAGTTACGGCATGTCCTGTCATTAATCTACTATTTCACCCATTATGAAAAAGTTATCACGATGATAACCCTCAGGATCAACCCGTATCTGATTATCAACAAAGGCCTGGGCCTTCTCCAGCGTGGAGAACACTCCCAATATCTCAAGGCCCTCGGCCATCCAATCATACGTGACTATAAAGACCTTATACATTAACGTTCCTCCACATAATGATCAGTATAATGTCCACTCTCACGATAATGTTCTATATAGCGTTTTACTGCTACACGGGAGATACCACGGAACGTGATATACTTATGTTCAAAGTAAACGGTCAGATTGAACGTCTTAACATTAGCCATCTTACTCTCCCTTAAAGTTCTTGATTGAGCCATGCTTTTGAATTACCTCATCAGGAACAAGGCCCAAATCCTCGGCCAAAGATAGTAACTCTCTCAGGTCCTTTTGAAGATCAACAAAAGCATCCAGGCCATTCTCGGCGACAAACTCTTTGGCGAATTGAGTAGCCTTAAATTCGTCCATATCGATAACATTATCCATCATATTTCTCCTTTAGCATGAACCAGAAACCAAACGAAGCGATAACATATGCCACAACCATCCACTCCGGCACAAAAGCATAAAGCGGATAGCCGTCTAAGCGGATGCGTATTGTCATTTTAGTTCTCCACATACCACGGATAGTCTGAATATAACCACACACAAACACCATGCATAATCAATTGGTGCTCGGAGAGATAGTTATTAAGACGGGTGATTTCATGTTCTGTCATTAGTAAACTCCACCATCAAAATAGGCGATCATGCAAACACCAATAGCAATGCCAAAGGTGAGAACAGCACAAGCGGCCAGTTGGGCCAGGTTATTTGTATCAAGACGATCTAAACGCATATTAAACCTCCTCACCAATTCCAAAGAATCCATCATAATCCTTATTGACTTCAACCTTGCGGATTGACGTATCAGACCATTGACCCGTCACTTTATGCTTATAAGCATATGCCAATTCAAACTCACGGGCCTTTACATAGTCGGAGAATACTCCAACCACTTCGTTAAACTCATAAGGTTCGGAATGATACACCAAGAAAACTTCCATTTTAGTCCTCCAGATCAAGAGTACCAGGAACAACCCAATAAGAGATATCAACATCATCCAGAATGACATTGCCTAGCCAGTTAATAAAACTATACTCACGCCGGCGAGGGCCGAGAATTGAATAGAAAACTGTCATATTATTCCTCCTCAGATAAGATTGCTACAACGGCGAATGACACGGGAACCAGTAACGATAGAAGGACAGCGATATCAGCCATTAAGCAGTCTTCTTTCCTTTAACGCCATCGTTTTTAAGGGCGACGTTTTTGTGGCCAGAATAAGCAATCGAACCCTTAATAGAAGGAAATGAGGTGTTCGCCTTGCTACGGCGGCCAGTCTTACAAACCGTAATGGTACCACCATTTTCAAAGTAATTGACCAAGGCGTTAATAGTAGCATAGTCATTACCACGGACTTTGTTTACAAAACGGTCAGAAGCGTTCATTTTGATTTTCCTTTTCTGTTTTCATCTTACGGTAAGGATACCACATCGGAACGGTAAAGTCAATGTAAACTGGCAGGAAGAGGGTGCGACAGGATGTCGCAGTTGTATATGTAAACAGTTGACATTCACCGAATGTCTGTATTAAGAGCGGGAGAGAGGTCACGGATCAATTCCCGCTCACGGAGGTGAGCCTCCGTCTTACCACGCACCACCTCATAATAATAGACCTCGAACGCCTCCGGACCGTATTTCCGAATGGCCTGGCATAGTGCCCAGTCCTTGTTTTCATTCAAGGCACGGTTAACATGCTTCTGCCAGCGACGGATAACGGACTTGTTGACATTCGACTTGTCTACATACGTCACACCGATATACTCCATCCCGTTTACATACAGGGAATATATCACATGCTTTCGGTCGGAACGGGCTTTCCGTTTACGTTTTTCTATCATGCTCACATTATAGCACAAGGAACGGAAGAGGCAATAAAAAAGGTATGTAAACGACTGCGACAGGATGTCGCACCCTGACCTTAACCGTTTACATACCTATGTTTACAATCTATTTGTTTACAATCAATCAATGCTCATAAAATTCGTCATATTCGTCGGCCTCTTCCATATGCTCGGACCAGGCCTTTGTCCAGTTCTTAACAGGTCGCTTTCGATCCATCTTCTTCCCGTTTAGTCGTGGGTTATGATTTTCGACCAGTTCCTCGTCTTCCCACATTAGGTTATTATTGTTCTTGAGGTTTGACTTTACTGTTGCTTTCATTTCATGTTGCCTTATATAACGTTAGACCTTTTAGTTTGAGATTATCATGCCACGCTGTAAACGATGGTCCGTGTCCGAGTGGTTCATCATAACAATGTTGGAAATGATGTATCATTTCATGCGCTAGAATTTCAACAAAAAATTTTTCACTCCTGAAATAACGATGGATCTCCAGTTCTGGTTCTATACCTTCTGACTTAGGCCAGTAGACATAGAACGCATGAGTTCTGTGCAATTTCTTAACCGTGATCTTGGTGAAAGATGGAAGTTTATTTCCAAAGATTTGCTCATTAAGAATATTAAACCATTTCTCCACATCTTTCAACTTAGGGTAGAATTTTATATTCTCATCTACAGATTTAAGCATCTTACGATTAAGGTAGTAGTCCGCTGAACGCTTCATTTACTAATGCCGGTGTTAAATAAGGAACATTCAAGTCTTTCTTCAACATTCCTATGAATACATCTGCTTCCTTTTCTTCAAGGGATTCTAAAATCTGGATTAGAATTTCCGTCTTTCTTGTTTCTGTTAAACCTTCTGGTACTCGTGGATTACCTTCGGTAAAAAGATACACACGGTTTAATGCTCCGGTCATATGATCATATGACATTCCTTGAGGGATAGGTTCCCGTTTGAAATCAGGAATTTTATCCACTGTAAACTTTATATCGGGGTGAAGCGCCCCCAGTAGGACATTCCGTAGAGCATAACAGTCATTCTTTCGAAGAATGTCTATACGTTCCGCCTTAGTTTTTACCTTTTTGAAATCTTCAAAGATTTCGTAAATATTTCTATTAGCCATTAAAAATCTCCAATAGACTCAATCATTGATTTGAGTCCTTTTTCTATAAAATAGTTTAGCATCTTCTCCTTTGTTGCTGGATTCGTTTCATCAAAAGCCAGAACAACCTTTGAGCGGATGTCGTCAGGTATATAGTCAAAATCTACTAATTTCTGATTGCGCTTGAAACCACGAAGCATGATGTCGGTATTACAGAATGATTCCACATCCTGTTCTAACCACTCCTTGAGTTTCTTACTGGAGATGACCTTCTGACGTTCTCCAGCAGCAAAGGTGTTATCAGGCGATAGAAAGTTTGGAATACCATCACCACGGTCACCCTTTAGAACATGCTCACGAATGAACAATTTAGGATCATCAATCTTGATGAATTTCTTAAGGATTGGACTATACTGTGTAACATTAGGATATTTCTGCAACTGACCAAAGTCCTTATCTGATGAAAGAATAAGAACGGAAGAAGAAGGTGCGAGGCGAGCCGTCAAAACAGCAATCACATCATCAGCCTCAGCACCTTCCACATCAAGAACCTTATACGGGAAATATGTCTTTAGTTCATCCCGTAGTCGGTTCAATGTGTCGAAGATCATAGACCAGTCGAGACCTGATGCCTCACGATCTACCTTGCGTTGTGATTTATAGAAAGGAAAGTAGTCCTTGCGCCAGTAATGGCGATTATCACAGCAAAGGATCACATTCGGATATTTGTTCTTAAACTGCTTAACATTAGAGCGAATGGTATTGATACACATATGACGGATCAGGTCTTCCGACATTTCGTGTTGCTTGCTAATCATTTTTAGATGTTGCATTAGATTGGAGATTAAGACCTGATTAAGGTCAATCAGCATATAAGACATAGTTTATTCCTTCACGATGATATATGTATTATATCACTCCTCTACTTCACTGTCAACCTTTTCTTTTGTGGCAATTAGGTCTGCCATAACAGCATCAATTCGATCTTGGATTTCTTCCTTGGAAAATCCTCCAAAATCTGCATCAATAATAGAAACATTCTTATCTGTAAAAGAATGAAAATGATGATCTAGTCCATATTGACGATATACACAGGACTTTAAAGCATCCACTACAACAATAAAGTCCTTGGCGAAAGTCTTATCCGTTATGTCAATATTATAATTATCCAGTTCAGTGACGATTAAACCTGATAAGTCTTCCACAATAGAGTCGGCCACCTTTAGATCAGCCTTTCGATTACGTTCCTCTAGCACTTCTCCAGGAAGATCACGAACGACCTTGTGTTTTGGAAATTCAATTACTTTATCGTTCATTTTACCACTCTTAGTAGGATTGTGTCTTGATTGATACGGCCATTGGCCTTTGCTTCTGCGGTTGTGAGGTTCTTCATAATGCTACGAAGACCAACCTTACCTTCATTTAGCACTTGCGGGCAAATGTCTCTCGGCTTACGGACTTTCTTTGTGATTGAAGTTGCTTCATCAAATCCGATAATCGTAGACCCTCGGACCGAAAGGCCATCAGCAGCCACGGCATTGTAAACAGAAAGATTGCGAGTTTTAGCATTGATCACCCACAGTTGCGAAGCACCGATAATACCCTTAGGGTCTATACTGGTGATATTTAGATCGGCCCAATCAGGACGATATTTCATCTTAGCAACCAGAACGGAAGCGGGCTTAACCTTCTTCTTACGTGGCTTACGAAGGGCCTTACCAGCCTCAGCCGCATTGTCAAGGTGGTCAACAATACGCTTAATGAAAAGAGACATCACCTTAAGAACCGGAGCACGCCATCCACTATACGCTTCCACCAACTCTGGGTCTTTACCTTTGAGGGCTTCGGCGATTTCTTCGTATTGAGGACGGAAGTGTTCTGCAATCCTCGTCGCAATTTGCGGTTTAATTCCCTTCTCAAGGGTCCACTTCTTAATGTCAAACTGGACTACTCCTTCTTGGAAGAATACATCAAGATGCTCCTCCAGTTCTCCGATCAAATCGGAAGCACGGTGGTTCATGCGGTCTTGTATAGAGACTACTTTGACTTTCGGTTGGTCTTCCTCAGTCTCCGTTTCTTCCACAACACTCTCTGCGAGTTCCTTAATCTTTGCTTCAATCTTATCCCACACATCAGATGGTAGAACGTTTCCATTTGATAGGAGTCGGCAGTTCCATCCGATGTTGTGGAGGTCGATTGCCTTGACGGAAGCAAGTTTTCTAATAGTGTCTTTATCATACTTGATAGACTTTAGGTAGGAAATGGTGAAGTTCTTGGCATCTTCTGATGTGTAGAAATAGTTAAACCAGTTATAGGCCTGTGCCATGTCCACATTAGACGCTAGAGCCGTTACGGTCGGCTCAGGGCCCATATACTTTTCATCCGCAAACTTAGGGCGTTTTACGGTGGCGGTTTTCACTTTTTTCTCCTTATCAGTTGAAGATATATCCATATTCCTTAAACTCTGAAATTACACAGATACCATCTTCTGTATAACCTATTTCTTGTTCCTGCATTTCAGCATGATCTAATGCTTCGTTTAGTGTATAGAACACCGGAGCATTGGAGAAGGTCTCCTTGATAAGGTTAAGGTCACCATCATACTTAGCAGTATCGTCATTCCATTTACCATAGATATTGCCAATAGCACATGCATGAGAGACCCGATACTCGGGTCCCTTATCGCTATCTGTGTAAAGAACATAGATGCCATTATCAGCAGACATTATTCTTCCTCCACAGGGGTGAAAAAGGTAGATACAACTAGACGGACAAACCAAACAAACATAAGAGGTGCCCATAGAGGAGCAAGAACCTCAATCCATGTCCATGTATCTAGATGTCCTGTCAACTTTAGACCGATGAACATTAGAGCAAGTCCATCCATAAAGTTTACAGGAGAACGACTCGTTCCGATGTTAATGACTTTCACTTTGCTCATATCCATTTGATTAACTCCATGTTCATGCGGAAGTTCGGTAGACATTACTTACCCTTCTTTCCCTTGGTACGACGCATCTTGCGCTTCATTGAACCAACCTTGCGACGGCCCTTACGTGGGCGGTTTTTATGGGGGTGTGGCATTATCTATTCACCTTTCTAACTTTGCTAATATGGAATGAACGCCAGCCGTTAGCATCAACATCCCAAACGGCAATCAAATCGTCATTCTCAGTTCTTATCTTAGCAGCATTTTGCTCCTCTGTCAAGAGCTGTGGCGGCATGATTTCCTTATTCAAGGTACAGTTCATTTCACGGATTGTTCCGTCTACCTTTTCGAAGACAATAGAAAGGATTCCGTTTTGTAACATTTCCTTTAGTTCATATTTATCAAACATATCAGTCCTCACGTTTCCATTCCTCAACTACCTCGGATAATTGATCATAACCACCTATCCATTCTCCGTCAAGAGTAATAATGGGAAAAGTTCGAGCATTAGGGAACTGTTCCAAGATTTCCTCACGGGTGAAATCCTTACCGAGTTTGCTTTCCGTAAACTCAAGGTCGGTTGTCTCTAGCAGATTGATTGCCTTAACACACCAAGGACAGGCATCCTTGGAATACACATTAACCTTCATTGTCATATTTGTTCCTTTCACAGTGTATCTATCATAGCAAACTCAAAACGGAATGTCAAGTGAAAATTTCTTCTTTCCTAAAAATTCAAGTTTACTAAATATATGGAAAGGAGAACTTCCAATGTATGATAATCCATGGTTATATAGTGATCTTCCATTTGATGGTCCATTAGACGGTTTAGAAGGTTTTATATACCTTATTACGAATATAGAGACCGGTCGAGCATATGTAGGTAAAAAACATTTTTGGTCTAGACAAAAAGATAAAAAAACAGGACGTAGAAAAACAAAGGAATCAGACTGGAAAAACTATTATTCATCTTCTGACGATCTGAAGGAAGATGTGTTAAGATTAGGTAAAGATAAATTTAAAAGAGAGATATTGCATCTTTGTTCCTATAAAAAAGAAATGACATTTTGGGAACAAAAAGAACAATGGGATAGGAATGTTCTATTAACCGATGATTACTATAACACTAACATAGGTGGAAAATTCTTTGTTAGGGAACGAAAAATATATTTTAGCGAGTATAGAGAGATTAGTCAAAAAAATGACAAATGGAGACAAATAAGATCCGAACAAATGAAAGGAGATGCTAACATTGCTAAAAGACCTGATGTTAGAAAAAAGATAAGCGAAAAAAAGGCAGGAGATAAGCACCATCAATATGGAAAGCCATTAGAAAAGGATCATCTAAAGAAATTACATGATTCTGCTAGAAAGGCAAAGAAAAGAAGTATTGTGGATTCTTCCGGAAACATATATGAATCCGGAAGAGAATATAGAGATATAAATAACGTAGGTGTTAATCGCTTCTATAAACTTTTAGAAGAAGGCATAATACATTTTCAAGATAATGGCGGTGTTCACAAACAAAAATCTTAGATCACCACTCCATTTTAGGATCGTTTAGGTCTTCCCATTCCCATTTGCTGATGGGATCTTTCTTTTCATCAACAACAGCCTGACATTCAAACTTGACCTCTTGCATGGTCTTTTCACCAAAGGCCTTGCGAGGGTTCATACACATAACGCAATTGGGATTTCCACAATTTAATGCATGTACCTTATGAAGGCGGTGCTTGTTGTTATCATTATAGAAATGATGTTGGTGGGTCTTAGCAATATCAATCTGACGTTCGATATGCCGTTGCTTTTGTTGGAATCTCTTTTGTCGTTTGTCTTTAGTCATCCCAATATTTCTCCAGTATCTTATGTAAAACAATTAGTATAAATCCATAGAGCAACGCTATGCCCGGTGCTATACAACACCAATATGTCCATGGATCAATCATTAGCAGAAAAATACTTTTGCGATTACAAATCCAATAGCACCAAATCCAATGGCACAGATGATCATTAGAATGATAAACTGTTTTGCTAGTTCATCTAAGATTAAATCGAACATTTTAGTCCTTTCAGAAAAGACGGATAGATACACACTTAGTTTTACCATCCACATAACTACAGCGTTCACCTGGTGGGTGATGTATGATCACCGACGAAATGAAACCAATAACAAAACTAAATGCTATAACCACATTAGACATAATCACTCCTCATAATCTTCTACCTCAGGCGGATACTTTTCGTTCCATACTTCATCAAATGCTGGGTCGATATCAAGATAACCATCCATGCCCTTTATTTCAAAATCTTCAAGGACATCTAATAGAACCCTATAGACTTCTTCCCGTTCTAGAACACCTATATCACTCTCTGATAGTTGTTCAATAATCTGACCAAATATGGCCGCTCTTTCTCCTGCCATCAATCCTTACCTTTCTTAAACAAAGCCATGTATTCTCGCATGGAATGTCGAAAGGTCTTGTAACTGAATACTGTCATATACAGTGCCGTCCTATACCATTCATATACTGGGTTCCTTGCAAGAATATCGCTGTCCTTATTCTTCTTTTTCTTCTTTATTCTTTTATGTAGTAAAGTTTTATCCTGTATCATTGATTCAAAGTATTCAATCTTTTTAGAGTTATACTCCTCCATCTGATATACAAGATGGTCATGGTTCATAAGTTTTTTGGCCTGCTTGATCTTTTTATTGATCCGGCGGGCCGTATGGAGTTGTTCTAGTAAGATTTCATCCAGTTCATTCATAAAATATCCATAGTGAACAATGCACGGACATAATGATCAGGTGTTAGAACGATACGTTGCCTAGAAAAGATAACGTAACCAATATCGGTACCTGTCAATACATCTTTCATAGACTTACCAGTGGTATATACATCATCTACCACCAAACGGTGTGGGTTGGTAGGATCGATATACTTTTCTAGTGCATTGGCTAGTTTAGTGCCTCCTCTTGGAATACCATAGACGGAACCAAACTTGCAACGTTCACTAATCATCTTGGCAAGGCATTCCCAATCTTCATCGGTTAGTGCGTCACATTCAATCTTCCATTCTAGTTCATTACCGGCATGTGAGACAAAGTTACCGAGTTGAAATAGGTTCATTCTTTATAACTCCATCCAGTTATGTTTTCATCGTTTAGTTCCACTTCTCTATCATTTATTGTCACCTTGCCTTTTGACAATCCTTGACAGATAAATGATGACATACCGGTTGAATCATAAGGAACAAAACACATTTCTTTGCCGGTTTCCCATCGAACGATCCATTTTTGATTTTCTATCATGGTACAATCCGAATAGTTGTGTTGTTACGGTCATTCTTTACAATGTTATAAAGAGTAGTAGCATTAGCAGGAGACAAGCGAACACAACCATGAGAAGCAGGACGTCCCAAGTTACCCACATGAGGAGTAGCATGAATAGCGTAACCGCCGCTAAAGAAAATAGAGTGAGGCATAGGGCTGTTATCATACTTCCTCGAATAGTGCATTGGCTGAAGTGAGTAAGGTGTAAAGGTGCCCGTAGGAGTATAATAACCCCTACGAGCAGTTGATACTGGCCACTGATATGAACCCTGGTCGCTATCAACCTGCATCATCTGTTTAGACTTGCTGATGGTGATATCTGTCTGAGCCATGACCGGTGTGGTCATAAGCATAGCAGCAATAAGTAGTTTCTTCATTCTAGTCCCTTACAGTTCGCAGATGGTACATATTTACAATATGCCTTTATCCAGTTGTTGGATATATCATATTGTGCGTCTTGGAGAGATACCTTACCAGCACAAACAAGATAGTGAAGTCTATTCTCCACTATGTCCTTGATACGGGCATTCCAATAACCACGATAAGATTGTGGCCATAGATTACGGTCATCATTAGAACCACCGAGTTCAAGGCTAATCAGATGATCAACCTCATATTCACCAGATCGTTCTATACCGTATTGCTTGAATACCTTGTTTTTTTGTCCTTCGGTAACATATCTAACTGTTGCAGTATAACCCTTCTGGCAGATTTTGTCAAGCCCTGCATCGGAAATGAATACACCAGGCGTCATTTGAGGATTAGGAAGAATGGGAGGGCTTCCGTCAGCGGTTGGACCCGCAGCAGCCAAGTTGATCCCTCCCATAAGTAATAACATAACAAGAAGGTGTTTCATCAGATTTCCCTAGGTGTGGGAACTTTTGCTGTGCCTCTGGACTTTCTAATAGCAAGATTCATCCCCTTGCGTCTTTTTGTTTGTGTCTTTTGGTCCGAACCGTCAGATCCAAACATTTGTGGAGCCGCTTTGGCGGCATATCTATTCACCTTTTCTTGCGACACTTCATCAAGCCTTTCTTCACGTAGTTCATCTACTTTGTTGAGGAAACTTTCTTTGATATCGGACATTTGTAAATCCTATGTTTGCTAAATAGAGGTGTAGGCCACGGTTGGGGAACCTGCCTACTCTAACGCTGTAAAGGAGCGCCAGCCTATGTTCTATATTTATGCCTACATATCTAAACGCACCGGACTACCATACTACATTGGTAAAGGAAAGTCAAGTAGATATAAAGACAAAAACCATTCCGTTCCTGTTCCAAAAGACCTTTCACGCATCATCATTATGGAGTCTAATCTTACCGAACTTGGTGCTTTTGCCTTGGAGAGGAGATATATTCGTTGGTATGGTCGTAAAGATAGAGGAACAGGCATCTTACTAAACCGAACCGATGGTGGTGAAGGGGTTTCTGGTTGTATACCATATAACAAAGGCATTCCTAATCCAGAACAAAGAGAACGATTCCTTACAAATAACCCTATGAAGAATCCTGATATAATCAAAAAGCATAGAGGTGTCTTTCGTAAGGGACAATCTCCTTGGAATAAAGGTCAAAACTATGTTCCTCCAAAACCTGTTAGATATGGTAAAGACGGGAGAAAAAAGACCGTCTGGACACTACCCAATGGTAATCAAGTTGTGGTAGATGACTGCCGAAAGATGTGTGATAGTTTAGGTCTTTCGTATAGTGCTGTCCGACATAAGATAGGGAAAGGCCCATATATTCAAGGTAAATACAAAGGCCTTTCCATAGAACGATTAGACTAAATGTCGCAGGATCCGCTGGTACAAGCCAGGGTCTGAACCCCTTCCACATTATCCTCAAACTCTTGTAGAGTGTCCCAATCAAGGTGTGTTGGGATAGAAGGTAGCATAGCATCATACAAATCCTTAGTTATGGACTCGTAAGGTGCTTGCCTATAACTACCTCCGTCGTAAGGTAGAAACGATACACCGGACATTTCATCAAAATGGTCGTAAACCCAGGCACCCACTTTCATCCATTCATCCTCACGGACATTGATGGTAACGGATGGCTTGTGCTCCGCCCACGCCTCCTGATAAACACTCCACAACTCCAGGTGCTTAATGGCATCAATATCGTCTCTTACTACAGCACCCTTCGGTGCCTTCATTGGGAAGGAGAACACTGTTGTGGAGTCAGGCTTCATAACGTCTGGTTCCCACGGCACACCATTGTCCTTCATAAACTTAGTAAGTGGATCTTTGTTATCAGCACGAACCCTGCGAATGTAAAATTGAGAATGACGAGGATGAATCCCAGATGCAGAGTCACATAGTTGGGAAACAGTCCCAGAAGGTTTAACGCAAGTAATAGCGGCGGCAGGGTTAATGCCAAGTGTATTAGCCAGTTCATTGTTTACCTCAATAGCATAATCACGGAGAGAAGCAAGGCGCTCCTTGATACCCTTGTCGTTTGGATCATTGAACAACTTGGAGTCATAGATGCCGGTTAGTGATACACCAAGTAGGCGTTCCTCTTCGGCGTTCTTGACCCAAATCTTTCTTAGATACGGGAAATCAGTGAGAGTAGACTGGAAAGTACCGATAATAGTAGCAATCTCAATCTTCTCCTTAATCTGTTCGATAGTGTCGGTGGCTCGGATAACCACTTCCGTAAGGTTACAAAATCCATATGGTCTAAGGATAATTTCACTACACGGGTTCGTGCCGAATAACTGATCATGGTTTCGGCGTCCATTTCGTTTGGCGATTTTTTGACATGCTTCACGGCTGAATAGTCCTCTTTCTCCTGATTTTGACTCGTATAGAGATACCCATTCGGACATGAATGAACCGATTTCAGGCTTCTCGTTATATACGGCCGAGTTATTAGATAATGCTCGCTGTGGGTTGGCCTCCCACCATGCACCTGCCTTGGCGTGCCTCATACGATCATCTGAGAGATTAGATAGACTGATCATAGCAGAACGACGGACACCACCTACAACAACTACCTCACCGATTTTGCACATTATATCATGACATTCTAGTGAAGTAAGACGACGCCCATGTGCATTACGGAACATCTTGACGGTAAACTTAAACAGTTCCGAAAGTGGGCCTGGTCCAGATGAACGACCACCAAATGTCTTCAAGGGAGCACCGGCGGGTCGAACCTTTGTCAGGTCCCACTTTGGAACTTCGCCCGTATAGAGAAGTGCAATAAGCATACGGAGAGCCTTTGCCCATCCTTCCTTACTGTCTCTAACGACGATTACGGTATCAGAGTCAAATAGTTTCTCTGGAATCTCTGGTAACTGATTAATAAACTGACGCTCAACGGAGAACCCTACACCTGTGCCACAAAGCAAGATAAACATTGCTTCGTCAAAGGCCTTGGGGTCATCGATAGGAAGAAATGAACAGTTATAACCACAAGTATTATCACGCTCCAATGCCTTGCCAGAGGTCATCAAGGCTCGCATAGATGGCATGACCTTCATATCATGGATATGATTAAATAGACGGTCACGGATAGGATTCATATCATATTGGTAGTTCTTCTGTAGATGGGCCTGCATAAAGTCCAAATAACGATTGATTGTTTCTTCCCAGTTCTCACGGCGGTTTTTCTCGGGTAGGTATCTGCTATAGCGGCTGCGGTAAATAAACTGCTGGTATAATGTATCCATTCTTACTTCCTCTTACTTAAATCTCTCAAACAACCAATCAGTCCACGACTGTGGTTCAACATGCGGTGGGTTAAAGTATTCATTCAATGACGGAAACTGCTTTAAGATTTCTTCACGGGCCATAATAGCAATCTCACGGTGTTCTTTCTGTGTGCCTTCTGCGGCACGAACATCGATGTAATGAATCCATGAACGAAGTGTCCCAGACATATATAGACGAGTTTTGGTCAAGCCCTCCGGCAACACTACTCTACATTGTTCTTTGGCGATACCATTAGCGATTGCCCAGTTATATGCTTCTTTTGCCGCAAGTGTAACATTATTTTGAGCAACTAACCAATCCGCATCCAGTTCCTTATCATCCGTCTCAATACTATTCTGACGGTTCTTGCGATCCTGTAGTCGTGCCTCTCTTGTTACGAAACCCATGTCTTTGGTGGGGTCTGCATAACGCTGGCTAAACTCTTGAAATGAGAATGAACGGTGGCGAACAATCTGATGAGCAATATCCCTTGTGGTATCAATAGACATAACAATACTCACCATTTCAAAAGGTGAAAAATGTTTGTGTGCTAAAAGATACTTTAGAAGTTTTGGAGCAGTCATTGTATTGAATTGGTTTGAAGGATTAGAAACTCTTGCTGTATAAGCAATAAATTCTTCCGCACTATTCACACCATCAATCATTGGATTTGTTATACCGATGATCTTCACATTATCCATTTTCTATGCCTTTCATTTTACAATTATCAAAATGCCATCTTTTGTGTCCAGAAGCATCACCGCTTTTACCACAATGAGGACAAGTAACAATATTTGATCTTTTATCTTTTAGTTTCCAAGTTTTACCTTTATTGTGGCTTCTATTCATATGGATGGTTTTCTGTTTTCTTCCAGTATTAGAACCTACAAAGTAATCGTATCTATCAAATTCTTCCTTCAAAATTCTTACAGTATCACCACTTCTCGTATCTATAGCCACCACATATCCCTTATTATGATCATTGCTTCTTTTGAAGTTTGGATCTTTGAAATTGTGTGTTCCTGCTTCCAATCTTTGTTGTTGATGTTTGCTAACTATTTCAGCGAAAGTTTCTGGTCTTATCTCCATTCTTTTGCCTATTGCCCAACAAGCACCCCAATCTCCTTGTTCAAAATGTATATCATAATGCTCCTGTAAAGATACTGCTATCAAGTTTTCAGGAGTGTTATTGTTTATGTCTCCGTCTTTGTGGTGTATATCGTAAGACCTACCTTCTATGTCTTTAGGTATTGAACCGAAATGCTCCTTGTATATCCTACGATAGTTTATTCTTCTGTTCATCTACAATACTCCTCTTTGGAGTATTTAGTATTTTCGTTGTTTTGATTTCCATTTAGTCATCCAATGTTTTTATCGTAAATCTTGATTCGTATATCCTTCTTCCCACAACTTATCTAAATGGTCGTCTCTCCAACCCATTGTTAGTTCGCATCCATAATGCTTGGAAAACCATTTTTGTATTTCTTCATCTTTTTCAGAAAGATAATCTGCGGTGCAAGAGGGATTGGACACGAAAAATTGTTTCACTTCCATACATTTATCGCATTTAGCAAAATACCAAGTTTTCATGTTACAATCACTATTCAATATCTAAATACGGGAGACAAACCTCAAAAGCGACGATTGCTGCATTGAATATGTCTGCTGCATCTACATTATTAGGTGGAATCTGTTCCATCATGGCTTTGGTCATGGATTCAATCAGTTGTTCTTTTGTAATCAGCGGCTGTGTTACTGCAATAATCTTCGCTGTGTTCATTTAGCACCTTTAATAATCTTTAAAACTTCTTCTAAACTTTCTTCAACATACCATTCAACAGTATGAATACCACCATAGATTACGGTAGATAAAGACCCACCTTCATCATGGTTTTCATATACGGCAACAATATGTTCTGAGTTAATATAGATAGGATCACCTTCTCGGCCGCCGGCACGGTTGGTAAATTTCAATAATTTCATACTCTCTCCCACTGGTTCAGTTTCATTGTAGCCATGATGCCACTATATGTATTAGTATCTATAATATGCTGGATTTGACTTGGATTAAGTCCTGCTAAAACCATTTCATTGATGTCTTTGCCAGGATTGTCTTCTGGCCAGATACATACCTTATATCCCATATCAATAGTCTTCCTCATGTTAGTTACTATCTGTTTGTTTCTCTGCTCCGCATCATAAACGAAAACATAATCTTTGTCAAGTCCAACCCATTGAGTAACACGATAAAGGGCAGCGTCCATACTAGCCACACAGTTATGTAGGAACAGACTATCGATAGGTCCTTCAACTACATATACTCTTTTGCTATCGTCAATAGTATCCCATCCGAAGATTTTAGGTGTTTCTTCGTCCTTGATTGTGATATAACGGATTTTGGATTCACCGATTGCTCGGCCTTGAATACCAAGAAGGTTATGCTCCTTATCAAAGAAAGGGATAACAATACGTGGTTCTTTATATAGCACCTTGTCATTATGAGGGTAGAGATACTTCACATACCAAGCAAAGTCTTCCGTATAATAGAGTTTATCTAGAGGAACCTTTCTGTCTTCCATATACCGTCTGGCAGGATGTTTCTTATCTAGAGCATATAGAGGAGGAAGACGTAGTTCTGCTGGTTTAGGTTTGAATACTGGCTTGGTGATAAACTGATTAACATCTATCTTTGTATTGGTAGTGTTAGATTGAACAAACGATTCCAACTGGTATTCGGAATAGAGGTGAGGATCAACATACTTGATAAATTTACCAAGTCCCATATTAGACCCACAGTTATGACACATAAAGCCGAAGTGTTCTTTCCGCTTATAGATATAACCACGGGCCTTCAGTTTGTCCTTATGGGAGTCACCACATACAGGACAGGAAAAATTCCAAAGAAACTCACCTTTTTGTTTATAGTTCCTCAACTTAGGAGAAAGTAAAGAAATATATTTTTTGTCAATATACACGGACATATTGAAAGTTGCCTATATAGTATTATATCACCACAGATAGGGCAATACACAAGGAACGAAATGACTTATAGTATATACAAAATTACCAATCTTGTCAATAGCAAATGCTATATTGGTTTTACAGAAGATGTTAAACGAAGATGGAAACAACATAAAGTAAATAGGAAAAACGGCGTCAAACCTTTGTATCAAGCATTCCGAAAATATGGTATTGAAAACTTTGCCTTTGAGGTTATATATGAATCCGAGGATAGAGATGAAACGCTACTCATAAAAGAACCTTATTATATCCAGTTATACGATAGTATCAAAAATGGTTATAACTTCCAAGAAGGAGGTAATAACACCAATACACAAGACCTTAGAGAAAAGAATCGTAAAAGGATGCTAGAAAACAATCCTATGAAAGATCCTGAAATAAAAAAGAAGAATACAGGAATGTTTGTTAGTGGTCAAAAACCTATCATAACAGAAGAAAGAAACGAGAAGATTAGGCAATCAAAGTTAGGAAATAATAATCATAACTATGGTAATCCAAATGCTGCTAAACCTCTAAATGAATATATTACTTGTCCGCATTGTGGCATATCAATGAATAAAGGAAACTATAAAAGGTGGCACATATCAAAGTGCCACCCAGTTTAGTTTATCCGCAATCAACTCTATGTCAATTACTTTTTTAGTGTTGGTACAATCTGCTTAAGGACTTGTTTCAAATCGTCTATGTCCTTTCTAAGGTCGGCCCTATCTTGGTCGACCATTGGAAAACGATTGTCTAGTTTTCCTTTAAGTTGTTCTATGCTAATCTCAATATGATCTACCTTTGATTCAAGGTATGTTACTCTTTGAGTTAACTCAGCATCTTTCATTCTGAAATCACCAATGGTCATAAAGTAGGCAGCAATAAGGCCACCAATCGCTATCACCACAGTAATAAAATGTGGAGCCTTCTCCATTAGACCACCAACATCATCGTCATTGTCGTCGTTGGTGTTTCTACGTACCATTAGAATTTCCATTCCTTTCTTTAACCCCCTTTGTGTCTATGATAAGGATCTGGAGGGGGTAATGATCCTTCATCAATATACATATCATCGTCTTCACTGTCTATAGACGATGGCATAGGAGGTGGTAGTGGATTCGGCCCAGCGAACATTCTCGTTCTTAATAAATTCTCTTGCCCCCTTGTGTAGGCCGAAATACCAATGATAACACCCATTGCTATATGGTAAAAACCTCCAGCAGATAGGGTTATAGGTTCCCATTTAAAGTTTTCTGCAACACCATACTTGGATGCATAATACATCGCTAGTGATGGGAAGATAATGAAATCGCAAATACATACTACGAAATACTGCCAGGCCATCATTGGTCTCCAGTAACGCATTACCCATGGTTCGTTTTCTAAAACTACCGTAGGATACTTATTATCTTTATCAGCCATTGTTTTGTTCCAAATCTATTTGTGCAAAGAGTGGAAGAGGTCCTTTTGGTTCTTCTACCACTACCACTTCTTTCACTTTTGGAGTCACTGGAACTTTTACCTTGGCATTCAATAGTGATAATGCTCGCTTGGCCTTTTGTAAATGTATCCGTCTCTCTTGTAATCCATTATAACCACCATTAATAAGCTTGGTGACCATTTCGATATTATCTTGTCTGGCCCACTTACCAAGATTATGACTTTTCCAGTATTCTAATGCAGTCTGTACCGATATCTCAGGTGTTGCTGCTAGTCCCGGATTGTTTACCAAATCTACTCCGAGTTTCTTGCTCATTGTAGTATAATTTGCTCTACCTGTCAACTGGAAGATTCCTCTTCCTTTGTATCTTCTACCGTCTCCAGGATAGATATTGCCCAAATCTTTACGTCCTTCATATGCCGAACCAGATGCATATTCAGACAAGGTTCTAAAGTATGCGCTTTCATGGGCCGCTTGCGCCAGGAAATGTGCTAACTCCAATTCATCATCGATACCGTATTTCTCCAGATATTCTGGTAGATATTGAACCAATCCGTCCGTTACTGCTTTACTTACAGGGGCACCAGCAACGGTTCTTAATAACTCTGGAGTAATATTCCAACGCATAGTTTACTTCCTTTTGCCATACCTCACATAAACCATTTCGTTTGTTGTTCTGTTCTGTAGAACGATTGGTTTTCCAGGATTTTTATTGGCGTAATCTCTAATCTCGGTCAGTTCGTCACATTCATCTAGATAGGTGCGCCAGTGTTTACCCTTACGCTTCTCCATCTTAGCATTATGGAATGTGGAACTAGAAACTTCAAATACAACAGCGCCAGCAAAGGTTTCTTCTGTAGCATAGACTTTAGGCACTATTTTACTTCTTTTACCTGGTTGTCTTTTGCCCAATTTCTGATGTGCTAGATTGTATCCAGTATGTCTACTAGATGCTCTAGCATAATCTTTTCTAGTAGGATCTTCTCTGGAATCAACATTTAGTCTTTTAACATAACTCTTATCTTCTGCTTTATGTTTTTCAATATATGATTTCAGAGTTTCTTTGGAGATTTCGGCCAACTGATTAGGTGCCTTGCGTCTAAAGTATCCTAGAATAGCGGATGTTGGTGCTGTCTTAGAATTGCCATATCTTTTCTTTTGCATCTTAGATGATATACCAGGTTCTGCCCAGTTAGATGCTTTGCCTGATTTTGAAATACCAGCGCCGGCGATATCCCCTCCACCTATGTTAACTGTTGGTGCGTCTTCAGAAAAATATTTGTTTTTTTTCATTTTGCCTCTTGCCATGTTTTTTATCTGTTTGTATAATTGGTTCCGGAAACCAGTCCATAAGGAATAACCAGTCGAGCGAAGCGAGACATTGCGAAGCAATAATTATAATGACCTTAGCCTCTTTACTAATATTCCATCCAATGGAATCAATTCTTGATGTAAATATAGTCCATTAAATGTTGCTTTAAGTCTAGGAGGATTATGATTCATATAAATCAAAATCGTTTTCAATAAAGGATAGTCTTCCTCATCAATTTTAAAGTATAACATATTTATAGTGGGTTCAACCCCAAAGACGTTAAAAAGTATTGTAACATGATTCAATACCAATCTTTCTTTAAGGTCACCCGTTTGTCTATACTTCCTGAATATTCTCTTTATATACTTTATACGCTGCAAGTCATCATTAAACTCACTCGTTAACATATGTGGTGAGTCATAATGCTTTGCAGCGTATAAAAGAAAGTTCGCATCATTTAAATCAAACATTACTCTTTACGTGATTTCTCCGGATGCATTCCATAATAAGCACCTAGAGCCATCTTCATGCGTTCTTTCTTAGACTTACCAGCAAACTTTGGATCATCGGAATGAACAAAGTCCTTGATAACATCCTTAGTGGACATTCCCTTAGTCAGTTTTTCATCAAGAGTTTCTTCTGGTAAATGTCCTGGTTTTGTATGTGAACCAAGGCGGCGCTTGATATTACCTTTTAGAGTGGTAGTATCTTGCTTATGGATCTTTCCACCCTTTGTCTTACGGGCAGGAGAACCAAGTCTCTTATCACGGGCAATGGAATCTTCCTTGCCACGATCTTCACCACGACGGATTAGACCGACAGAAGATTGTGCACCGGCACGTTCGGCGTGTTTAGCAGTCTCTTTACCCCATTTTCTCTTGATTAGGCCACCGAGTTTAGATGTATCACGATCTTGTGCTTCTTTCTCTCTATATGCCGAGATAGCAGCACCCTTTGATACTTCATCAAGAGTTTCTTCCATATAAGGATGCTTAGGAGCAGAGGCATTTACCTTTGCTTTACCTTTCATCTTTTTATCAGCAATAGCAAGACCCTTTTCTCGGCCTTCACCTGCCTTATTCTTATATGCTACAAGTTTACCCATAGAAACTTCATCAAGGGATTCTTCCTTGGTAAGTTTCTGTGTAGCAAGATCAATACCTTTTGATCGTTTGGATACAATCTTTCTTGCTTGTCTATCACCGGAATCCGCATCATAAGAAACAGAAGATATAGACTTATAAGGTTTTTTATATGCTGCTTTTCTGATGTAAGATCCTAAAGTGGACTTACTAAGTTCATCCAACTGGCCAGCGGATAGTTTCTTGTCCTTACGACGCATAGAAACCTCAACTGCCTTCTTGGTGCTTTCTGTACCGTCATCATCTTCATCGTGCATAGGTTCTTTTGGAGACATTGCCTTTGCCATAGCCTGACGACATGCTGCATCTTCCTTAATCATAGATTCGACAGAATCTAATCTCTTGGTCAATTCTTCGTTATCCAAAACTCTAGCATCAATCATGAACATAGAACCAAAAAGATGGTAATGAAAGAATAGGTAATATTTGCAAGGAACATCCTTAACAAACTCACCATCATTTGTCATTCCCATCTTATGACCAAACTGATGAATTTCCCATACCTCTACACCATGATCACCCTGCAAGTATGATTTGCCTGGTAACTCAATATGGAAATAAGCAAGAGCCTTTCGGATCTTGGTTAAAGCGATATATGGTGTAACAGTGGTACGAGAAGTCATGGCAGTCAGAATGCCATTAATTTCTGCTCTGACTGCCGGATTATTGATATCAATACTACCATCGCTAAGAGCGGTAGGTACTACTTCCTCTGAAAGGCGTTCACGAAACGATTTCATGATTCACCTCTTATACTATGTAAGAAATGGTTGCATTACCGGATGCAACTGTATTTGCTCCTGTAGCACTTACCAATACACGGAAGACGTTGCCGTTTGCTGTGGCATTGTTTGCTGTAAATGTTGGAGAAGTATTGTCGAAATACTGACCAGCAACATTGGCAACATTAACCCACGAACCACCGTTATATCTCTGCCATGAATAGGTAATAGTGGCACCAGAAGGTGTTGAAGTAGCAGCAACAGTAAATGCAATATTCTGAATTGAGGCAGATGTATTGCTTCTAGGTTGAGTGGTAATTTTTAAACTATAATCTGGGAAATATGTATCTTCACCACTATTAGCATCACCGGTCAATGAACTCATGGCAACCATGGTTTCATACCACACACGACCGGCCTTAAGTCCTCTACCTTCGTGACGAATTACCCAACCAGAATGTTGAGGATGTCCAGTGCCAGCGTCATTAGAAGCCTGAATTTCACCAGCACTTACACCGAACTGTCCTACTGCCTCGTTCTGAATAAAGGCATTCATTGTTGTATTACCAAATAGCAATGTTTGATTTGCTGAATTTACAGGTAGTTTAACCTGCATTAGAACTGCAATGTCAGAATTTGCAGCGTTGTCTACTGAACCCCATAATGGCATCTTGATATTCCTTCTTTCTTAAGTTTGTTAGTTTAAACCTTGGCTTTGTCCTACAGAATCTTTCTTGACAGGATCCATTTCAATAACATCTGGATTCTGACCAGTCATTGTCTTACCTGTTTTCACTTTTTCTGCCTTCTTGAGGGCCTTCTTACGATCCTCTTCGGTCAATTTTTTTACATCTAGGTTGTATCTGCTACCACCTTTTTGATCTTGTCTAGAAAATCTATCCATAGAACCTTTCCTGTATTGTAAGGCGCCCAAGGTCCTATTACCTAATGTACCAGGACCTCGGATTTCGTTGCGTTTCTTAGTCATTATACTATCTTATATGTATAATCGCCAACCTGAACTTCTTCCTTCAATTGACTTCTAACAAACTTGGAAGCATCTGAACCTGGTTCGGATGTACCTACACCTGCTGGTCTAGATGGTGGAAGTGGGACAGATGGTATAGCAGATGTACCACCTGAACTTGCTGTTGTTGCTGGACGAGCAGGTGGTAGTCCTGCCTTTACTCCATCGGCAGCGGTTGGAGGTGTTGATATAGAAGACCTCTCGCTTGCTGGCATAGATGCTGCCTGTGAATTTGGAACATTCTTAGGAGCATTTGCATCTACGCCTGGTTTAAAGAAGGATCTGGCAGTTGCCTTAGATGCCATATCATCTGTAGCCGATGCGGTCATTTTTCTACTATCAATATCAGCAAATGATTTACCAACTGCTACACCTTGTGTTCCTGGTGTATTAGTTTTTGGTGTTGCCGCAGAAAGACTTGATGGTCTTGCTGGAGGTGTTGGTGTGTCGTATGACATCTTAGTATTAAAAGACTTTCCTCCAAAAGAAAAGTTTGACTGTCCTGCTTTACGAGCATTAGCAAATGCTGATCCAAATGCGGATAGTTCATTCAGGGCCGGCTTACCTGACTCCAGTGCGGCATTAAAAGACGAATCTTCCTTCATATGCTTTGCACGGATCTTGGCAAGAATTGCACCAGCAACCTTCTTACCCTTTTCTTCCGAACCATATTTGGTTGCGGCTTTCTTAGCAATCTTAGAGAACTGCTTTCCAGGCTTTCCTAGATCCTTACCAGCACGACCGGCCTTTGCGGAGTATGCTGCTTCATCAACTTGATCTTCTGCAATAGAAACACCAGGAACTGGTGCCTTTGTCACAGCGTTCTTGTTTGGATGACGGGTTTCTTTGAAGTCTCTATGCTTTAGATTCTGGACGGCAGCGGTACCCTTTGCTTCTCTTAGAGCATCACGGGCCTTAGATAGAACGTCACCAGCAGCATTACCAGGCTTTGGTAGTTGTGACATTGGAACCTTAGGTGTTGATGGGTCTTCCTTAGGTGCAGACTTTGTTACAGACTTAGAACCTTCATAAGAACCTGCGTCAACTGGACCTGCCTCGTCCATCTTGCCTGCCTTCTTAGCAGCACGGAAACGAGAACCCCAAACCTCGTCCTTTTCAGACTCGATCTTGCCGTCCTTGTCATAGTCCTTGTCGGCCTTTTCTTCTTTTGTCAAGGAACGAGCAGTTCTTTTTAGTGACTGTCCTGGAAATCCGCCAACCTTCTTTATGTGTTCAAGACCGGTCTTTTCTTCATGTTCTTTTTTCTTTTCTTTATTCTCTTTATTACCTTCTTTAAGGTCGGCATATGCTTCTTCTAGTGCGGCATCATAAGCAGCAAGATCCTCACGGACAACTGCCTTACGTGAATAAACACCGAATGCCTCATTAACAAGTGCTTCGGCCTGACGACGATATTCACCGTCCTGCTGGGCCTGACGGACTGCCTCGACTAGAGGATCAGTCTTTCTAGTATTAAATCTATTCTCATACATTTACTTGATTCCTTTTGATTTGTTAATTCTACTTTTACTATTTAGTTTTTTATTTCTTCCAAATATACTCAATTTCTCAAATTCAGCATTGGGATCTTGTCTGACATTATCAACCTGTCCAGAGTTGGGTGTAGCACCCATTGAACCATCAAAAGGATCTGTCAGACTTTCTTTTCTCAGTTTAGCAGCAGTTTCTTTGAGTTTCTGTTCTGCCAGTTGTCCATACTTTTGTTTAAATCTCTTTCTTGTTTCTTCTTTAACCATCCAACGGTCAATCTGTCTATCCAGACCTGTTAAGTCTATAGACTGATTATCACCAAAACCAGGACCCTTAGGTAATCCTACCTCTTGTCCTATTCTATCACCACCAATAGGTGCACCAGATAGTTTTCTTCCGATCTTTTCATTTTCTTCTTTTTTCATCTTCTTACCACGAGTTAATTCTAAGACTTTCATCGGTTTAAAACCAATCGTCTGGCCTGGTGTATCTTTCTGATATCTGTTTGTAAGTTTTGAAGAACCCCAATTACCAGCACCGCCAACAGGATTCTTTCTATTGTTTTTTGAAAAATCTGTATAGGTTTCGTTTATCATCTGTTCAAATCTTAGATCAGATTCGCTCAGACTAAAGTTATGTAATTCTTTTCTTAGAAAGTGTAAATTATTATTGTGTTCTTCTGATAGAATAGAAGAACTATTGTCTATAACGCAACAATTTTCGAATAGTTTTAGATAGTTTTTAGTATTAACTTGAGCGGATTGCCACTTACTAAATCTTCTAGATTCTTCAATGACACGGCCTCCGTTTGATGCACGGGATTCGTTGCGATGTTTTGAAACTTCATTAGTAGTATTAACAAAAATCATCATGGTCTTATAACCACGACTTTCTAGGATACTTTTGATTTGCTTTGTCTGTTCATAATCAGACATGGTACCGTTAATAACAATACCTTCACCTTTAACATCATACTTTGTGAAATTTTCTTGTGAGACTTCTTTATATCCTAATGGTGTTATCGTCTCTTTAAGTATTCTATCTTTACCAGAACCTGGTACACCACCAAGTAGAATTGCTTTATGTTCTAGCACATAATTCATATCAAAGTAGAAAGGATTCTCTCTACCGAAATAACGCATGACCTTACCTGCTTCGGAATTGGCCTCATTTTCAATATGTGAACCTGTAGCACCTTCTTTTGCAATATCTTTACCTAGACGACCATCTAGATTTTGCTTATGATGAACCAATTCATGTGCTACTGTTCTAAAGATGTCCATTGGATGACGGTTTTTTGTATAGACCATCAATGTCTTTGAATGAGGGGCATATCCACCGAATGATGGTTGACCTTCCCCTTTATCATCTTTATATTGAACGACAGGCTTTTCGTTAATATCTAACTGTTTACATGTGAAATCGATGAAAGAATGTAATAGTTTGTCAAACTCTTTACGAGACAAACCTTTTTCTTCCAATAGAGTAAAATCTTCTCTAAGATTTGCCTTGGCAGCATTGAAGATTTTACGAGCAAGGATTTTGTCTTTGGTAGGTGATACCTTTAGAAACTCGTTAAATTTACCGGCTTTGATATACTCACGCATTTGAGTACCGGATACTCCGGCCTTGCGACCACCAGAATTGATAACCTGGAAATTCTTAAAAGCATAGTTCTTACGAGGATCAAAACCTGGTGTGTTTCTAGGTATAACATATTTGCCTATAGCATTTTTAAATTCATTTACACGATCACCACCAACTACCATTGTAACATCTTCCACACCTGCATCTGATAATTGTCGGCAGATATCAAATGCTGTTTTGACATTAGGATCGTCCACAACATTAATACCAGGAAACAGATCATGTAAGAATTGAATCTTCTGTCTATATGGAAGGGGATTTTTAACAGGGTCTTGTGACTTAGATGTATATAATCTAAACTCAGCGCCTATTCTTTTGGCATAATTGAATCCATAACGGATCATTTCTTCGTGACCTTTGGTAGGAACTTGGAATCTACCAAAGAGAAATACAACTTTTCTCATTTCTTTCCCTCTACAGGATTATTATACTATTTATATTTCTTTTTATCTCTAGCCTCTTTGACAACCTTTTTTATTGTCTTAATGAGAGGAACAGGTTTTTTCTCTTTCTTCTTATCCATTATTTACCCCAGTTCTTTGTGGCCAAGAAGTTTGCTCTACTAAATTCCATACGGTCTACTAGTTTAACAGCATCTCCACCAGTAGACCAAGCAGCCACATATCCTTCTGGGGTTGTTACCTTATAACCACCATCGGATGTATGTAAGAATGTCCCTAAGTCATTAACCTGATTGAATTTACCAATTAACATCATCTTGGCATCAATCAATAGATTTTGAAGTTGAAAAATCTTTTTAAGGTCAGAAGCATTATTACGATACCATCTAAGAACGATATCTCTTTCTGCCTTGCGTTTTGCCTTGGTTGCTGGCATCTTGGCATCATCTATATTCTTTTGATATTTATCACCAACGAATTTTAAAAGTTGTGCAGTATGGCCAGCAGACATATGCTCCCCTGCACGAATTTTCTGGTTATAGAATGTCATAATAGGAATACGATATGTGTCATTAGTGGCAATCTGGTTTAGAAGTGATGCAGGAATAGTTCTGAATAAAGAACCAGCCTGTGAAAGTATGCTAGTTAATCTGGCATTTTGTTCTTTCGTCAGAGTTGCCCGACCTGTAACATCAACAAAACGATTGCTTCTAAACCATACATTCCTAGATGGTCTAAAATTACCTATATTGATATCAAAATGAGTTTGTAAGGTATCCATTGTTTTACCATGATAGGTAGTATGAAACACAATACCAATCTTGGCGGCCTGAACCTGTTGTGCTATCTTTGATCCAGCAGGGACCGCATATGTAATAGTGTTTGGACGAAATGTTATATATCTCTTACCGTCAATAGTCTCAGATTTCAAATCACTATGAGAGAACATAAAGTCACCATGAACTATACCTGTAATACCGAGTTCTGGTAGATACTTTAGGGCATCTGATAGTTTATCAGCGAGACCGCCAGAATGATTAGCACGGACATCGGCCTCTGTATAATTCAGTTTAGAGTTTTTGGCAAATATAGATTTAGAACCAACAAAGAATTTTCCGTTTTCGGGATTGATACCAGCATAGATAGCAGGTGCACCATCAAACTTGGTTCTAAGGATAAGAGATCCGCTCGACTCTGATAATGTTTTGCCATCATCGGCAAACATATCCCTAAGCGATATTAGAAACTGAATAGCATTTCTAGTGCCAGTAACACCACCTTCCAATACGGCATCCTCAATATGTGTTAAGTGACGGTCTTTCTCAGCCGCTGCTTCTTTTAGGTATGTCGAGAACTTTTGCATTACTTACCTTTCTTCGCTTTCTTTTCAACACCTTTGTATAATAATTTAAGACCAACGAAAGTACCTAGTTTACCTTTGGGTTTATCCCTTCTAAATCCTGAATCGCTTCTAATAGTCATTGATAACGTTACAGAATTACCCTTATTGTCTCCCAATTCAATATACCATTCTTGAACAGAGGATTCATGTAGATATGCTTTTGCTTTAGTAGCATAACGGAGAAAGGATGCCAATTCATCTTCTTTATTGATATAATTTTTACCTTCGTTTCGGGGAATCTTATTTTGTCCAGTTACCTCAATATCATGTACATCCCGAATTCGGGTGAAATGACAGTCTTTATTTCAGCTTTTGTTGGGGCGTTGATTGGATTTTTGTGGTACAACTCTTTCCCGGCGTCTGTTTTTATGGGCGACACCGGAAGTTTAACCATAGGCGGAATCATAGCGGTTTTGGCCATTTCAGTACGCAAAGAAATGTTATTGCCGGTATTATGCGCCATCTTCTTTGCCGAAAATTTATCGGTAATCATTCAGGTGACTTATTTCAAATATACCAAAAAGCGTTTCGGTGAAGGCCGACGGGTTTTCCTAATGTCACCTTTGCACCATCATTACCAAAAGAAAGGCTATCACGAAAGTAAAATTGTAACCCGATTTTGGATTGTAGCCATCTTATTAGCCATCGTTTCTATAGTGACCTTAAAATTGAGATAGTATGAAGCGATTGGTTGTACTGGGCGGAGGCGAGAGTGGTGTGGGAACCGCCATTTTAGGAAAGAAAGAAGGCTACAAGGTATTCGTGTCCGATTTCGGAAAAATAACAGAGAAATACAAAAACGTTCTTACACAATATAACATTGATTGGGAAGAGGAAAAGCACACTGAGGAGATACTTCTTAATGCCGATGTAGTAATGAAAAGTCCCGGAATTCCGGACAAAGCACCGATGGTAAAAAAATTGGTTGAAAAAGGAATACCGGTCATTTCTGAAATCGAGTTTGCTTATCCGTTTACCAAAGCTAAAACCATTGGGATTACAGGAAGCAACGGAAAAACAACTACCACCATGCTAACGTATCATTTGCTTAAAGAAGGCGGACTAAACGTAGGCTTAGGCGGAAACATCGGGAAAAGCTTTGCTTGGCAAGTGGCCGAAGAAAACTACGATTACTATGTGTTGGAATTGAGCAGTTTTCAGTTGGACGGCATCATCAATTACAAACCGGACATTGCGGTATTAACCAACATCAGTCCGGATCATTTAGACCGATATGAGTATCAATATGAAAATTATATCGCCTCTAAATTCAGAATCACAATGAACCAAACGGAAGCTGATTTTTTCATCTACGACGCCGATGACGAAGCGATAGCCGAATGGTTAAAAAACAATAAAACAAAAGCACAAACTATACCTTTTTCGTTATCAAAAAC
>OGVT01000007.1_pt1 | contig 27621 bp, 32 predicted proteins | sample 1575831 | NCBI WGS metagenome assembly OGVT01 (sample SAMN07581542, study PRJEB24739) | freshwater metagenome | place: Singapore | collected 2015-04
CCTGAAGTAGCTGACCATTTTGTTCCTGCTACGTTATCCCAAGTTCCTGTTCCGCCTACCCAGTATCTAAGAGCCATTATTGTTCTAGATGATTTTTGATTTCAGTGACAATTTGCAAAAGATCAAATCCTTGTGAGTCTACTTGAATGAAAATGGGTTCTTCTGGCTCTTCTCGGTCTGTTCTTTTTGAAACTATTCGAAGAGAATCTCCGAAATTGATTATTTCCATTATCTGTATCATAGTTTGGTAACTCTTATGTGAAGATTGATTCTCGTGACAGCTGAAGCTGAGTCTACATTGAAAGCTATCACATCTCCAGCAGAGAGTCCGGTTGTCCAGGTACTTAGAGAGTTATCCTGATTTCTCTGCTGGCTGGAGAGTGTCGGTTTCTCTGTACCAGTGATGGAATCAGCAACAGTGGGTGGAAAGTTAGCGTAAGTGTCTCTCCAGAGATCAATGACGCAGCTTCCTGACTGATCAGCGAAGATATCCCATCCCGTGATAGTTGCATTGTAAGGAATAGTGAGATAACCCTTGACACCGGGAGTTATCACTGTTCCTACACCATCTATTGAGATTCCAAAGCTTCCAAGCGGAGTTCCTCCAGTTCCAGTTGGTCCCTGAAAACCTTGCCAACCCTGGGGACCTGAAGCTCCTGCGGAACCTGTAGCTCCAGGTGATCCTGTCGGTCCAACATCACCTTGCCATCCCTGAGGACCCTGAAATCCTTGGGGTCCTTGCAATCCCTGAGGTCCTTGGTAACCCTGAAGACCCTGGAATCCTTGTGGACCCTGGAAGCCTTGTGTTCCCTGGAAACCTTGTGTTCCCTGGAAACCTTGAGAACCCTGTAATCCTTGAGGACCTTGGAAACCTTGAGGACCCTGTGATCCCTGAGGTCCTTGGTAACCTTGGCGTCCCTGGTATCCTTGGGGACCTTGCGGTCCCACTTGAGTGTACATCACAGGAATCACAGAGACTATCACAGAAGGTGTCGCTGGAGCATTATCGATGATTCCGGGTGGATCGTATCTGAGTCTCAAGCTTGTGCTAGTTCCTGACCACCAGAGTTCTACATAGTCATTATCGTTCTGAGCAGTTCCCACAAAAACAACTGTCACAAGCTGAGAGCTTGGAACAGTAGAAGATTTTCTGGGTTGCATTGATACTTCTGTTGAGCTGTTAGCCCAATCATTACCATTGTACTTGATCCAGAAAACTGCGTTCTCAACAGAGTTTGCTGAGTTCTGTAATTGAGCAACGAAACTCAGCTGGTAAGTTCCAGCGTGAGCAAAAGTGATTCTGGAACCTGAAGTGATGGAGATTCCGTTAGCTTCGTATGTTGAATCGATAGTGACAACTTGAGCAGCTGAAGCACCGATCAGAGGTTGGTCAGTAGAGTCGTAGAATCCTCCGTAGTATCCTAGAGCTCCTCCTGCACCAGTGTTTCCAGCTGGTCCTTGAGGTCCTTGCGCTCCGCTCCCTGTTCCACCACCACCAGATCCAGCAGGACCTTGTGGTCCCTGAGGACCTATTCCTCCGCAAGGATTAGTGGGATCGAAGCAAGCCCAAGGTGGAAGAGCTGGAATATCGCAACTTCCCAGAGCTAGATCCACATCCAGCTGAAGAGTCATTCTCCAACCCGTGACCACGTCCTTGTAATCTGAGAAGATCGGTGTGAGTTCCGGATTGTTGATGAGAGCGAGCCATTCGATGTCACCAAACTCCAGGAGTCTCTTGATGTCAACCAGGATCTGCTGGGCATCTGAGCTAACCTCGTTCTGCATCGTGTTGTCATCCTGACGAACAAGATCCACGCAAGCGATAGCTAGAGTGTGGCTAACCGTGTTGAGATTCACAGTAGCGTTTGTGGGTGTGATGTGCAGAAGAGGGTAACCTGTCTCAACTAGAGAGGAGAGTAAGAGCTCGGGACCCCACGAAAAGTCTCTGATCTGAACGTGAGAATCTGCGATCTGCTGGAAAAGTGCCTTAATGGAGTTGAGACTGTTCACTCTTGAGTTCTATTTTTGCTATATAACCTGACTGGCAAGAGAGATGAGATGTTTCTCAAGTCTCGAAGCTGTAGATTCTGATAGGACCACCTGTCTGGCTACCCATAGTAGCGTAGCGAGCTGCGTCGATTGCGTGATCCATTCCACCCTCGGGTTCGTCAAGGATCTTCTCACCCCTCTTTTTCCATCTGTAGTTTCTGAACTCCTTGAGAAGGTTCCTGGATTCTGGATCAATGTAGATCTTGTGAGTTCGCATCTTATCCAGACCAGCTTTGATAGCTTTGTTAGCTTTCAGGACGTTGAAACCTGCTCTTCTCATTGTCTCGATGAGATCAGGTCTAGCTGAGTCGCAGTGTATCTTCTTGGTGGTTGAGACTCCTAGAGCTTTCATCAACTCTATCACTTGATCAATGTTGAGATGGGTCTGGTAGATGACTTCCTTCAGGTAGAGATTCTTGTCCTTGATAGCTACCTGAACGAGAGTGTGGGGATCTGAGTAACCAAAGTCGCACCCGTAAGAAAAATCTATGTCTGCCGGAAAGGGAGCTAGCTCGAAAGTTGAGAAGACATTATCGAGTTTCTTGGGTGGCATCCCGAGAACGTACACTGAGTAGTAATTCTCGTCAACCTCGATGAGTCTTTCCAGTTCCAGCGCTTGAGCAGCTGGTAGAAAGGGATTATCCTTGTAAGTGGAACGGATGAGAGTAGAGTTGGCTTGGTTGATGAGACCGTAGATCCAGTGCGTCTCATCCTCACTGGGGTTGAAATCTAGGATGAGTTTGCGTTCAGTTCTAAAGTTTAGTTGGTTGAAATCCTCGAAGGAGAGCTCGTTAGCCTCGTTGATGAAGACGATGTCGTGTTTCACACCCCTGATCTTTTGGGGATCATCCACACCCAGCATCTGGATGATGGAACCGTTCTTGAACTCAACGAGGTCTCCTCCAAACTTGATCTCGAAAAGATCCGTGGAGGAGACCGAGGATAGAAACTCTTTGAAGTCAGCTAGGAAAGATTTGTTGAGACTTGACTTGAACTTACGAACAACTGAGATTTTTGTGTTAGCGTTCTGAGCGGCCTGAACAAACAGGAGCTGGATGATCGACCAAGTCTTCGAGGAACGTGAACCTCCCTGGTTCAGGATGAACCTGATGCTGGGATCCTGAAAAGCTTCTAGATTTCTGTAGAAAACGTTAGTTGCTTGGAGAGTCAGAGACATCAGGCGGAAGTTCAGGTTTAGCTGGAACTATGTTGATCTGGAGAGGTTGGTTACCCGAGGTGATGTCAAAGTTCAGTCCGTATCCTCTCTTCTTACCCAAACGTTCGAGAATGAACTTGATAGCCCAGGGTTCACCGGAAGCAGCTGACTTGTAGAGTCCAGTCTCTGCCACGTCAACAATGTTCTCTCGAAGATCTGTGACGATCGCGTTGAAAATTGGATTCGTAGCCATCCAGAACTGGTAGCTCTGTCTCACTACTCCCGCAGCTTCGCAAGACTTTCCGATGTGAAATTTGTTTGGCCCGCTTGAGTAGTTCTCGATGAAGATCAGTTGCTTCTCGTTGAGACTAGGATTACTAGGGGGAACTGGTTTTTTAAGATCCTCAAACAACCTGTATTGATCTAGGTTTTCACCAGTAGCACCTGTCGTGTTTTCTAAGTATGATGACATAGGTTATTATTGGTCTGTTTTTTCAAGATCACCCGTGTTCTCGAGGTAACTTAAATAAGCTCTACATCTTGACATCACTCGAGAGACACAACCCTTGCAAGTCCATTGAGTCTCCTTGGGTCCGATAGCGAGAATCTTGTAGAGATTGAAGATTCTCTGCATCTCTCCGTTGGAGTAGACGTGTCCAGGTTCCTTGATGAGAAGCTGGAGCTCAATCTGTTCTGCTGATAGTGGCATAGGTGTGTGTTTTCTCTATATATCAGGTTAGAACTTCATAATTTCTATCCTGTTGAGCGAGATAGAATCTAAGCACTTATTCACCTTCTCGAAATTAGATCTTCTGAACAAGGTATCCGCAACGTAGACGCTAACGGTGGAAGGTCTGTACTGTTGAATAGTGTCAGATCCAACTATGCAACGCTGGAGAGAGGAGTTTGTCACTTCAATCTCTTCAATCAATCCGTAGTAGCGAAAAGTTCGAGTGTTCTGTTGCCATCCATCAGGAGTCACAAACAAATTTTGCACCTCTTTTTTTGTGGGATCTTTCACTAGGATCTCGTTCATAGAGAAATTATCGACTACTATCGTGTACTGAACTGGGTCTGGAAGATCTAGTTCTGGAGAAGGGAGTTCCTCTTTCTCGCAAGAGGTGAAGAGGAGAAGAGCTGAGAGGAGTGTAAAGATTGTTTTCATAGTTGCGATTTTAGTGTAAGGTAACAATGATCATCTTGCAAGAGAACAGTCACGTGAAAAAAGATCTCGAGTCACGCTTGAGTGGTCTAGATCCCTTGCACACTCTTTTCCGGCTGAATCCTTGATATCAGTTGTATTCACTCGCCATAACAAGTTCTGACCTGCAAGACTTTTTTGAAAATTTTTTTAGATCCTTGTCGGGAGCGACTCTACCACAGCTCTCCACAACCTGGAAATAGCCATCACCACCGAGGACTCGCTCACTGAACCCGTGAAGAGGATTCCCACCCAGAATCCCAAGCACATCTCGCAAGAGAAGAGCTCCTGGAAAAATTTCTCGAGAGGAGTGGAGTGTTCATCGTACTCGTCCAGGTTGAGATGGGAGAGCATCATTCTAAAGGGTTTTGCCCAGGTGAGCGTGTGAGAGAGGACACCCAAACCGATCAGTTCTATCATTTTCTGAGTTGCTGTTTTAGTTTCTTGAGAAGTTCGAAAGAGCTGGAACCTGGAATCTTCACGATCTCGGCGATCTGTCTGGTGGAGAACCCATCGATAAAGTAGAGCTGGTAGTATCTCTTCAGGGGAGGGCTCAAGTTTCTCCAGTTCCTGTGAACTCTCTTCAGCTTCAGGATCTGTTCATCCGAGAAACCCAGAAAGCTGAGCTCAGCTTCGTAGGGATCGCTGTAGATCTCCTCAGGAGGAGTAACTAGCTCAGGTCGTTTTACGATGTTCTCCATCGATTCGTGATCCTCCTGATCAAAGGTGTGAGCTCTAAAACGTTTCGAGTGAGAGTTGAACTCTGAGTTTGGCAAGCTCACCGATTTCTTCATCAAGCTAACGCTATAGGCTTCGAGTTCCCTGTCTCCCCTTCTCACCAGCTCCTCGGCTTTCGGGTGAGTGTACATCCATTCTACTAGGTAGCTAACTAGCTCTTCTCCCCTCTCTGGAGCTATGTTCAGAGCTACGTTCCTGAGAAAGTTGTACCTGTTAGTGAGGTAGGTGCTGATGAGAGGTCTCTCTTCCACTGGAGCATCGATCATTTTTTGAATGTTCTCACTATCTCTGAGAGGTGAGCGGCTCTCGGAGGATTGATCTTCACTGAGTAATCGTTGACGTGAGATTTGAACACTGAGCTGTTCCAGGTGAAGTACTTGGTGACATTGTGCCAGCAGGAAAACTCCTCCCCTACCTGTTCTATTCTCCCTCGCTGGCCTAGCACCGCGTAGAGGTGAGTGACCATATCCGAGAAGAGAGCATCCTCGAAATTTGAGTAGAGCGGTTGTGGTGCGGGTCTCTGTTTCATACAAGGTAAGTTGTCTTTAGTTCCATCAGGAGAGCTGCTTCCTCGTAGAGCTCCTCCTTCTCACAATCCCTGATCGCGTAATCGATCACGGCTAGAATAGTCTTGAAAACCATCTGCTCAAACTTGGGTTTCGAACGAGGTGTGAATCTCATTATCACCCATCTATCATCATCTGACCAACTCTCGTAGTAGAGCTGGAGCTCTTGCTTGGGATCATTAACTATAACTTTCAATCTGTCAAGATCGTCAGGTGGGCAATTGTAGAAACAGATGATGCAATGGTTCTCGTGCTCAGCTAGAATGGGTGTCACTGAGAGGTTTGAGATATCCATCAAGTAGCTGTGAAGTATGTTCAGCGCTGAGTGAACGTACTTCTTCAGTTCAGGGTTTTTAGCGAGAGTCATTCTGTGGATTTTGAGTATTTATTCCGGTTTGGCAAGAGCTTTTCAGATACTCATCGATCTCTTTACAAAGCTTCTCAACTTCGAGAAGAAACTCATCAAGTTCTTCCTGTGTGGGTGATTCGTTAGTTTGGACAGTTTTCACGGTTTGTGGAGAAATTTTTCCTTCTCATCGTACTCGCGGGTGTAAATCTGACCCTCGTACTCGTAAGTGACGATGCATACTTTCGGACGTCCCTTGAAAGGTCTCTTGTTGCTGTAAGTTTTTGAGAACGCTTGAGAGGGAGTAGCTGGTTTGTGCATAGCCTCAGTGAGTTCAGGTTCGTCAATTACTTGCCAGTAACCTGAGATCCATTGAAGGTTACCTTCCTTAATAAATATCTCTGTCTTGTGAAGACTTTTTGCCACATTGGCTTTTCTCATCATCCCCAAGTCTCTCGGATCTTTTGGAGTGAAATCTATCTCTGTGACCTTGCTTCTCTTGCTAGAGTTGAGGTTTCTAGGGTCCGCGAAACTATCGTACTGCAAAGGAAGAAGAAAGAAAGCTCTAAAATCCTCGTCAAGGTGAGCTGAGATACCTTTTCTATCAAAGAGAGCTCTAGAATTTTTTAGTTTAGTCAACCTGAACTTCTCCATCTCTTCCCAGACCCAGAAATACTTTCGATCTAGGAGGTGAATCGTGCTGAGAGGTTGGTTAGTTCTCTTTCGAACAGCTTCTCTCTCGTGAAAGTTCAGTTGCCAGAACAAGTTCTCCGGGTGCATAGCTGGAAACGTATCTACTAGAAAGCAGAGCATCTCAAAGGGATTCATCTTTTTTCTGAGAAAATCCATAGCTATCTGGAAACTTCTCATCTGGTTTCTCCTGATGACTGTACCGTCAATGTTGGTATCCAGGATTCTAAAAAACTCTCTCTGCAGAGACAATGTCTTGGAGCTGTACATAGCTTCCTCGGGTGTCTCTGGAGGTTGTGAGGGTGATTCTATATCGATCTTGGGTAAGCCAAAAATCCCCTCTGTCACGTTCTCCGCGTAATCGTCAGGTAGAAGTGATTCAGTCTTCCTGGGTATAAACATCTGGATCCTTCAAGAATTGTGCAACTCGATTAGCAGTTGTGACACCACGGTGGACAGTGAAGGAATGGACAAACTTAAGATACTCCTCCGTCTGGAGATGCTCTAAGTTGTAAAGTACTTGATCTTGATCTATACCAGTGAGAGCTGCTAGCTCTGCATTCGTCAAGCTAGGGTTCTGCTTGAGATGTTTCAGGATTTTCCTGATGTGAGTTTTACGTAGCTTGTTCATATTGTTTCTTGTCATTTACTCGAGTTTAGTTAGTTATATGTACATATTTATTTAGGAGAAAAGTTAACCAGAGATCTTGAGGTGCTTAGGCGTAAAATTTGCTAGTTACTTGATTACCTTCACTATCATTGAAAACGAATGCAATTTTCTTTATCAAGATTTTTTTATCGTGCAATAGAACTCGACCGTACTGGTTTTTCCAGCTGTAGACTTTGTTTTGTATATTCTCAAAGGTGAGATCAGGCAATTGATCTACAGGTATCCAGAGTATGGATTGCTTGAAGCTTGATTCATCGATAACTTGACCTACGTAATCAGGTTTAGCGTACTCAGCAATGGCTTTGTAGTGAGTTATATCCTTTCTTTTCTCTACATAGGGAAGCATACTTGAATCAACTTCAGTTGAATACACGGGTGCAGGTGTCTGGTTAATTTTGATGTTCTCGCGACCTGACGCGCTTGTCTTTATCTCTAGATTAGCTTCACTCTCGATAACCTCTACAAGAGAGATATCCTGTAAGCTAGAGTTTGGTGCTTGAGTTGATTGTGCAACCTGTTTCTCGACAATACCATATTCCAGATCAAAATCAAAATCATCGACACCAGAAGAAGCTTTAGCTTCTGATGAAGATACACTCGCTTGCGAGGTGTATTCAGCGCTTGCGCTCTCTTGGGTATCCTGCTTCGCGTGCGCCTCTAAGGTATCTAGATGTCTAGTTTTTTTATCTTTTATCGTTTCTTTGTCTTTATTGTTTATTTGTTTTTGTGAGTTCATTTTAACGTCACCACTGGCTACATTTTGTAGTTTGTAGTGACTACATTTTGTAGTCAGTGGTGTTTGATCAGATAGAATCTCTACTATTTTATCTTCATTCAATGAGTAGTAATTTTTAGCGGGTAGTCCTTTTTTTACTACATTGAGTATTCCTGCATTTTTCAAAGCGTGTATTGAATTACTCAGATCTCTATCACTGAATGCTAAATCATTTTTGATACGATGAGTTTGCTGGTAGAATTCATCAGGCATATTATCGTAGTTAGCCAGAATATCGATAAAATGAGCAAGAAGAAGAGCTGGAAGATGACCTAGTTCTCTAGCAAGTTTTTTGTTAACTTGCCAATAACCATTAGCTCCTATGGTATTCTTGAGAAGTGCGTACTTGTTTTTCATAGTCAAAAAAATGCCCCGCTGAATCTGCCAGGACTTCAACGGGGCTTGGTCATTTTGCAACCAATGGAATTACTTACTGGCAGTCAAATAATTCCTTTGTTTGATCTATATATCCAGTCACGCAGAGAAAATTGCTCATTTCTCAACTTTTTTCAAAAATTTTTTGACAAGGCAAAACTCTTGCAAAGAGCGTAATATATAGATTGGCAACGCCATTGCCACTGTTTGTTTTTCTATATCTGGTGGTTTCCTGCTGATTTTTCCACCGGAGCCCCGAGGGAGTTGAGATTCGTTGACCCTCGGGGTTTTTTGTGCTTTTTTTCTGAACTTTTTTTCAGAAAAGCACGGTTTTTGAGAAAAAAGTCTCAGTTGACAGATAAATAATCAAAGGTCTTACAACGAATCTGACCTTCTCAAAAATTACTTTATGGAAAGTGAAAACAAACAGCAACAATTCTCTAGAAAACAAAAGAAAGATAGAGATGGCAATTGATCAACAGAGACTTCACGCAAGAATGCTTTGCGAAGCTATGGGTTGGAAATTCTACCCAGTTCTCAAGAAACACAATTTTATCGGTTACTGTCTCACACCGGATGGTATCATTCCTATTGAGCTGAAAGTGAGATCTCAGAACAGTGATAAGTTTCCCTCCATTCTCATAGAGCAGAAGATGGTGAACTCTCTCACCAAGAGAGCCAAGCACCTGGGTTACAGGAGATGTTTCTATGCAGAATTTTACAGGGGTGATAACTCCTTCTTGTACTTCGATATCTCATCCGCTCCTTTCGAGTGGGTTAGGGAAGAGTGCAACGTTAACACTCTGGATGGCAGCAAGAAGACAAAGAAGACTGTTAGTTTTCTGGACAAGAGTTTCGCCACTAGAGTGGAGCTCAACCCACCGGCTCAACCCGAAATTCAAGTAGGAGAAAGATTTCCAACTACTTACAAGCTATTCTGAGATAACCAGAGATCACAGAATGAACTAAGATTCTTCCTATTATAGTACATTTAACACTCACACAAAATGCTTCAGGAATAACCTGAAGCATTTTTATTTTTTCCAAGAGTTGTGAAGATCTCTGAAAAGAAATCCCCACTCGCGGCTAGAGCAGACCACCCAATCCACTGTTATCACAAACAGGAAAACTAGTGTTAGAGAAGTAAAAGTTGCTTGAGAACTGTGAGATGGAGCTGGTGAGATCCATTCTTTGGTAGTCGAGTGAGAGACTATAGGGACTAGAACTTCAAGATCTGGTGCGTACATTTCCCATCTCTTGGGAAGAGCTACTGGATGCCAAACATCCTCATTCTTCGCTTTTTTCATCTGGAGATTCATCCTCTTTTGTTTCTTTGAAAATTTTACTGATAACGCTAAAGTCTAATCTCCTGTTGACGTACCCGCCAATCCAGAGGATCGTTAGAGCTCCAGCAGCTGTTTGAAAATCTATCTTTCCTCCTAGGTACATCCAAGCTGTGAGCAAAGCGAAGAGGCTCCCTATAGTGGGTCTCCAGTATTTAGCTATAATTACCAACACTGGGAGCAAGCGCTCCCAGAATTTCTTGATCTCTGCCACTTCATTGTTTGCTAATTTTATCTGTAGAGAGGGTTGCCTTCGCCATCGCAACCGCAACCTGAACCTCCGAAGTAGAAACCTCCGGTGAAAGGTGTGTTCTTTCGAGCTACCATATCTTCACCATTTCCGTTCACGAGAGGGTAATCGGTGGAATTCTCGCAAAGAAAAGCTAGAAGTCTCTTGATGTAGTGCTCTCCCTTGTTTTTCAACTCGTTCCTGAGGAAGTTCATCTCATCGAGGCTCACGTTCTCAATGTTAGCATTGGTAGTCTTAACGACTCCGGCGTTCCTGATCTGAGCGTAGATGAAAGGAATAGCTTCGTAAACTGTGTAGTAAGCTACAGCAGGTCTCAACATTTCGAGAAGCAAAGACTCCTCACTAGTGAGATCTGAGTTGACTATTCCCTGCATCAACCTAGCGTACTGAGCTGAACCGATGCGTGGTTGGATCCAGAGATCCTGAGCAGTCCTGATGAAAGGTACTACCAATTTGATATCGAGATTCGTGTTGAGAGGTGTGAAATTTTTCAACCAAGTCTCATCGATGAGGTATGCTGTGATGATAGGAGCTGCCATTACGCTAGAGGATTTATTGTTTCGAAAGTGATCTTCTGAGTGATTCCGTTGAGCTTAGCAAGTTGATTGTAAACTCTCTCTATCACTAATCTGTCTTTCTTGATGATGTTATTGTAGAAAATGTTCCATTTTAGCTCAAGATCTCCTGATCCCAGTTGTCCTGGAACTGTAACACCCACCAGTTCGGGAGAAGTGACTCCGTGACCTGTGACTATCGCGTTCTGTAGTTGGTCCTGCAGAGCGATCATCTGTTGGTCCAAGTTTTGCACGTTGAGAGGTTCCACTTTGGGTGCAGTCTCTGGTGAGTTAGCGAAAAGGACCATAATCTTGCGTCCAGCTCCCTTGATAGTGAACTCTTTCTGGATGTTCTTACCGATACTTCTAGCTTCCTCCTCAGATGCAACAGGCTCTGTGTAAGTGATCAGCACGCTTGGAGTGAAACCGTTTTCCACGGCTCCTAAGTAGAAGAGGCTGAGCTTTGAGTCAGCTGAAATGTCAGTGAGAGCTCCCTGGTAAACAGGTCTTCCGAAGTAATCGTAACCTGGCCAGTGATTCTTCACGAAAAGAATCTGAGTGTGTTGGTAAGGGTAATCCTCAGGAACTGGAGTTCCTGACTGCAACTTTGAGTAGGGATCAAAAGCTTGAATCTTGAGAGGTTCTTGCTGACCTTTCTTGAAATAACGGTTGTACTGAGTCCAGTCCTCGCTGTAGTAGTAGTGATTGATCTTACCCTCTGCGTCTCTTGCTTCAGGTCTCAATCTGCTCCAGGGAACGTAGTTGATCTTAGCGATTCTTGTGAAGTCCATCGACCAGATGATCTCTAGAGCGAAACTTCCTGAGATGGTGTAGTCCAGAGCCAAGTTACTCTTTATGTCGAAAAGAGGATCTCCCAAGTTTTCCAGGAAGAGAGCCATTTTCACTGCATCGTCGGCAGGAGATTGATCGTGCCACTCTTCGTAAGGTAAACCGTCGATGAGGACCCTGTTTCCAGCTATCAGGTAACTTTTCCCTTGCGTGATACCATTGTGAAGAGAACTTGTCTCTAGGAAGCTGAGAAGAACCTCTGGGTAATCATTGTGCTCACCGTACTCTATCCATTTACCTTTCGAGCTCTCCTTAATCTTGGGAACTTCTGGTTTGCTGAGTTCCACTTGGTAAGTACCGAATTTGTAGGGTTCTGGAAGAGAGACTGCAGGTTGAGCTGGAGCTTCTGGTTTGGGTCTTCGTATGAAATCGAAAAATGCCATATTTATGAATTAAAGTTTGGTGTTACTGTTGCTCCTGTACTAAACTGGGGAAATGGTGATTCTGTTTCCCTGAGAGTCAACCTACCCACTTCCACGATCTTGATAGCATTTGCCAGGTCAATATCCTGGGGAACTGATTCGTAGAACTGGTAAGCTGTGTAATCGTAAGTACCGAGGTCCTCTAAATATATCTTCCCATCCAGGAGATCTTCTCCGGAAGCTCCAGTTAGAGCTTGCCATTGAAAACTATTGTAACGTTCAGGGTAACTAGAGTTGTCAGGTGAGGTGAAAACTACAGTTGCTCCCGTAACCACGTCAGTTAGTTCGAAAACCCAAGCGCTAGCAGAGGGTCCTATGCACTCAGCGTTCTCTGTGAGAGTGAGTACTACTGTTTCTGGAGCTGTTGCTCCTCTTGTTAAGTTAATCATCGTCTTCTCTTCTTTTTGTGCCAAAAAAAGGGAGGGAAAATTCCCTCCCTTCTCAAGCCTTAGTTGCTTTAGGTTAAGCTACTATCTGGTCGATGATTGTTGGATCAACAGGGTACGCTCTGTTCGTTTCCTCAGCTACCATTGTGATGGTGTAACCGTTCTGATCGGTTTTAGCCGTTCCAGTGGTTGCAGCGTTTGTGGTAACGTAAGCTCCATCCTCTGCTCCGTAGAGCCAGTAACTACCGTTGGTGTGCTTAGCGATGTACATAACCAGAGCGTTGTCGAGCAACATAAGTTGGTCTCTCTTGGTTTTGTCCTGCTTATCCAGAACGATAGTTGCTGTTTGAGTGTAGAATAGCGAACCAGTAGCGATATCTTTAGTCAAGTCTTCGTTAACGCTCGCAGTGTTTCGGCGGAACGTGTACTCGTACATAAAGTCTGCTGTTGCTCCAGAAGGTCCGAGCATTGCTGATACGGTTCCTCCGGTGAGTGTAAAGCTGATATCGTCAAAGTTAGCTAGATAGATCTCAGAAACACCACCCGGATTCGAACCACAAGCTACACCTGCTAGACCTGAAGTGATCGATGCGCAAGGATTAACTGCCATTGTGATTGAGTTTTTTTTAGTTAGTTAAAAAAGGGGAGGCGATTAACCTCCCCTGGTGGTTATTGTCTGTAGTAAACGATCTCAGCTGGAACACCAACTTGAACACCGAATTTCCATCTAGCGGCTAGACGAACTGCAGCTTCTCCGATAGTTTCGAGAGTGTCGATAACTAGAACGTTAGCCCAGTCAGACTCAAGATCGGTACCGATCCAGATGTTTGCTGGGTTAGCAGCTACCATCTTGTTTGCTGGCATATAAGGAGCAACTACGATAGGAACTCCGTTGTAGTCAAGAGGTTTTTCCCCAAGTGCAAAGAGACCACCAGTTGTAGCTGCCAAGGAAACTTTGTAAGCTTGAGCGATTGCGTAAGGTACCATAATAACCACATCTCCTGCGATTTGCTCAGGGATTGCAGCGAATACCTTACCAAGTTCAGTTTGAACGTTAGAGCTGGATACAGTAGTACCAGTTACAGTTACAACACCTGAACCAGAAGCTCCGATGATCTCGATTAGGCCGTCGCAAACTCCCAATAGAGCAGATGCAGTAGATCCTGCAACACCGTTCCAGAAAACGTTCTGCATATCGTTACCGATAGTAGTCTGAAGACGACCGAGAACGAAATCAGTGAACTCTGAAGGAGTGATAGGAGAGCTAGCACCAAGTCTCATTCTCTCGCTCAAGAAAGTACCCTCGAGGTCTTCGTAGCAGATTGTGTTGTTTACTTTGAAAGCGCAAACTGAGAGAGTACGAGGATCGATGGTGATAGTTCCATCTGAGCTGTACTCGCAAGAGTCTGCTACAGTCATACCGGAAAGAGAGATCTTAGGAAGAATCTCAGAGCTTTTTACACCGGTCATAATGTTGAACCTTGAGAAAAGGTCGTTGTTGAAGAGAGCAGCACCGTAGAATTCGAATGACTGCTTTCCGTTCCAAGTTACGTTACTTACTAGTGACATTGGTTTTGGGTTTTTTTACTTTTGGTTTTTGTAGGATTGGATAGCTTCGAAGGTGCTTCTCAGCTTGGATGTTTTTGTGTCAATTGGAGCTTCAGTCTTGACAATTGTCTGAGACTTGCTACCTGGGATCATTGAAGTGAAATTCTTGATCTCCTCTTCCTGCTTAGCGATAGTCTCCTTTTGAGAGTTCATCATCTCAGCATTTTCAGCTATCATCATTTCAAGTTCAGCAACTCGAGTAGCTAGAGTTTCAATAGCAGCTAGGTGCTCAGCGAAACGAGGATCCAAGATTTGCATCACCTCTGTGATGATTGCAGATTGTTCTTCAGGAGTAACTGCTAGTTGAGTTTCTTCAGACATTCCAGCTGGAGCAGTGATGCTCTCAGCTCTACCATTTACAATTGTAAGGATGGATCCGTCTTCCAGTGTGTGTTCACCTTCTGGAGCAGGAACAGTTGAACCGTCCGCTTCCAAGATAAACACTTCATCTCCCGGATTGAGGATTTCATCCCCTGCTCCGTTTACTAGTGTTACACCATCAGAAGTTTTCACAAAGTGTGAATAAGTTTTTGCTTTTTTCATTGTGTCTTCTTTTGGTTTATCTGATAAGCTCATCAGGCCCTCAACAGAGAACCCTTTTACTTTGCCAGTCTTGATATAATCTTTCCAGTAATCTTCATCTTCAACGTGCATCACTCCAAACCAAGTTCCCTTGGGAAGATTGAAACCGTAAAGAGTGGATTTGTCAGTCTCTGGATCCTCGATGATCCAGTTTTCCATCACGAAAGCTGGAGCAATTTTCTGAGTGTGCTCCTCGTTGACATTGAGAACTCTCTGTTCTCTCATAAACTTCTTGACGATCTTCTCGATAGTCTCTGCTGTGAAGTAAACGTTAAACTCGTTACCTTGAGAATCTCTGCGAAAAATCTTGAGATCAGGAATCATAAAGGGTCCTGCGATCATTCTCTTCTCCTCGTCAGCAAACTTGAAGTTAAACTGAGAAGAGTCTTTCGAAAATGCGAACCAATTGATCTCGATTGCTGGGTCTTCCACTACAGAGATAAACTGGACACCCTCTTCAGGGTTATCGATTCTCATCTCGTAAGTGGGAAGTTTGGAAAGTTCCATATTACTGAATGGTGATTTTTGAAAAATGATCAAACTATTTATCCAGGACCGAAAGTAGCTTCGCCCTCAGAGACTGCAACATTGTTTTGCACCTGATTGATCTCAGATACTGAAACGACAGGGTTAAAGATGAATCCTGAACCAGGTTGTCCTGCACCAGTCTGATTGATACCCTGAGTTTGGTTGATGCTAGTAGGCTGGAAAGTTTGTGTAGAGAATGCAGCTGCCGGTGCTTGAGCTCCTGCTGCTATTTCTCCACCTGTTGAAACTCCACCTCCTCCTAGCTGGGCCGCTGCTGCGTTAGCATCCTTGATAGCAGATCGAGCTTTTGCGATTGTTGCTAGGATTGCTGCTACACCGGAAGCGATAAGAATACCCAAAGTCACTGGATCTGGAGCGCTAGTTGATGCTGCTTTGACTACTCCTGCGATACCTAGCGCGGTTGCTAAAGCTACATCGGCTACAGCGAATGCTGCTTCTCTTTTGATCTGTCTTTTTCTAAGCTCTAACGCTTTCTTGTCAAATCCAATTCTAGCAGCTTCCTCTTCCTTTGCTATTTGAGCTAGAGCAGCTTGTTTTTCTTGCTCATTTTGGATAGTTGCTTCCACATTAGCTTTTCTAGCTTCGAAGGCAGCATCGCTAGCTTCACGTTCTCTTTCCAGATTTGCTTGCTGATTATCTAGCTGTGTCTGTGAGAGACTTGATGCTATATCTAGAACTTGGCTTGCTTGATCTAGAGTTTTCTGCAGAGCTGCTTGAGAAAGTTCCTCTTTCTTTTTCTGGTACTCTTCCTCACTAAGAAGATCAGCTTCTCTCAGAGCTTTCAGTGCATCTAGTCTCTTGTTAAGATTTAGTAGGCCCGAATCTGCTAGCTTATCGAAGTTTTCCTGAAGGACTTTTGGATCTGGAAAAATTTGTCCAACTGTGATGGGAGGAAATTCTTCTATTGTAGCATTTACAAGTTGGAGAGTCTCCTTGACATTTGCAACTTCAGCTTTTTGAATCTTTGCTAAACTGTCCTGAATAACCTTTTCCCTTCGTTGCTCTGCTTGAAGTCTTGTGATTAACTTTTCATCTTCAAGTTTCTGAATCTCATTTAATGCTACATTACGTTCCTGGAGAAGACGATCTCTTTCTCCTCTTACGAGTATTGGAGCTTCCTTTTTCTGAGCATCTTGGATAGCCTTTAGCCTCTCCTCTTGTCTTTTCTTTTCAGCATCTACAGCTTCCTTAGTTCTTCGAGCGTTGCTAACTTTCTCTTCCTGCTCAAGATCCGCTAGAGCTTTTTTCTGTTTCTCTAGAACAGGTTCAATCAGATCTGCGAAGATAGTGGATTGTTGAGCAATTCCTTCGAGAAATGCAATGTTAGTCTTTAGAATCTGTTTCTGAGCTTCAGCCGATTTTTTCTCTAGATCCTGAGTGTCTTTTCCAGCTGCTTGAGCTACTGCGATTTGCTTATCGTAAGCTTCCTTGACCTTGTTGACTTGAGCTAGCCTGTCCTCTACTAATTTCTTGTTTTTAGCGTCAATTCTCTCTTGAGCAGCAGCTGCTTTTGAATCGGTGAGACCGATTGCATCGCTGAGATCTTGAATTCCTTGAAGAACAGTTGAGATAGTGTCACCGATAAAAGTGAAAACTTTACCAACTAGACCTCCAGCTGATTTCAGCTTGTCAAAATTAGCGATCAGCTGAGTAACAAGAATCACCAGTGCACCTATACCAGTAGCGATGATAGCTTTACCCAGACCACCGAAAGCTTGAGTTGCTCCACCGATACCGGTTTTGACCTTACCGAAATCCAAGTTTCTCAGACCCTCGCCGATAAGACCGATAGAGTTCCTGAATCTCTCTACACCAGATCCTTGCTGGAGCCTGAAAGAATCCTGAAAGTCATTGACTCTCTCCTTGGAAGTGACAAGTCTTTTGTTAGTCTCGTCAAGTTGTTTCTGGAGAGCTTTGAACTCATCGGTACCTTCCTTTTGCTCATTCTTGAGATCTTCTAGAGCTTTCTCGAGGTTCAAGACTTCACGAGTCAGCTTACCGACTCTTTCCTCGGATTCTTTAGCGTCTACATCAATGTTAATTTTGATCTCTTCAGCCATTTCAGTTTTCTATTTTGTATGCAATTCTCACACTCTTGTGCAAGTTCTTAAACTCTTCAGGTTTTTCAAGAGCTGCTCTCTTGTGAAGCATCAGAAAGAGAGTAAAGCTACAGCTCTGGCTAAGCTTCATCTCTTCGAAATGTTTGAGTATCGTTATCTTTTTGCCCATTCGAGTAGCTTTTTATCTGATCTTTCCAGAGCAATCATCGAGAACGCCAAGTTCGCATTCTCAGCAAGAACCCTGCTGTATCTTGTGATGTCTCCTCCGGTAAGATAGTAGAGCAGGATGCTCCAGTTTCTTCTTCGGTCAATATCTTTTTCTTCTTTGGATTCGAGCTCTTCTTGAGTTGCTCTTTCGTCTTCTTCTTCATTGCCTAGTTCACCAAAGATTCCGGGGAAATTGTCAAATACCCGCTGGCGATAAGAGAAAAAAAAACTGATGCAGCTTGAGCATCCTCGACGCTAAAATGATCTAGAAATATCTCTGCACGTCCTCTGCACTTCTCGCTATCGTAATCTTCCACCTTGTAACCCCATTCTCCTTCCTCAACAATCGGTCTGTAGAGAACAGATATCAGATTGTGAACTTGAGTGTTAAAGTTACTAGCGTACTCCTCAATGTCGATGAACTCTCCGATCGATAGACTCTCAAGATTGGGGATGATTGCGTACTCCCTGTCCTTGATCTTGACTCTCATATCAAACTTTCCCACTGGGAGACTGTTGCTCCACTCTAAAGATTTCTCGATAAGTGCAAACTCAGCAGCTGAGAGTTTCTTAGCTTGACGGATTGAGATTCCGAGCAAGATGGAGAGTGTTTGGAAGATCTTCTCGCTAGAAGTGAGCTTCTCATCAATGCACATCAGATCGATGTACTGTCGAAGAGTAACTTCTTTCCAGGATGAGGGTATAGTGTAATCCATAAGTTAGACTGGAATCTTTTTGAGATTGTTTTTAGTTGATCATCATCCATCCAATATCTACTGTTGAAGTGAGAACAGGAACGAAAGTTATGTCGAAAGAAGTACCCGGTACGATGTTAGAGACGTACATTACTTCTCCACTATCTATAAGAGACTGTGCAGTGAGAATGATGATAGTGTTAGCAGTTACTCGAGTATTGTTGACAGTTGTGGTGAATGTTGGAGAGTTGAAAGTGACTACTCCTGATGTGTTTGTCAGCGTAAGCAGTTCCTGAGCGATGAGATCAGTTTCAACTTTTACGTGACTAGCGGTAGCTGAGAGCCTGAAGAAAACATCCGAGGATACTGATTCAGCTTTGAAAACTGTTTCATTGTTTCTGAAGATGAACTCATAAGTTCCACCGTCACCACCTGCAGTTCCACCGTAAGTCACAAAACCTCGAGTGTTAGTGGAAGTTGCGCTAGGTTTGATGAACTGTTGGATTCTACCACCGACAAATACTCCACCATCGTAACCTGTAGTGCCATCATCGAAAACGTAGAACTGAACTGTTCCGTAAGTTCCTGTGCCAGGGTTCTTTGTCTGGATTCCTAAGTACTGTCCGTTAGATCTGATGTAGTTGGTGCCTACGGCAGTGATTCCCATATAGATAAACTCATCATTGAGACTGATGTTGTTGACTGGAACTGCAGTAGATCCTATCACTAGTGAGTTTTTAACAATGAGGTTAGGAACTAGAACAGTATCGCTCTGTGTTAGAGTCAAGTTACTTCCTCCGATAATAGCTGATCTGCTAACTGATCCTGAGATGGTGTTATTGCTACCTGAGATGATAGTATTGTGGGCTCCTAGATTGGATAGGATGCTACTCTGGAAAGATGAGATGATAGCGTTCCTAGTAGAGCTAGTAGATGCATCGATAGTGGAATTGTTCGAAGCAGCTATAAATGACTGTGTGACAAATCCAGTGGAAGCTAGAGGAACAATTTCGCTATTAGGACTAGCTATGATAGCGTTGCTCTGTCCACCCAGAACCGTGTTAGTTGTGGCATTAGCGAAAGCTACCGAGTTGAAACTGGAGTTATCAGTGATACCTCCCAAGTTAGAAGCGAAGAGAGATCCGTTGGCAGTTACGAAATACTGATCGCTAGAAGTCAATCCTGTAGCAGATCCAAAAGCTAGTTCATTAGGTGTAACTGAGACTGTACCGGGAACGATTGGAACTCCACCGATGTAAGTAGTGTTGCTAGTTGAGACTGTGACACCGATAGTGTTGATCAGGAAAACATCAGTGACTCCCGGTTCCACTACATTATTATCAGAGTTGATGAGGTTGATACGTGAAGAGTCTGCTCCTAGGATTCTATTATTGTCACCGATGATGTGAACTTTCTCCCTCGACTGAACATCGTTGTAATTTCCCTGAATAAGAATCTGAGTACCATCATTCCTGATAGAATTGTTCCTACCCAGCACCGCTACATCAGCTATCACATTTCCGGGTTTTACTCCCGTGTTGTTGTTAGATGCTAGAGGATCTCTAACATCATCAAAACCTGGTAGAACATTGCCTAGAGAGTCAGTAGTGTTATTTCCTGAAGAGGGATTGTAATTACCTCTCTTGGGATTGAACTTAACGCTATTGAGAACCTTCAAGAGCTCTACTTGAGTAAGATCATTTCGAGTAGCGTTGTAATCAGTGACTTTCAGCAATCTGTAACGAACTCCATCAATGATGATCTGTTTCCTGAAGTCAAGTTCTCTGATATCTTTAGCTGTTAACCTGAAGAATCCGGTGACAACTCTGGAATCCTTGCTGAGTATCTCATCCAAGTAGTTAACGTAGTAACGATTCACAAGAGTGTTCTCGGTGAGCCTTCCTTGGTAGAAAAGCCTTGTGTATCCCCAGTTTAGATCCACAGTAGGATCGAATGGATCATCCAAGTGACCAGCGTAAGGGTAGTAAGAGTAGTAGTAATTTCCGTCTGGAGTCGTGTCTGTAGATACAGGTTGATCATTCACGATCAAAGGAGGCTGAATAGCAGGTTTCAGACCTCCGTAGAAGAGAATTCTGGGATTGAAAGTGGTGAAGCCACCCTCGACATTACTCTTTGTGATAGAAGGAATGATCTTGTTACCAGTGATGAGAATCATCGGGGAGGGTGAAAACTCTACCTTGACTTCTTTCTTGTTCTTCGTGAAATCGTTCTCTGTTGTGACAACCTGAGAACCGTAAGTCTGAAGATTTGTCTTCAGGTAAGTATCGTTCCAGAAATCTTTGTCCTCCTTGTAACCAAATGTGTAAGTTTTTCCTTGCACTAGCGCTAGAGGAGTGATCTCAAAATCTCTGTTTCTATCAAGCTTATCTGTCCAGTTAACTACCTGATCATCGTAGTAGAAATCGTCTCGAGGTTCAATGATCAGTGTTCTGTCATCTATCTTGTCAGGGTAAACGTACAGATTGAACATTGAGAACAGAGAGGAAAGAAACTGGCTAGCAGTCATCTTCTGATCAACAGCTGATGCTACAGGAATAGTTGATCCTGCAGGAAGTAACGGATTAGTTACTGCATTCTGGATGTATCCCTGTTTGATAGTTAAGTACCACTCAGCAGGTTCAGTTGGTGCAGTAGCAGCTGAGCTAGTGAAGAGGTAAAGATCATCATCAACGAAAGTTACACCGCCGAAACTGTCGACTTTCTGAACACCCCACTTGATTCTGATATCCACATCATCACCAACTTGAAAAAATCTAGAAAATTGGATGAAAACTGGTTCATCGGGAAAAGTATAACCTGATGTTGAGACTGGAATACCTGTAATTTGATCTCCTTGAAAATTAGTGAGAGGACCAACTATTTCTTCAACTCCATTGACTAGAACGCTGATATAGGCGCTCATCCTAGCGTAAGGAATGGGCAATCCTCCAGGGAGAGTAGCATTTATCGATTCAGCAGTGAAAAGGAAACCTCCACTTCCTGTAGCGTCAATGAAAGATCCTAAGTTGACATTTACAGTGAAATCGTACCATCCACCGGCTGAACAGTTCCATCTACCGATAACGTTGTTGTAAGAACCGGGATTGTCAAAGTTTCCGTTGGTAGAATCATTGTTACCTACGAAAGTAGCTCCCATCGCTAGTCCACTTTCCCAAACGTACCTCTCCTGAGAAGAGTTAGCAGTCTTGGAAGCTCTGAACAACCTATCAGTGATCTCTGCTTCTGATAGCTGTAGTTTTTCAGTGCTCTTGGAAAGGAAAGTGAGTCTCTTGAACAGCTGAGAATCGAAAAAATCTGAATCGTAAGTGAATCCAGTGTACTTGAATATCCTATCGAGGATCTCTTTTGTGTAGATCGCGGGGTAAAAATCTGCTCCTGCTCCACCCGTGTACCAGACTAGAGCTTGGTTAGGAGTGTTGTTAAAATTGACTAGAGGGTAAACGTAACCTGAACCGATAGCATCTGCTAGTTGCCAAGATCCTGACTCGGCTACAGAAGAGTTAACGAAAGCTGTGTTAATAACAAAGGATGCAGAGGTTGGAACTTCCACCACAATGAACTCACCGTTGTAAGTAGGGTTCAATCCTGGATCATCCATCGTGATTCTGACAGTTTCTCCTACTTGAAGTCCGTGTCCAACTGATCCTGTTAAGCCAAGTCTTCCTACCCAGTCTCCAGTTGAAACATAGAACGTATCTGTGAAACTTCCTGATACACTGTAGTCAATATTTGTAGCAGCTGAGCCGTTGTTGGCATAAACACCGTCCCAAGTTTTACTGATAACGTTTATATTGAGCTCGTGATCTATTGAGTACCAATCTATCTCCGTTTCAACATCTTGGGTGAAAAGATCCCTGATAAGTAAGTCTCTCTCATCACCAGTGATAGCATCTGTGATTTTCAGCTCTTGAAAAATGTTAGCAAACTGACCAAAGAGAGTGCACTCGTAACTGATGAGATCTACTTTCTCTCTCTTGATGCTGTTCAGCTTGATAGTCCCTCTCAAGATCTCTTGCCCGTCTCGTAAAACGCTAACGTACTTCTTGAGATTCGGGTTGAAGCTTGATTCAACAGTGATCTCAAAAAGCTGGTCAAAAAACAGATTGTTTCGAGCAGTTCCAGGAAAAGTGACCGTCTTGGAAAAATCAGATTTTCTGTTCTTCGGTTCTGCTATATCTACAAGCTGAAATGTGAGAGGAAAATTACCAGCTTCCCCGTTCGAATCCAGAACATCTAGTTCGAAAAATACTGTTTTATCAGCTTTATTGGGGTAAACCAGGACTCTTAGATCATTTGCCATAGTGAGAGGAGTTTATCTCCAGTGTTTATTTTTTCGTTATGATTGACTATTTATCATCCTTTTTGCGTGATCTCTGGGTAACTAAACACAAAGTCAACGTCCAAGCTCAATCTCGGGTAATCGAAGTTCTTGCGATCCTGGAGAACTGTGGTAGCTGAGGTGATATTGATGGGAAGATTGAAATTCGCAAAAGCTGGATCCTCGTTCTCATTGATAGCCGAGATGAAAGAGTTGATGGCTGAAGCTTTCAACTCAGTAGACAACCAGAGATGCTCAGCTTCACTCAAATAAGGACTCCAGACATTCACAGCTTTACCAACTCGGTTGTGATAAGTAACTTGACCCCTAGAGTTTAGCTCGTAACCCCAAGTGTTATCCGATCTGAGTCCAGCAGCTCTCTTTGTGTAGTTAGATCGATCTGAGTTCAGAGTCACGGTATCCCTACCCCTGAAAGTGTAAGCATCGATACCTCCCAGAGAGTTGACCCAGAGAACTCTGTAAGGAGTGAACCTGAAACAGGAATTGTCAAGCTTGTAAGTCTTGGACTCTGTGTAGACTGTGAAAGTTCCACCAGAGAGATTTCCACCAGTCACTGTGTACTCTTTGGTAGTTGCTGTGATGTAAGGTCCTGAGACGGGTGATCCTGAAGAGTTGATGAGAGAAGATCTGTTGAGATTGTCAGGACCTACACCCATCGTGATCTTTCTCCTGTCAACGCTGCTTCCCACAGTCTCAAAAGCATTCGGAAGGTAGTAAGTAGCAGTAGCTCCTGTTTCACTAACTGTCTGGATTCTTAAATCACCTATTCCTGCAGCAAATGTTTGCATAAAGCTAAGGTAGTTCTCAGCTCCGAGGTGTGTAGTGATGGTGGAGGGTGCGTTGGTGAGAAACTTGATAGGATTAGCTGCAGCTGAAGCACCTGAAGCTATCACGTAGTCAGTCCAATCGTAGTTGTAGAACTGTTGCCATCCTAAACCACCTTTCCAAGCGTAGAACTGATTCACACCTGAAGTGAGCGATGTGAAAGAAGCGGAGAAAGTACCTCCTGTGCATCCTGTAGTTCCGTCATTGTACTCACCAACTAGAAAACTGAACTGTAAGAGAGAGCCATTATCCGTTGTAGCTCCAGTGAGTCCTGCGTAAACACTATCACTCAAGTAATCCAGGAGCAGCTCATCGATCTTGAAACTAGCGTAACCGTTAGTCTCATTCGGAAAAAGACTAAGAGTTGTTTGAGTAACACCATCAACTTGAACTTTCACTTGGTAGTTCATTGAGCAGAAGGTCTTCTCATCAGAATCCAGAGTCAGGACAATGTCATTGAGAACTGGTGTGTAGACTATTGGTCGATCGATGACTGTGATTGCCATATTGTGTTTTTTCTTTTAAACGTGGTATTTTGGCACTGGGCTGTGCTGGTCAAAAATTTTCTTGCAACGGTACTCTACTTGCATAGCTTCAGAATAAGTCAGATTACCCTCAATAACTTTCACAGAGTAACCCTCTACTCTTTCGGGAAGGTAAACATCATCGTTAGTCATTTTATTGACCAAGAGAGTAGATCCTGTCTTATCGTTCACTAGAATGTAAACGTACCAGTTTTTTTCGTTCAGATTTAGCATCGTGTTTAAGGTTGATTTGTGCTATTTATCTGTTTCGCCAGCCATCTCGAGAGATCCGTTGCGTAAGCAGACTGGAGATCTTGAGCAAGCTGTTTCTGGCTAGCTTCCAGCGTTGATCCGAAGAAAGGAACTGGTTTGATTCCGTCCTTCCCTATCTTTCTAGCGATAGGGAACGCGAACTGTTGAGGTATACCTTTCACAGCTAACCAGGGAGTGATAGCTGAGATGGGAGGTTGTTTCGAGTTAGGCTTACGACCAGATTCCACGAACTGACCGTAATCTGCCATCGAGAACTGGATATCCAGAACTGTACCATCCCAGATAATCTCGTAACGCAGCGATCTAATGAGATTTCCCGTTGCATCCTTACCGTTAGCTATCAGGATCTCTCGCATTCTCTGGACAGACTCCTGTCCGTACTGTTCGAGAACTTTACGAGTATCTATGAAATCTTGCTCGTTCAAACCTTGATAGCTTCAATTTGAGTATTAGCTTTGATCTTATCGATCTGCTCCTGGTTATTATCGTAGTGAATTTGGATACCTAGCCTGAGAAGTTCTTTCCATTTGTCAGCTCCTTCGGTGAAATGAACTCGATCTCTAGGAATTCCTAACTCATCAGCTATTTTGAAAACTTTCTCGGATTGATCCTTTCTTCTAGCTGTTACTATGTAAACAATTTCACCGTTAGTTATCAGCTCTGCAGCTTTTTCTTGCCATTTAGATTCTGTGAGGGTATCATCAAAATCGAAAGAGATCTTTGTTCCTGCAAACTCTTGATTATCGATTTGTTCCAATTTTCTCTGAGCCCACTCGATACCTTCATCACCTCCCCAAGCCAACCACATAAGAGCTCCGCAATCTTCCTTGGGATCTCCTGCAGAATTGCTTCTGTGTCTCTCGAAACTAGCCATTCTAGCGATCGTGTCTCTAGAGATGTTTTCTCTCTTCGCTAGCTGGTTAGCTCTAGCCCAACCTACAGCTGTTCCGCAATCCAAGCCGTAATCGTCTCTCAATCTGATAGCACGTTCAGCGTTCTGGCTAGCAGCTTGAGGGTAATCGTTGTAAGATTGGAATTTTTGGTTCTTGTAATCTACTCCGATCGCTAGCCCCTGGTTGATAGCTTTTTGGCGTGCTCTGCGTTTGCTAGAGTCGCTGGATGGGTCGTAAGTGTAGCATTTTCCCTGGTCACCCCATTTGTAACCGGGTTGACCTTCAAGTTGACAATTTTTTACTGGCATACTGGATCTGTGAAATTTTGAAATGGAAGAGAGCAATCTCCGAAGTCAGTGTCAACTTGGAGAACAATAGACATCTGCCAACCTGAGAATCTATCTCTGTAATCTTCGAGAACTGGTGTGAGAGTTGGATTACCATCAAGACTTACCCACTCTGGAGCTTGGAAGACAAAATGATTCTTGAGATCAGTGAGTATCTGTTGAGTATCCGACCATACCTCGTCCAGTTGTTCGAAATCGTCAATGCGAACAAGATCGATACAGAGAACGTTGAGCGTGTGAGTAGCTGCGTTGAGAGCAAGGTTCGTGGAGACCGGAATCACGTGAACTCGAGGGTACTCGATAGAAGAATCACTGGTGAGATCCAAGTTAGTTCCCCAGGAGAAGCTCTTCACCTGATTGTGAGCTAGAGCTAGGTTTTTCCAGTAATCTTTGAGTTGGTTGAGTGAGATTGCCATCGTGATTAGTTTATGTATACTGAGGAGTAGTTTCTTCCTTGAACAGGTGGTGGATCAAGAGGTCCCCAGTTAATAGTCCTGAAGAGAGAAACGTTAGTTGCCTGATCATCATTATTAGATGCGAATGAAAATATTGGTTGTCCTAAACTACTATCTATATCTTGACAGGTTGTATAAGCCACATTTTGAGTTGCTACACCATTATTTTCCAGGATGAAGACTGCTTTGTAACCAGCTCTCATTGCAATGGAACCTGTAGAAGGTGTAACATTGAGATCTAGAGTGAAGTTAGGGTCAGCGCCACCATTAATTACTGGTCTGCTAGGGAAAAGAGCTAGTAGTCCAGCTGGCGCTGTTCCAGTTGCTTGAGAGATTGTCATTCCTATCGAAGGAACCGTTCCAGAAGCCCTTGTGAGAGTTGTTCCGTTTGCTGTACCAGTGAAAGAAGCAGATCCAGCTGCTTGGAGAGTGATCCTAGAGAGAGCAGTTCCAATGATAGTGAGATTTTGAGTAACTCTGTACTCAGCGAGAGGATTAGCGTTGATGTTCTGGAAAGTTAGAACACTTGCAGCTGCTTGTGCTGAGAATCTCGCAGCCGTCCAACCGTGAGTACCTGTAAAAGTAGTAGTTCCGTTGCAAGTAAGAAGATTTTGGATCGTATTAAGAGCATTCTGAGCCAATATAACAGATGTACCCAGTGTTAAGTTCCAGAAAGTCATACCACTAATAGTCACTGAGAGGCTGTTAGGAACAGAGATACCGAAATTCTGTGGCAAAAAAGTTCCAGTTGTTAGAACTAACTCCTTACTTGCTCCTCCCCAGATCAAATTCCCAGTAAGAGTCACAGTGGTACCCGAGGTTGCTTTATTTATGATGAGAGAATTGATCAGAGTACCTCCAGCTAAGTTAGCATTGGTAGCTCCGTACATTTCAATAATAGCGGTTCCTCCTATCGGTTGAGTTGGTGTTATATTTCCACCAATGTAGAGACGCCCTGTACCGTTTATAAATGAGTTTGTAGTACCGTTACCTAAACCTCCAGTCACGTACATATCAGAATTCAGAGTAACACTTTGCCCGTTATTTGCAGCAAAAGCCATTGCTGCAAATGTGATTGTTGAAACGTTATTCACAATATTTGCACCGGCTGCTCCTGTGAATTGTATAGTAGATGTTGAGTTCCAATTTCCTGCTACGTAAGTGAAAACTATTGATGCTAATATGAAATTCCCATTGTGATTGATAGTACCACCAGGTGTATTGATAGTAATTGAAGGCAAAGCTAATCCTCCAGATCTAAAAAAAGTGCCAGATATATTTCCGGAACCATTCATTACAAAAGAAACGTTTGTAAGTGTAAGCTGTGTTGAACCTAATAAGCTTCCACCTACTGTAATTATTCTTGCTGCTGTGGCAGTTAATGTGTTACCACTAATTCCCGCAGATAAAGATCCAACAAATGTTAAATCATCACCTATTGTTGTTGAAAAACCTCCACCAGAAGGTAGGGCCCATCCACCTGTATAAGTTCGTCCGTTGAATGTCCAAGTGCCTCCGTTACCCTGTTTCAGAATTGATCCAGTGCCAGTAATAGTCATACCAGCTCCAAACGTTAAGGATGTTTGAATAGTCCAGTTTGTAGCTGCGTTAAAAGTTCCAGTGAATCCAGTAAAGTTAGCTGTTAAACAAGTTGCTGTAGCAGCTGTCGTCACGGTTCCACTACCAGAGTTGCCGTCAAAAAATACATCGTCTGCTGCGGTTGGTGCTGATGCTCCACCGGCTCCACCTGAAGTAGCTGACCATTTTGTTCCTGCTACGTTATCCCAAGTTCCTGTTCCGCCTACCCAGTATCTAAGAGCCATTATTGTTCTAGATGATTTTTGATTTCAGTGACAATTTGCAAAAGATCAAA
>OGVT01000008.1_pt1 | contig 27446 bp, 44 predicted proteins | sample 1575831 | NCBI WGS metagenome assembly OGVT01 (sample SAMN07581542, study PRJEB24739) | freshwater metagenome | place: Singapore | collected 2015-04
ACGCATCGGGGCGATTCACTCCGCTACAATTCCGCATGTCTGGCGAAGGCGCTTCACGTTCCTGCGTCGCATGGGCAAAGGACAAAGAAACTGGAGAGGTCGTCGAAGGCACGGAAATCACCATGGCGATGGCAAAAGCCGAGGGCTGGTCAACCAAGTCAGGCAGCAAGTGGGTGACGATGCCAGAGCAAATGCTACGCTATCGCGCCGCAGCGTTCTTCGCTCGCATCTACGCTCCCGACATTACGCTTGGGATGCAGACCAGCGAGGAGCTGCGCGACATCGAACCAGCTCGCAACGTCACGCCAACCGTGCGCACGGAAGCGATCAATCCGTTCGTCCCGATGGTGCCAGCGATTGAGGCTGAAACTCTGGCAGAGGAAGGAGGTGCGGCATGAGCAAGATCGATGATGGGGGGCAAGCGTTTCCGCAAACACAGCACCTCAACAAAACCGATACCAGCGTTGACTACATCGGCAGCGTTGGAGGCATGTCCCTGCGCGACTACTTCGCGGCAGCGGCTTTGCAAGGTTTTCTTGCTAACTCAAGCAATGAGTTTGTGATGCTCCCGCACGTCAACCTAGCGTCCGAAGCCTACATGGTGGCCGACGCAATGCTAGCCGCAAGAAAGGAAGCCAATGACTAGCATCCAAGCGTGCCTAAACATGCTGAAAAACCTGCCGGACTCCAAAGCGGAGATCCGGCGGGTCAAGATCCTGATTGCTTGCCATGAGTGGACAGAATCGAAGCAGATCATCGCTAAAGCAGGTCTGACGCGAATCACGCACAATGGCGCGCTTGGATTGCTTAAGCAGGGACTACTTGAAAGAAAGCTAGCAAGCAAAACGTATGGAAGAACCAAGCACAAGATCCACGTTTACCGCACCACGCCGAAAGGCATCGCAATCATCACCGAACTAATGAAATGAACTACCACATCATCAACCTAGAACAAGGCACGCCAGAATGGCTTAACGCTCGCAAGGGCAAACTCACAGCATCGCAAGCGGCAAACATCATCACGCCAACAGGCAAACTCGCGGCAGCATCGAAAGGGTTGATGCGCAAGCTGGCGCGGGAGTGCATCATCGATGATCCGCTGGAGTTCCAGGGCAACGCCGCAACGCAATGGGGACACGCTCACGAGCCGATTGCCAGAGACGCATTCTCTGAGATCACCGGTCACGCAGTTGATACCGTGGGAATGTTGCAATCGACGCTTCATCCATGCCTCGCTTGCTCACCCGACGGCATGATGATGATTGACGGCGTGATTCACGGACTGGAAATCAAGTGTCCATCAGTGGACACCCATGTCGATTATCTACTCGATGGCGAACTGCCAGCGAAATACCGCCCACAAGTTCACTTCTCGATGGCGATCACCGGAATCCAGACGTGGTATTTCATGAGCTACTTCCCGGGGCTGAAACCGCTCATCCTGCCGGTCCACTGGGACGAATACACCGACAAGATCAAGGACGCTGCGCTGGCATTCGCGGCGGAGTATGAACAGGAAATGCCGAAAATCCTCAACGCGATTAGACCATGACTCCTGAACAAATCTTAAACGTCCTTGCCATCGCTCCGAAAGGCAAGACCTCGCTGGAGGTGCAATCACGCTGCGGATCAACGGTTTCGACTTCAAGCCTCGCGAGCCTTTGGCGAATCGCGCACGGCTTGACAGTTCTGGGTGAGGAATACCGCTTTTACCGCGCAAAGCTGAGACAGGCTGGCTATGCGGTGAGCATTCCGCATCCAGACGGATTACGCGGCGCGAACAACAAGTTGTTGCCGATGTATTCGCTGACACCCGAAGGCGAGCGCGTGATTGCAAAGCTGCGCGATCAGTTGACCAAGATTTCGGAGCGCATCAAGCGGAAGGCAAACGTATGAGCCAAGAGGAAACCATCGCCAAGCTCCGCCAGTGGTGGCAGGACGCGCCAAAGGAGGAGCGGCTTGCAATCAACATCACAGCCGCGGCGTTGAAGGTTGACGCTCCCGAGCATCGTCAAAGCGTTCAGCGGAGGATCGAGGCGCATTGGAAGAGATTCATCAACAAGGACTACACGAAATGAATAAAGAACAACAACGAATCAAGATAGCAGAGGTTTGTGGATGGGAAATCAACAAAAGAAAATGGCTAGCAAAACCCCCAAACGATAGTTGGCAATATTTAGATACAATTCCCGACTACCTCAACGATCTCAACGCGATGCACAAAGCTAAACAAGCGTTATGGAAAATGGACTGGGGCTATCGTTACATATTCAATGATCATCTCTCAAACATTATCAAAGGACGCATTGTAAATCGCAATGAATGGGATGCAGAAACCTTACTTGATGCCACAGCAGAACAGCAAGCCGAAGCCTTCCTGCGAACACTTAACCTTTGGGAAGAATGAAAGAACGATTCAGCCTCGAAAGTATTCCGACAGTCAAAGACGCGCACTCTCCAGCAGGACAGGCATTCCACGCGCCGGTCAGCTATGCAGACTTGCCGGACTGCCCGGTGTGCAAGTATGGAACGCCCATGGAAAGAGACGGCAAGCTGGTTTGTATTGATTGCAAGGCAGTTGTCGGAACCACTCAAAAACGATGAAACCACAAACAGACTACATAGCGAACGCGATCCTGCGCGACCTAAAATACGGCCAATCAACCGTCGATGCAGTTGCCATGCGATGCGGCTACAAAGCGAGCCAAGTGCAAGAGGCCATGACGCGACTGGAGCGGCAACGCAAGGTCAATTCGAAAACGATTAACAATGGAAAATTCACGGTTTATGAGTTGCGGTAAGCCAGACATCATCATAGGGATCGACAACGGCATCAGCGGGGCAATGGTGGCACTCTCAGCGCATCACGGCTTAGTGATCGATAAGATGCTGATGCCGACGCGGCCGAACGGAAAAAGCCGCGAATGCAACGCGCTGACGCTGTGCCGATGGCTTGAAACTTTCGAATCATCACGCATCGCGGTCTGCCTAGAAACGCCGTCCAAGCACTCCCCAGGCTTGCTCGCGCTATGCTCGATGTGGGACTGCTACGGAGCCATTCGCGGCGTTCTTGAATCATGCGGAATACAGCACGCCAGAATCGCGCCGCAGACGTGGCAGAGAGCTTTACTGGGTAAAGTCCCCAAAGGCGAGACAAAAGCCGCTGCAAGGGCAAAAGCGGCGCAAATATGGCCAGATGAGAAATGGGCAAAGACCAAGGCGTATCAGGCGGCATTTATCGACGCGGCGCTGATTGCTGAATATTTACGCAGGCGCGAAGAATAAAATTTGACACATGCAATTTCCCGACTAAAAACAAACCACACATCGTCTTGCACCGATGAAAACAACCAGAAAACAAACAACGCCATGCGGCGTGCCAAGGTGGGAAAACTCTTTCCCGTGCAAGACCTTGGCGCGCCCCATGGCGTAATTTTTGCAACACACATCAACAACATGAATATGGAACAATACAGCGAGTTCTTGCGCTCTAAAATCAAGATCGAGACACAGGACCAAGAGACAATCACGGCTGACAAAATCAATCCGCTTTGTTTGCCACATCAAAAGGCTGCTATTGAATGGCTAGTCAATGGTGGCAGGCGAGCATGCTTCGCGAGCTTTGGACTTGGTAAGAGCATCATTCAACTTGAAACCGTGCGCATCACTAGAGAGATTGCAGGCGGCAAAGGTTTGATTGTGATACCTTTAGGCGTAAAGCAAGAGTTCGCTCGTGATGCCGTGGAAATCTTAGGATGGGAAACACCACCAAAGTTCATCCGCAGAATTGAGGATGCCGATGACGAGAACGGAATCTATCTTACAAACTATGAAACCATCCGAGATGGTAAAATGGACCCTGCGGAATTCACTGTTGCCAGTCTTGACGAAGCATCGATCCTACGAGGCTTCGGAGGCTCAAAAACATTCCGAGAGTTCATGCGACTATTTACCGGCGATGGTGGACCTACTCGCAATCATCGCACCGATGGAAAGACCGTAGCCTATCGATTCGTTGCCACTGCCACGCCATCACCTAACGACTATATTGAATTGCTGGCATACGCTGATTTCCTTGGAATCATGGATGTATCACAAGCTAAGACACGATTTTTCAAACGTGATTCGACAAAAGCCGACAAGCTCACGTTGCATGTTCACAAAGAGCAAGAGTTCTGGTTATGGGTTTCATCATGGGCTTTATTCATCCAAAGACCATCAGACCTCGGCTTTTCAGATGCAGGCTATGACATGCCAGAAATGGAAGTTCGCTGGCATGAGATCCCGACCGATCACAGCCATGCAGGATTTGACAAGATGGGTCAAGGTAAGCTCCTGAAAGATAGCGCAATCGGATTGCAGGATGCGAGCCGTGAAAAGCGTGAATCGCTGACAGCGAGGATGGCAAAGGCCGCTGAAATTCGCAATCAATCACCCGACGATCATTTCTTGATCTGGCATGACCTAGAAGATGAACGTAGAGAGATTCAGCGAGTGCTGCCAGACTCGAAAGCAGTCTTTGGCAGTCAAGACCTAGACGCTCGTGAGAAGCTGATTATCGGATTCTCCAATGGTGAATTCGCAGAGCTTTCAACAAAGCCATCGATCGCAGGCAGCGGATGCAACTTTCAGAAGTTCTGCCACCGCGCCATCTTCACTGGCATTGGTTTCAAGTTCAATGATTTCATCCAAGCTTGCCATCGAATCAAACGATACGGTCAAAAGAAGAAAGTCATCATCGATATTATTTACACGGAAGCGGAAAGAGGAGTCCGTGAAATACTCCTCAAAAAATGGAAACAACACGACAACCTTACAGAAAAAATGCAAAACATCATCAAAACCTACGGACTATCAGCACAAGCAATGGCTCAACAATTAGCGCGAGGACTAGGGGTCGATCGCTGCGAGATTCAAGGAGAGAACTATCGAATCGCCAACAATGACACGGTGATTGAGTGCGCTAACCTGCCAGAAAACAGCGTGGACTTGATCGTCACATCAATTCCTTTCTCAACTCAATACGAATACAGTCCCAACTATTCAGACTTTGGACACAGTGAAGGCAACGAAGAATTCTTTCAACAGATGGACTTTCTTACGCCGTCATTGCTAAAAGCATTGAAGCCGGGCAGACTGGCGTGCATCCATGTCAAAGATCGCATCATCCCCGGCGGCATGACAGGGCTAGGATTCCAGACCGTCTATCCATTCCACATGCACACGATGCAGCATTTCCTGAAACATGGCTTTGCATACATGGGCATGAAAACCATCGTCACCGATGTAGTCAGGGAGAACGCGCAGACCTATCGCCTAGGGTGGACGGAGCAATGCAAGGATGGCTCCAAGATGGGAGTGGGCATGCCAGAATACCTGCTAATTTTCCGCAAGCCTCAGACTGATTCAAGCCGTGCCTATGCCGACGAGCCGGTGATCAAGTCAAAGCAGAAATATGCACGGTCGAGATGGCAAGCAGACGCTCAAGGTTACACACGATCAAGTGGCAATCGATTGTTGAAAAAGTCAGATCTTGAAGGACTGTCACACGCTGAGATCTACCAGCTTTTCAAGGCCCATAGTGAGCGCGAGATTTACAGCTTAGAAAATCATGTTCAATGCGCACAGTGGTGTGATGAAATGCAGATGCTCCCCACCGGCTTTATGCTCCTACACCCACAGTCATGGAGTGAGGAAGTTTGGACGGATGTAACGCGCATGATGACTCTGAATTCTCAGCAATATGCCAAAGGTCAACAAATGCACCTTTGCCCTTTGCAATTCGACATTGTGGACCGCTGCATTCTGCAATTCACAAACAAGGGTGAAACCGTTCTCGATCCGTTCGGAGGCATCATGACCGTTCCTTATCGTGCTTTGAAATTCAAGCGCAAGGGATTAGCCTTTGAGTTGAACAAAGCATACTTCATGGACGGCGCGAGCTATTGCGCAGCGATGGAAGCCGAAATGAGCGTGCCAGACCTGTTCGACATGGAAAATCTCGACAAGGACAATCCACCGCTTGATTTCACCGCTGAGATTGCCGAGGCTAAGGAACTAGAGACAGCAACCGTAGAGGACTGATCAAAAGCTTTTATCACGCGAGACGTAGCAACTCTCGCGTGAGATTGACATCCCGAATCAATCTCGTATTGTTTCCGTGTCGCAAGACAAAGCCATTGGAACGGCTTTACAACCTGAGAGCAAGATTTCTCCCTTGCCATTTTCCTAGCCGTCTCAGCGGGTTCCAACTAGGATGATGGCAGGGGTTTTTTATTTATATGCCTAAAAGATTTACAGAAACACAAAAATGGGACGATCCATGGTTTCGCGCATTGTCACCAGACGCAAAGCTGCTTTGGTTCTGGATCGTTGACAAATGCGACTCTGCCGGGATCATTGAGCCTGATTTCGCATTGTGCGAATTTCAGACCGGCATTAAAAAAGCCATCGAAAAGTTGCCAGAGCTAGAGAGCAGAATTGGCACGCTCAACAACGGCAAGTTGATCGTGATTAAGTTCGTTGAATTTCAGCAAGGCAAACTATCACACGATTGCAAAGCTCACAAGCCTATCTTTGATTCTCTCAAACGTAATGGAATGATCGATGAAAACGGAGAAATCAAAGGGTGTTCAAAGGGTATCCATACCCTATGGAAAGGGTATCCATACCCTACTGGTAAAGGTAAAGAGATAGGTAAAGGTAATAGTAAAGAAGAAGTACAAGAAGAAGATTTACCTTTTGATTCTGCTGATTTCGCGACTTTCTGGCAAAACTGGAATCAGCATCTGACAGAGAAAAAGAAACCACTGAAGCCAACGGCCCGAAAACAGCAACTTGCCAAGCTGAAAGAGATGGGTGAGACTCGTGCAATCGCGGCACTGAAGCATTCCATGGCTAACAACTGGCAAGGCATCTTTGAGCCAAATCACTCACAAGCAAGAAATCAACCAAGCACGCATCAGACGCGAGGCGGCTACAGAGAGTGCCAAGAAGAAACACCAATGATCCCAGAACTATGAACGAAGAAACCGAAATCAAACAAGCGTTGCAATCCGTCATGGGCAAGATCGACGAGATGATCGAGTCCATGCCAGATGAGCCAGAATACGATTACCGCGAAGAAATGCCGATTGATGAGCCGGAAACGCCCCGCCAAGCGATTTGTGAGCCGCAAAGGGCAAATCACCCGATGATCGACTTCCCAGAGCGCCATGGGCGAGAATTGACGCTGAGAGGCGATGAATGGCAGGCGGCATACGCCAAGGCGCTAGCTATCGCGGAATCAGGCGGCATCATTGTTGCTTGGGGTAAGCGTGGCACTGGCAAAACTCAGATCGCGTATCAGATCGCACGCAACGCCGTGTTCCCGAATCCGTATTTCCCGAAATCGTGGCGAGATGGCTTTCAGCCGATAATAAATGTGCGGCCGTGCATCTACACAAAAGCCATGGACATCTTCATGCGGATGAAGAACGGATTTAACCGGCCAGACCAGCTGAGCGAACTGGAGATCGTGGAAAGCCTAGTGCGGGCCGCGTTCCTAGTGATCGATGAAGCACACGTCAGAGGGGAGACGAAATACGAAGATGACAAACTGACTCACATCCTCGACAAACGATACGATGCGATGCGGCCGACCATGCTGATTACCAACCTGACAAACAAAGACTTTGCCGCGCAACTCTCGCCTTCGATCCTCAACCGAATCGAGGAAATCGGCGGCGGTATCGAGTGCAACTGGGAATCTTACAGAAAACAGAAACCATGACACCAACCGGAACCGAAGCGCGAGTATGCGCGGACATAGCCAAACGCCAGCAGATCGGGCTAGCGAAATACAAGACCACCGTGGAAGCCAACCCGCTATCGCTGCGGGAGTGGCTGCAGCATGCGTATGAGGAAACGCTGGATAAGGCGGTTTATCTGAAAAGAGCGATTGAGGAGATGGAAAAATCCCTTGATAAATAAAGGCTGGAAAACTTTTTTCGCTTTTCTGAAAAAAAAATGCTTGTCAATTTGCAAGTTTTCATGCATCTTTCGCCTGTCGCCGCGAGGCACTAACAACTAATTACCTACGAATATGAAATTTACATTCATCATCAGCCCAACCAACCGAGCAGCATTCACACGCACTAGCGATGACCGCACATTTGAAGAAGCTCTGATCACCGCAAAGATGTTTCAAGATTGCTTCCCCGGCGCACGAGTTGAAATCAAACGTCGCGGTAAATAATCACTAAACTGGGGTGCGGCAGTAACGCACAACAAATCAACCAACAAACCAACTACCAATACTATGCAAATACCACAAACAGCAATACTCCATAAGATGCCAGCAGAATATTTCGAGACTGGCGGAATCATCACCAACATGCTTCGCGCAGCCGGTTACATTGAATCTGGCTACGTCACAATCCGCGATCTTAACGCATGGGGCTGGACATTTGGCAAATTCAGTGATGATTCTACTTTCCATTTAAGTTTAGATACACCAGTCATATAGTCACCAATGTATGTTTCTAAAGCACCATGACCTTCTGATCCGGCTTCTGCATAAAGAATTTGAGAAACTTCTAAGATCATTTCTAAACAGTTTACAAGATCTTTAAGCATATCTTTATCAGTTTTAGCTTTGTTATCTAAGCTAATATCACACTCTTCAGCATAATCCTTAAGTGAGGTTGGGCACATAACACCCATCTGACGTAATTGCTCATTGAGTGCATCATGGTTTTCCCATAAGTAGTCATACACTTCTTGTAGTAGTGCATGATACTGAGGGAAGTTTGGACCAGTAATATTTAGATGGTATACATGTGACTTAAAGTATACTACAAAATTATTAGCGATCAGGGTTGTTAGTTTCTTCTGACAGCTCATTTTCTTTTTCCTTGTCTTCTTTTTCTTGTTCTACTTTTCTTTTACCAAAGATAGTATCCCAATTACTCATATATTGTTCTTCATTTGTTGGTCGACGACCGCTACCTTTACCACTCATAATAGTAATTCCTTATTATTTTACTCGTAGAAACGTTTGTTTTTATCAGGTGATAGCCTACCCCACCCCATCTCTAAATAAAGGCTTTCTAGCTCTAAATTTAACCAATACGCCTTATCGTCATTAATAATTTCTTCTGACGTTAGATCAGGTTCAGGGCACATATCAGCAATGTCGTGTTCGTTAATCATCGCTAAGCAACTCGTCTAATGACTTAGTCTTAAGTTTACCTTTTGACTTGTCTTTCTTTTTCATTTCTTCTTTCAAACGTTTATATTCAGGAATGCCAAACGTATTTAGCCAATCACGATAGTTTGAAAGTTCTTCAATAAGAATATTTAGTTTGTTTGTTTTCTCTTTGAATGAAGCGTCATCCCAAAAATAAAAATCAAGAGAGATCTTACGATTACAGTCTGTAATTTCTACAGAACCGTCTAAAGAATAATGTGTAACGCCTGAATCAATTTCAATAGCTGCAGTTCCTTTATTTTTATTTAGGAACTTACGTACATGATAAGTTTTCTTGCTCATACAATTTCCCAATCTGTTGCTTGCATATCTGACTGACTAGCCAACCAACCAGTTTGGTATTGGTTTTGAGCAGTCCACATATCAAAATGTTTTTGAATAACCATGTATTCACATCCACGGCTTTCAAGAAATTCCTTTGTAATAGGGCTATTAGGTCGTAAATTGTCTTTATGGATTTCATACCCTCCAGCTTCAACAATAAACATACCTTTACCATTCCAGCCCGTACGAGCTACTTTTTTACCTTGTTTTAAAGCTTCAATTGCTTGTCCAAAATTCATATTAATACCTTAGGTTAATGGTATCCCGTAGACGATTCGAACGTCTGACCCACAACTTAGAAGGTTGTTGCTCTATCCAACTGAGCTAACGGGACATGTGGTGCGCCTAACTGGACTCGAACCAGTACGGATATACCGGGAGATTTTAAGTCTCCTGTGTCTACCAATTCCACCATAAGCGCAAATAAAGTGTGGGTATACGGTCCCACAAACGCCTATCGTGTATCGTTGATAAGTTGGACGGACGCCTTTACTGTGACGACAACAGCCCTAAGGTAGTAGGATAGGGATTCTAGGAGTACTAGAATGTTTGGCTCCAGAGGTAGGGATCGAACCTACGACCAACGGATTAACAGTCCGCTGCACTACCGCTGTGCTACTCTGGAATTAGTGTTTGCTATTAGGTACCAGCTAACTTTAGATTACATCCCAACCCCAATCACCTGACATACCATTAATACTGTATTCAGTTACACGCTTTTCAAAGAAGTTATCGTGTGATACGCCATTAAGGATCCAATCAAGCCAGGTTAGTGGGTTATCTTTTACTTTAAAGTTGGGCTTAAGACCTAACTGAAGTAGACGTCTGTCTGTGATGTAGCGGATGTAAGTTTTAATTTCTTCTTTAGTAATACCTTCAATCTCAAAAGACTTAAAAGCAAGATCAATAAAGCTATCTTCTAAAGCTACAACATCCCTAGCCATTTGATAAATTTTAGATTTAAATTCATCATTAACAATCTTAGGGTGTTCATTACAGAACTCACGGAATAGTCTAGAATTACCTTCTACGTGTACAGTCTCATCGCGGATAGACCACTCTACTACTGTACCCATACCCTTCATCTTACCAAACCTTTGAAAGTTTAGTAGCATAACAAAGGATGCAAACAAAGATACACCTTCGTTAAGTACTGACTTGGCTAGTGCCAGAGCTAAACCGGATTGTGTAGATGAATCTGACTTAGCCATGAAGTCAATTTTATCAGACATCTCTTTGTATTCAAGGAACTTATGGTACTCTTCGTCAGGTAAACCTAGTGTATCGTTTAATAGGGCATAAGCTCGTTGGTGAGTACCTTCACGACTTGCAAACGATCCTAGCATTACTCGTACTTCATTGTTCTTAAATTTAGGAATCAAAAAGTCGTAGTAGTTTTGTCCGACTTGTACATCGCCTTGGGTGAATAATCTAAGGATGTTTGTAATAAAGTCTTTTTCGTTGGCTGATAACTTAAGCTTCCAATCGTTAACATCCTCAGAAAGATCTGCCTCATCTTCTGTCCAATGGATTTCTTCATGTTTCTTAGTTGTTTCTACTGCCCATTCATGGTTAAATGGTTTGTATGTTTTAGAAAAGTTTAATAATGATGACATATTAACCTTCACATGCCTTACATTCGTCGTTGTCTTCAACTATTGCTGTTGTTAACTCTTTATATAGTTCATTAAAACCACCAATGTATTTACCTTCAAGATAAACTTGTGGTAATGAACGTACATCTGCTCGACCAGTTACTTCAGCAGCTGTTTTACCTGTAGTTGTAATATCGATATATTCATATTGAATACCTTTAGAATCTAACAGTGACTTAGCCATTTGACACTGAGGACAATTAGGTTTACCGTATATAATTGTTTCTTTTACTTCTGTCAATTTATTTTCCTCAACCTTTTCTGATACGTTCTCTGCTCGTTGTTTAGCTTCGGTACGTAGATAGTATAAACCTTTTAGTCCTGATAACCATGCTTTAATATGTACTTTATTTACATATGCTCGATCTGCACCTGCTGGGAAGAACAAGTTAACAGATTGACCTTGACAAATATATTTCTGTCGGTCAGCAGCATGAGTAACAACCCAATTTTGATCTAGTTCAAAAGATGTTTTAAATACCGCTTTGGTTTCATTAGACAGCCAATCAAAGTGTTGTACACTACCTTTGTTAGTAATAATAGATTGCCACACTTCTTCTGTGTTCTTGTTTAGTGCTTCAAGAACTTTCTCTAGGTATTTATTTTTAACTAGGAATGATCCTGCTCGTGTACGATGAGTGTAAGCATTAGCTTTACTTGGCTCAATACTAGGAGACGTACTTAGCAGAATACCTGATGAAGCGTTAGGCGCGATAGCTAGTAGGTGTGAGTTACGTTTCTTTACACTACCAACTAAGTCAGGCGCTGTACCGCGCTCATGTGCTAACTCATGTGACTGTAATTGGGCAGATAATTTAATTTGATTAAAGATAGTATCGTTTACTTTACGAGCTTCTTCAGACTCAAAAGCAATACCTTTGTACTGTAGATACTCATGGAAACCCATAGCACCAAGACCAATATCTCGACTACGCATAGCAGAGTATACTGCTCGTGTAAGACTTGTTGGAGCATTCTCAATAAAGTATTCGAGCACATTATCAAGCATTGTGATTAGGTCTTGAATCATGTTAGTGTTTTTCCACTCATCATAGAACTCGAGATTAACAGAAGACAAACAACAAACAGCTGTTCGTTCTTCATTAGTTGGTAGGTGAATCTCATTACAAAGATTGCTACCATGAATCCTTAAACCTAACTTCTTATGAGCTTCAGGTAGTTTATCATTAGCAGTATCAATAAAGTTTAGGTATGGTTCTCCGGTACGAAAACGAGTTTCAAGAAGTTTAGCCCATACAGTACGTGCATCTAAGAATTCACCTGTGCCACCTCGTTTAGGATCAACTAGTTCATACTTCTCACCTTTAAGAACTGCATCCATAAACTTATTAGTGATATTAACTGCATTATGTAGGTTAAAACACTTACGGTTAACGTCTCCAGTAGGAATACGTAGACCTATAAACTCCATAATATCAGGATGATCTACAGATAAGTAAGCTGCATAAGAACCTTTACGAGTTTTACCTTGTCGGTAAGCAGTCATATCTGCATCTACAGTATGTAAGAAAGGAATTGGACCAGGAGCTACGTCTGAAACGGAACGTACATCTGACCAGTGACCACCTACTCCACCACCCATTACTGATAGCCATCGTAGCTCAGATGAGTGATCAATTAAACCAGACACAGTGTCAGGTACATAAGTTAAGAAACAAGAAATAGGCATACCCTTACCTACACCATCTACAGCAGGAGCATTAGACAGTACAGGTGAAGCAAACATAAAGAACTTTTGTGATACGTAATCATATAAACGTTGGGCTAGAGCCTCGTCACGTTTACCTTTGAATACACTCCAAGCGCAAGCTGCTCGGGCATAAACTTCTTGTGGTGATGTCTCACCATCAATAGCGTAGAAGTCCATGATCATATCTCGTGCATAGTCTGTTAATAAACCATCTCGAGTTGTATCAATTTGAATAATATTTTTATAATTTTGTTTCATAGTTTCCTGCAGTTAGTTGTTCAGTATTAGGTACCGTCTTATTGGTTAATGATTAACCACAAAAATAGTAGGGTAATTATAGAAAATATTAGCAAAAGAAATACTCCGACTTAATTACTTCAGAGATATCTAAGTTACCAAGCTCAGGCTGCTTGTAATCAAAGGTATCTTTGTTTAGCATTAATGTATCTTGTAGTACATCAAAGAAGTTTTCTACATCGTATTGGGCAATGAATGTTTGCTTAGTTACTTCTTGTAGAAAATCCACTTCATCAGCATGGGTACTAAATGAGTCGTGAACAGCACCAAATGAACCATTGAAGGCAACAATAGTATTAGCCATGTGAGCAGCATCATAGGAATGAACAACATTAGGGCTAACACCAGACGCAAAAGAACGCCGACAGGGTACACGCTCTCCAGTTTCTTTATTAAGTACATCAACCTTAACAACGTGCATAACACGACCGTCTTTATTACCTTGAATCCCTTTGATTGTTCCTCGTTGCTTACGTTCATGTTGTAAATAAGCTTTATAAACAACAGGAAACCCACTAGGAGTGTGCCAAGTAAGATGATTCCGTCCACTATTGAGTTCATGTTCTGCAATCTTTTGTAAGTATTTAGTTGTTTTAAGAGGACCAGAACACACAGTATTAATAGCTTGAATTAGATTAGTAGCCAATAGATTACAATCATCTTCAACAATATTATACTTAACAGTAAAGCCTTCTACGTGGCAATCATCGTACATGTTCTTGGCGATACGTTGTTTACCTGCAGAGTATGCTCGTGTCATTGAGCCTCGTTTAGCAATACCTTTACGGATATGCTTCATAGGCATTTTCTTTTCATCAAACCATTTAGGCATGATCTGGATTAGTTCTTTGGCTACAGCTACGTAGAAATCTTTTTGAATAGGAGTAGGAACAAGAGACACTAATGTACCTGCTTGTTTATCCTTAGACATAGCTGCAAGATGTTGCCAACCATTATTACTACCGTCAATAGGGATAGGTAGCCCTGAGAAATATTCTTGACGTAGTAGTTTAGCCTTATGATACCCTGCAATCTCAATACACACAGCAAGGAAGCTATATGGTTTTTCAGCTTCAGAGTGAATTGTTTTATTACGTGCAGTGTTGATAATGAACTCTAGGTTTTTCTTAACCCATAGTACACGATCATCTAGCGTCATTTTATCTACAGAGATTGTATCTAGCCCTTCTTCTTTGAGGTATGCCACGTAATCAGTAGAGAATCCTTGTCCAGGTAATTCTTCAATATTAAATGATTGATTGTAGCAGGAAGCAGCATGTACCGAAAGCCAGTAATACCCGCGTTGAGTGACCTGTTTTTTGTTAGCAAACAAAAACAAGGATCGCGCCAGGTCTGAACCCTGGAATTCAAGAAAGGACTCGGCGTAGTATACTCGTCCACGATAGTCGCAGGAGACTTCTTGATAGAACGTTTTGTTACCAATTAATTCTGCTTTCTTAATTACTTGAGTGTATTCAAAGTACTTACTAAGCATACGCTGTAGCTTAGGGTCTTTCTTACCAAGGAACTTTGTTTGATCAGTATGCCAAAGCTTCTTAGGCAAGTCTAGGTTTTCATGGTGAATATTATAATGACGAATAACACCGTCTTCATCTACCAGCTCTAAAATTTCTGGTGGTGCTACCTCTTTCATAGCTGAAAGTACAGCTTGATTAAGAACCCAAGGTTGTTGACGTAAAGCTTCTAGGCTTTTGATAAAGGGCTTATCAAGGTATTCATGGAATAGTTTACTATTAGTCCAGCCCTTAATAAAAGGATCTTTAGTTAATGGGCTATATAGTCCAGCAATAGGTAGTAGTGGTTCGAACGATGTGCCAATAAGTGTTGGTTTAATCTCATCGTCCATGTTTACAATACGAACTAGGTATGGTGCTTTCCGACCTTCGTATTCACGAAAGATATCAATCAGTCCGTCTTGGAGGAATGTTTCAAGAAAAAGATCTCCCAAGGAGAGGGTAGTTTTAATGTCTGTTTCGTCAGCACCAATAGCTCTTGCAATTCTTTTTCCGATAAGATCAGATGCGAAGGTGAGTTTGACAGATGCAGAGTGCGTAGCATTCTTGTTACGGATGCAGTATTTAAGTAATCCGTCCCAAGCTTCGTTAATAAATCTTTCAAGGTCATATTCCCATGTTGGATGATGTGCCAGAAGACGGGCACCTTCATTCTGAATCTTATCTGAGTTGAGGACAATCTTCGATACGCGTTCAGTAAGATATTGTAGTGGATTCATTGTGTTACTACTTGATGTTGAGGCAATAATTATATGCTTGTTTTGGGGTCAACCCATCACCAATAAAAATAACCCCTGGTTTAAAGGGGTCTTGTCGTACGCATCTCCACCAAGGAGAATGCCAGAATATATGAGGTTTATACCGATTCAAAATCAACAAACCCTACTTGCTCTAAACGAGTAGTCTTAGCGTTGTATCGAGTGCTACCGCAATCACCGGTACGACCAGTGAATCGGGATTTAAGCACACGAAGTTTGATAGTGTTACGTTCAATTTCAGTCTCCGCAATCATGTTACGAGCAAAGGCAATAATATCAAAAGCAATTTGTTTGATAGAGCCTGAACCTTTAATATCATCAATAGAAGGTAGATGACCCTCTTCAAAAGGCTTTTCACCTTTACGTAGGTGAGATACAACGCCTAGCCAGATGTTATGTTTCTTACACATCTTAAGTAGGTCAGACATGAAAGCATCTACAGCTTCATTACCTGTTTTACCCTTAGCGCCCTCAGATACTGCAATAGTAATGTGGTCTAGGATAATGTACTTACAACCCATTAATGCTAGGTATTCCATCTTATCTGTTAGTGATTCATCACTTACTGAACCTTGATGGTCTAGTAGTACTAGTCGCTCATCACCAAAGACTTCTTTAAATGCAGCATATTTATCTTCATCGGAAATTTCTTCTTCATTAAGATTCTTTTTAAGCTGCATACCAATAAACTTTTCTGCAGTGTCTCCGATAGATTCTTCAAGTGAAACCATACCAACCATTTCAGAAGTATTTTCTAGAATGTCTAGAACAATCTCTTTAATAACTGTTGATTTACCGGAACCAGTACCTGAAGTAAACAATACAATTTCACCTTGTCGCATACCCTTTAGTTTATCATTAAGACTAGACAAACAAGGAGGATAGGGTAAAGATACAATAGAATCTTTTACTTTGTACTGTTCCCAGATATCATCACCTTTAACGATACCAGCAGGATTAAAAGCTTTGGCATCAAAGATACACTTCATTAGTGCGTTTGAACCATGCTTAATTAGTACCTCACAAGGATCTTTCTCAGGGAAAGTACATACTTTAACTTTATCATAGCCAATAATCTTAGCAGCTTCTTGTGCTGCTTTCTGACCTGGCTCATCCATATCAAAGGCAAGTACTACTTCATCAAACTTACGTAGCCACTCTCGTTGTTGAAGGATGAGAGACTTAGAGCTAGCCGATGGGACCGCCACCGCTGGATAAAATCGTTGATACTGATCGTATTGTGCCTGAGCAACTGCCAAAGCATCGAGTTCACCTTCAGCGATAATGATTCGTTTACCACCAGCAACGGTGTTTTGACCAAAGAACTGAACATCTTTAAAGTCTCCGTGGATGATAAACTTCTTAGGTAGCTGCCTCTCTTTGTATGCCACAACCATTCCGTCTTTAGTGTACGGATAAAAATGGCTAGCGATAGTACCGTCTTCAGCGTAAGATACTTTAACTCCATAATGTGCTGCAACTACTTTCTTGATGTCACGTTCTTGAAAACCACGGGTATCGTATGATTCGATTTCAGATAGGGTATGCACTGAATAATTCTCTTTATAGGTAGAAGCTTTTACTTCAGGGTTGATAGGAGAGGATTTGTTACAACTAAAACAGAAGCCCCATTCATCGTCATCTTTATATGAGAATGCATCAGATGAATTACATTTAGGGCATGGGGCATGATACCAACGGGACATTTTAATTCCAATACTCTTGATCTTCTTTCATTTCACGAATCATTCTTCGACGTTCTTTAGCTTGCTTTTGAGTTAACTTCTTTTGTTTGTATTGCTGTTCAAACTCTTCTTTAAAGCTAACGTATTCTTCTAGATCTTTTGGTTGATTACGTTTCTTATTCATAACTCTTTGGTTTTAAAAACTTTACTGCTCCGATGTTACCATTGTACCATACACGCTCGCCATTGGGAAGCTCATTTCTACTAAGTACCTCACACTGCCATTGTTCTTGGACTTCACTATACGTAAGGTCTCCCGGTCCAATGCACCATTTGTAAATAACAAAAGTGAAGCGGTCTCTTCCGTACCATTCCATGTCATCCAAGAGTTCTTTGCACGAAGAACTGTAGGTTCTCCAATCACTTTCTTTACGTGTGATAGTACGTCTTGTAGCTCCTGGTTTAAGTTTTCTTGAGACACTTATTAACTGCTTTCTTCCAATGTATCGTCTTCCTGTTTCAAGGTTTTCGATGTAGTAGATAAATCCAAAGGCGTTGTCTGGACGGTCTGTGAGTGGGTGCCAGTGCCCATAATCTTCTTCCATGATAGTTTTTCTTTTAGTTCTTCAAAGGTTAAGGGTTTAAAGTCAGCACTGTCCATTCGGATGTAAATCAGGTTAGCTGACTTACAGAATTCATGTTCCCAAGTGTTACCACATTTTTGTTTATAGGTACCAATTACTGTGTCAAGCATGAATTCATGAGGAACATCCTTAAGAACTTTCTCAGCAGTTTTTGGACCCATACCTTTAATACCTTGAATATTATCGGTAGCATCTCCGGTAAGAATTTGCTTCATAAGATTGTAATACCCTGTAGGTACGTCAATCTCATAGAATTCTTTCTTACGGAAATTATAATGCCAACCAGGAATCATATCAAGGTCTTTATCGATATGACAGATAATGTAGGACTTATTTTCTTGTTGAGCTAGCGTTACAGCTACACCGCAATAATCGTCTGCTTCAGCATTGTCAGACTCAATACAAAAGTCTTTTGCATACTCATAAAGCATTTCAATACGGTCTTTTACTTCAGGTTCAATAGTATCTTTACGATTACCTTTGTAGTCTACTGCTACATGATATCGAAAGTTATCTTTACCTTTAATAAATACTGCACCATTAGAAGCATCAACATCCGATATAATTTCTTTTAGTCGGTTATCAAAGTCTTTCTTACAAAGAGCAGGTGACGGTTGGTAGTGTGCAATTTGATACATAATAGAGTCTGCATCAATAATTGCAATGTTAAAATTAATTTCTTGTTCTTGAGTCATTAGTGTACTTCAGCATAGTTCTTACCGATATGAGCGTCACCACCCATACACATAACACCAAACTCTTTTGGTGCTTCAGTGAATGCTTGAATAGATAGCTCAGCTACTTGTTCAGCATGTTCATCTTTAACTACAACAGCTAATTCATCATGGTAATGTAGCGTAAAGTAGTGTGGGATGTTTAGTTCTTTTAGTTTATATTTAAGCCATACGATAGCTGCTTTACAAGTAATACCTTCGGCAGTTTGTAACAGGTAATTTAGTACTTGGTGTTTAGAACTAACAAATACTAGACGACCGTCAAGACCTCTGATGAATGCCTTATCAGAGCCAAATGCGTTTGATGTTGCGTCAAATTGCTTTTCAAGAGTTTCACGAAGTTCTTTTAATCCAGGAATTGAATCTTGGAATTTGTTAATAGCTTCTTGACCTACTTTAGCATCACGTTTTCCGGTAAGAATAAGACCTAGTTTACCTGCACCACCACCAAAAAGGAAAGCGTACAAGAAAGGTTTAGCTAGCTTACGTGTTGTACCAAGGGCATCAGCGTTTCGTTGATGAACGTCTCCGTTAATTACTTCATTAGTAAAGTCATCGTTACCAATATAGTGGCATAGACCACGCATCTGGTTACCAGCGGAGTCAGCACCAACAATGGTGGTTCCGGATTCGCATACAAGTAGTGATCGCATTTCTTTACCGTAAACTGAGTCAACAGACGGTAAATTAGCAACAAGCTCATGACGACATCTAAAAGTAGGCGTACCAATAGTCCACATACGACCATGAAGACGATTGTCGGGAGACGTTTTAACAGCCTCAATCCAGCCTTCAAGGATACCTTTCCTAGATCGGATTGTATAATAATCACTAACCAACATAGCATCCGGTCCAAGCTTTTCAAGCGAACTCTCAGTAAGCTTAGGAGACTTGTTAACGAATTTACCATTGATCTTTTCTACGTTCCACTCATCAGGTACCCATCCAAGAGAGTACAACCATGTCTTTACGACTTCGATTGATCCGACCTTTCCTTGTTCAAAGGAAACTCGGCAGTATGGTCCTTCAATAGTTCGGTTAGTTCTTCCGTCTTCTTGCGGTAAATTAAAGTGTTTAACAGTTGCGACTGTGTAGCATCCGTCTTTTCGCCATGCTGGTTCTTTGTATTCATCTGCTTTATCTACCTTTACGCATTGCATACCGATACGTGGTTCAAGAACAGCTTCAGTTGCTTCAAGCTTGTTATTGATTTCAGTGAGCAGTGATTGAGCTTTAGCCATATCAAACTTCCAGCCTTTGACTCGGATGTCTGATTCAATCTTAGCAAACTCCATTTCAATCTCAAGACCACGACGATACAGCGGGTTCTTTCGGATAATCTTAACAGCTTCTTCTGCAAGATGTTTATATACTTTAACGTTTAGTTCAACGTCTCGAATACAGTAAGTAAGCATCTCATCTGAGTACTGATCGAATGCTTCAAAGTTTAATTTAGGATAACCTAATTTACCACCCCAACCTTCAAGACCGTGTTTATGATCTCGTTTGTATTGATTAGTTTGAGATAGAATCCAGGTATCAATGACACGTTGGTTATCTTTAGGTACCCATCCTGTTAAATACTTTAATACAGGAATGTCATAGCCGATAATGTTATGGCCAATAAGCTCATCCGCAGTATTAAGCTCTTCAAGACCGTCTTTAATGCTACTATTAATTGAACCATCTTTACTTACATATTGTTTAACCTCATTAGTGTCTGGATTAATCATAACCAACATCCAGACTTTATCTACTTCAGGGTAGAATCCGTTAGTTTCAATATCAAATACGTATCGTTTCTTAGTCATAACAATGGACCACAGTACATACACATGTACGGGATTTCCAGCATACGAGCTTCAATCTCAGTTGGGTCAAAGAAGTATGCTTCCCGATCATTCTTTTTATCGTGTTTAACTTTAGGTACTTTAATAAAGTCTCGATTAGTTAGGTGTTGACAGGCATGAACAAACTCATGGCACATAATTGAAAGGAATTGTTGGAGTACATAGTAATTGTTTTCCCAATTATTCAAGAAAGGATCTCTCACTTGGATAAGGATTTTACTTGTATCACCTTCATGCCAGATAGTTAAGCCATGAGAAGTGCCAGCTTCCATGTCATATTCATAAGGATCAGGGTACTCAATTAAACAAATTTGTACATTGACTTTATCCTTAGTAACAGGAGCATCAAAGCGTTCACTGTAATCTTTTAGACAATCAAAGAAAACTTTTCGAATTTCTTTTTCAAGATTAGGAATACAAGATACTTGCACCTTAATGTTTTTATACATTATATACCTTTACATTTGGTGAACCTAAGTCTTGAAGTTCTTTAGCCATACTAATAATTAAGTTGGAGTATTCAAGAATTTGTTCTCTTGCTTCTTGATATTTACTGGTGATGTACCAATTATAAATACCTAGTCCGATAATAGTTGCAATAAGTAATGCATCAATCATAGTAATCCTGTGTTACGTAACTCTGAAGGATCAAACAGAATATTATGGATATCTGTTCGGTTAATTACAATACCGACTGATTCCAGAAATTTGATACCTTGGGTACACTTATATTGATCCCGATACACCACCCGACTAATACCAGCAGCGTAAATAAGTTTACTGCAATCAATACAAGGGGACAGAGTACAATAAAGACTGGCACCCTCACAAGACAGGTTTGAACGAGCCACTTTAGCAATAGCATGCGATTCAGCATGTAAGACAGGGTTAGTTTGCGTGTCATTGTTAGTTCCTCGTGCTGTACCGTTATAAGAAAATGAAATGATGTTATCATTCTTAACAATGATAGCACCTACTTTACGATCATCTGCGTATGATTGTTGTGCAATCAGCTCACAGATGTTCATATAAAAATTATCCCAATCAGTTTGTGTCTTCATGGTAGTCGTATTCTAGTTCAGAAATAGAATCAATGATATAGTTTAATTTAGCTTCTTGTTCAGGTGTTAGTGGTCTTTCAAAGAATACAATTACTTGTAGTACTGCTGGATCAGTTGTGTCAACGATCATAATAGGCTTTCCATTTATTCCAGCTAATTAGCTTAGCATCGTAACAGTCTTGAATTGTTACTTGATCTAGACTAAGCTCTTTAGTTAGTCGGTGTAAACAATATTGTAGCTGACCAATTTCTTCAGATAGTTTTTGTTTGTTACTAATATCATCAACAGGTGACTTAGTATCAAGACCGAACCGAAGAACTTTCATTAGCATCTGGGATACTTCAGAACACTCTTCAGCTGTTGTGTATACGGTATACTTATCCAAGATTAAAACTCCACTTCAGAAACTTCTACAATAGACCATGATTCGCCTTTATCTTTGTATAAAGGTTTTTCCCATACACAATTATCTACTACGTGTTTAGCTTGATCTTCATCTTCAGCTTCTACATAAAACACAGCTGTTACTGCATATTTAGGCATACATTCTTTCGTTGTTTGGTATTAGGTACCGACTATTTTGTTTAGACGTTCTATTTCGTTTGCTGCTTCTTCTAATAAGTCAGCAATACGATCGGGTTTATTTTCTTGAACTGATTTTCTTGAAGGAATTTGCCTACGTATTTGTGCTCTAATACGTAGCCTTTCAATAAGTGTTTGCATATTACATATCAATAGGGTTACGGAAACCTAGGAAGATAGGGTGCCTTGGTTTATCTTTTACTCCGATTGGGAAGTGTTTGTATTTGACCACGCATCCAAGCAAGCTATCTTTGCTTTTCCAATAGTCAAGTCGATCTTGTTGAGAAAATCCAGAACCAATACTAAATTCGATTCCTTCAGGGGTGCGACAAGTGAATGCGCCAAGGCTTTGCTTACCAACCATTCCAGATTTAGCAGTTGATCTCTTAGTTCGTCCAAGCTCATTTGTCTCTGCGATGTTTCCATTGTGCATTTCCTCTTCAAAACCTACGATAATAGCTTCAGCATCTTCAAACCTCTTTAGCTTAAATGAATTGTTTTCTTTAATAGTACACCGACCATATTTGTACTTACCATGTTCAGACCTGATAACAATACCTTCATAACCTTTTTCAAGACAATGTTCTTCTAGTTTTAGTAAATGTTCTTTATCAATAGCTTTGTAAGCTAGTACCTTCCTATAATTATCAGGCACATCTTGGATATATCCGTCGTAGTATCGTACATTGTATGGTTGTAAGGTATCATTCCACCAGTCAAAATGATAGAAATAAAATTCACCTTCTTTATCGTGAGACATAACAAAAGAGTTAGTATCTCGGTATACAGTTGGTGAAGTGGATTTACCTACAATAAGTTCTCCATCCATACCTTCTAGCTGTTTACCCCACTTTTTAGCCCATGCTTGAATGGATTTATTAGGGATAGGTTTTAGAGTACGTGATAAAGCTACACCGTCTTTAAACAAACAACGGATACCGTCCAGCTTAGGTGTTACGTAGACTGGGTATTTGAGGTTATCTAAGTCAGGGCTTTCCCTGGGTAATAGCATGGGTTTAAAAGTCATTAGCAACATCCTTACTAATCATACCAAATTGAATTAGTACATTTTTAACTTCAGAAGGTAGAAAGAATACACCATCATAATCAATGAGTTGAAACTCTTTATCAAACCAAAGACCGCCAGCTGATTCATCTCCAATTTCGTTATGTTCAAAATAACCGTATAGAGACTTAGGATCAATCTCGATTGTGTAGTTTTGAGTACCAATCTTAGTTGTAAAGTTGTACTTGTTCATATTAGCTTCCAGAAAGATTATTGTTCATGTTGTAGTATAGGTGACTACGTTTGGCTTTAAGAGTAATTAGTAATTGAGTTTCTAGTTCATGCATCTCAGCGTCAGTACCATATGCTAAGATTGTTCTGAAGAATCGTTGTGGGTTGTCGTTGTATTCTTCAAGGAACGACTCACTTGAAGCGACATATCCATCATCTGCTGTTCCCTTGTGCTTTCCAATGTACATTCGGTAGTCGTCTTTGTTGATCCAAAGATAAACAAATGACTCACCGCTATTGCTGTAGGCTTCAGTTTCTTTCGGCACAACACCCGTTTCTTTACCTTCAAGGTGATCCTTCCAAATTTCTTTAACGTAAGCAACCATAGGTTTACCCTTAGGTGCTCGCCACATTACAACAAAAGATTCTTGACCCTCGTTTTCACAGAGAAAGTCGTACACCCATTTGTTATGTAGGCCGTTATATTCTTCTCCGTTGATCTTAACCTTAACCATTGATTTACCAGTGTCAGAAGTAAAAGCTTCTACTTCTTCAACTACGCATTGATAAATATCAAAGATCTTTTCTGACCCTGATACCCATCGTTTAACTGTTTTAATTAGATTCATTTACAAGTTCTTTGGTATATACTCGAATGTATTTAGTATTACGGGTTTCAAAGTTACCGTTAATATCAGGCCATACTTCTATACTAGAGGTACGTACATTAGGACATACACCTAAACGAGGATGATTTAATACTAACTCTAAGTGTGCTACATATTCGATAGGATCATCGTCAGTTCTATTCCACCATTCAGTAATTCTAATCGGCCCTTTGTAGTGTACTTCAGGCTTTAGTTCGGTAGGTATCTGTTCTGACATACTCAATTTCTTCTTTGGTTAGTGGTTGACTTTCAAAGGCTACAAGGAGCTTACGCCCCTCGTATACCTTGATGTACTGTTTATTAAGGACTACTAGTCTCATTATTTAAATAGTTAATAGCTGATTGGAGTATACTTGTGTTATCATATGCTTTACCAAGTAAAACATTACATGATCCGCATAGTATACCGCGAATATTATTAGTAGAATGACAATGATCTACTACAGCTTCAGTATTAATTACTCTGCTACCAATTAAACCGCTAAAAGAGATAGGATTGTAGCAAATTTTACAACAATTATCTTGATCTTCTAGTAACTTGGTTCTTTCAGTATACCTTATTTTGTATCTCAGATATAAGTTATTACATCGGCTGCAATATTTTCTGTAAGACCAAAAGAAACTACCATCTTTTCTTTTACACCAAGATGGTTTGGCTACTTTATTTTCACATAGCTTATCCGCACATTTCTTATTTACTGATTGCTCGTTTTGTTGTGGCCTTTCTGTATTCACGGTACCCTCCTTGTTCTAGGTATTCTTTTAAACGGTTAAGGTACCAAATAGCTTTACCTAGTTCCTGTACGTTATTATCCTTTTTGTTTAAGCGCATTAGATATTTAAGGCCATTACCTAATGCATGCGCTTCTGCGCCTTCCCATCCTTCAAGCATATAGTCCATAATATCAAAGTACTCGTATCCAGGAACAATACCTTTATAGTGTGATGGATTTACTGCATTATTAATATCTTTAGCATTTGTACCGTTCAAACCTTCCTCCATATCTTTGTTATATTGTTTAGCTACTTGTTCAGACCAGGTTGGTGTCATGAGATCGTAGAAGTCTTTCTTTTCTTGTGAGTTAAATTGTTTATAATTAGAGTAATCATAATCATTCCATCGTTCACCTTCGCCACGTGGTTCTGATTTAGGTGGTACATACTCGTCAATGTATCTAGGAAGCGCCATTAATAAACATCTCCATTCTCTTTGATTTTAGAATCCTCATAAGGTGCAGCGACACGGCGGTAGAATTCTAACTTAGCACCCTCTAAGGCACCGACTACGTCGTTGATACTCTGATAACATGGGTTTTGTTTAAAGTATTCTTTAATAATAGTTGTAATTGCAAAGTTAAGTTGACCAGGATCTCGAAGCCAATAAGCTTGTTCACTTAGATCACGGATTTCACGATCATGTTTTTGAATATAAGGCATTATAGGTACTCACTTAGAATTGTATCACAGGCTTTGTCTACAGTAGATCGCCATTCGGTTACAAGGGATTCAAAGAAAGGATGAACAGTTGAAGCATCAGCTTTAAAAGCCACCACAGGTTTACGTAGTACATATGAAGCATAGAACACTTCGATTGCTGTACCATGTTTAGCTATAGTTGGATTATCAAGATTAGCTAAGATAATATCTGACTCTTGAATATCTCGAAGATCTAACTCGAAGATACGTTTCATATAACGCTTATCGAAGTTGTGAATACGACGACATGGGTTAAGAGTTCTAGCATCTGCCATTGATAACAGATGTTCTGCTTTAGCTCTCCACCCTTGAGCTTCCTCTAGAGATACCATCTCCATACTTCCTGCAAGGTATATGGTTCTTTGTTTCATTCATTTTCCTTATAGTCAGGGTCAAGCTTTTTAGCTTCTTCTATTCCTGCTTTAATTGCAGTAATAATACCTAAGCGCAGTAAATCTAATTGTTCTTCAGGCGTAAAGTCAAATGTGTATACCGCACTACCGTCAGGATTCTCTTTAATTAGTTTAACGTCACTCATAGCTCTTCAATTACCTTTAATGTATTAGCAGTAAACCACAAGCCACCTTGACTTGCAGGACGTTGATGTTCAGTATAATCAGTAATAATTACTTTACACCATACACGATCTTTTTTAGATAAGTGTGGAGCAGAAGGTTCTGCACATGCATGCCAACCAGGTCTAAAAGCAAAACCTTTTGTGCGATGTTCTTCAGCTTGGTAGGTTATTCCGGGTAACACACGTTGTTTACGGTTAATAAATAGTGGTCCATAAGAACCATCTTTACGTTTACGAAATAGTTTGTAGGCGATCATCATTATCAATCATATTATCTTGAAGGTCTTTACTCATTTCAGCAAATGTTTCGAAATGGTTTTCTCCACAACAGCTGTAACGAACTTGTTCACATCCACAGTAACAGCAGTATTCGGTACTGTCCTTCATGTATTCTTCATACAGTTCTTGTCTTGTCATACAAACTCTTCATCAAGAAATACTTCAAGAAATTCCGGTGTGTAGCCTAGATAAGCATCAGCCTCATAGTAAGCTTCTGCTTCATTGTTAGCGTATACATAAAAGTTTTTAAGAGAGGATACAACGTAGTATTGGTTCATATGATACCTTTTTCAGTAAGCCTTTGAGTAGCTTCTACCTCATCCCAATAGTAATTAATACAATCTTGTCGAGATATATTGTAAAAGCGCATTACAAAACTTATCGCTCTTTCAAATGGATGATGGCACATAGTTGGGAATACCGCCTGCATAAGTTTTTACTGGACGTACAATTTGTACATCAGTAAATGCAGCAATATGAGTTAGATTATTTTGATTATCATAGCATACGGAATACATTCCGTCAAGATGTTTAAAGAAGTACACATGTTGTTTTGGGTCATCTTCAATAGTGAAGTATGTGTTACGGGGTAATTCGTAAAGTTTCACTGGTTCTTCCCCCGCAGCTTGACTTCGATGCGCTTGTAGATATTGGCGCGGCGAACATCCATAGATGCTGTTCGGCGCTTGTCTTCGTAAGATGTGCTCATTTTAAATCCTCACAAAATGTTCGCCGGTGATGTGTACCTTGATTTGCTCTATTGCCTTTTCACCAAACTCATAAGCAATGTACTGTTTGCCCGGCTTGTTCATTTCAGGCGGCAACACTTCAGACTCCAGCACGTACCAAGGCGATGCCTCAGTCATGCACTTAAGAATGATAAGCGTTGGCTCAAATGACGAACGGGGCAGCGTCTTGCGCTCACCGTCACCAGTGAAGGTCACAATGTCGAAAAAGCCCGGATCGCGCCTGAACGTATAGGTCTCGTAAGATTGACTGGGGGGGGCGGTGGTGTCGGCAGCAGAGCTGCGGCTTGTGCCACCACTGGCGCGGCAGTAACACCCAGCAGGGCGCGGAGAAAGCCACGGCGTTTCATGCTTTCCACTATCGTGACTGGGAAAC
>OGVT01000009.1_pt1 | contig 26468 bp, 59 predicted proteins | sample 1575831 | NCBI WGS metagenome assembly OGVT01 (sample SAMN07581542, study PRJEB24739) | freshwater metagenome | place: Singapore | collected 2015-04
GTTTCCCAGTCACGATAGTAGAACTAGACATAATGATACTTCCTGTATCTGCTAATACTAAAGTTCCTGATTTGATTCTTATTCTTAGCTGATGATTATTTACAGAAGATATATGTCCAGTAAGAACAGCATGGAATGAGTCTCCAACTTTAAACACATTAGCAGGAACAGTAAGAGTACCCACACCTCCATCTAATAATGAAGTTTCAACTACAGTATTGGTAATAGGCGTGCTTGTAGCTGTTTGAGCATATAATCCTCCAGTTTGGGTTAACCCGCTTACATTCCATAAATTAATTATAGTGCTCATTATACGTTTCTACCTAATGTTATTTGAAATGTTTCTACAGCATTTCTTAAACTTAAACCTTCAGCTGCTGTTAACCCATCACCAATACTATGAAAAGCTATTTGCATTATAGAGTATCTTCCAGGCGCAGACGTATTTGCTTCAGCTCCCAAATAACAATTTAAAGAAGGTAAAGAAGCTGTAACTACTGCGGTTATAGTAGCAGTCGCACTACCGTCTTGTTTAATTTGAAATAGAGAATTGTTTGCAATTCTAGAAGCTCCTCTAAAACCTTTTACTGTTGATAATGTATAACCTAAATCACCACTAACAACGCCTAAATCTCTAACCGCAATTTGAGCACCAGATCCTTCTATTGTAGTTCTAAATTGTGCACTGCCAGATGCTTGCACTCCTCCAAAACTTCTAAGACCTGTACCGATATTATCTGTATTATGGTAGAAGGAGTGATGATGACTAAACTGTTGTAAATCAGTTAATGCATTTAAAAATGTATCTGCCCATGCTGTTGTACCATCAGGTAACGCACCATTAGCAGAATGAACCCAACTACCATTAAATACTAATCTATAAGCTCCATTAGTATCTAATGGATTTTTAAGATTCCACTTATGAGTACTTGCTGTACCTCCTACAAACGGATAAATAGCCTTCATTTTAGTCCATATACTTGCAGCTTTTAAATCTAATACTAACTGATTAATAGCATTTTGCTGAGTAGAATTTGTAATATTTGCAGCTGTAATGAATGCTTGAGCATCAGGATCAAAGGTAGGAGTAGGGGGCGTCACTGTTAATGACGCTAAATAAATTCCGTTACCTCCTAATACTACAGCCATTACCCTACATAAATAATGATAAATTCAGTGCCTGTTGCATTGTAAGCAAATGAAGTAAAATAGTTGTTTACAGCATCTGCTGAAAAATTTAATACTTCACCTGGTTTAATAGTAGCGCCAAGCACAGTTCCATTAGCTGAACCTACATTAGCAACAGATACAGAAAAGAACGTAGTAGCTACAGAGTTAACGTTACCTGAACCTGTAGGTCTAATAATACCTGGAGTTCTTGCAATACCCAATTGGTTATTAGCCAGTGTTACAGAAACACTGTTATCCATAGTATCTTGACCTAATGGGTTTACTATAGTAACATCAATACCGTTTTGTAACTCTGCAATTAAATCTGCTAGTAGTTGCTCAAGGTCATCTGTATCTATGTTGATAGCTTTAACTTCATCACAGATACATTGAAGACCTTTGAGTACATTATGTTGCCAAGGGTAATTTTTTGATTGATTACCTTGATCTCTTAAGTTACCTATTGACATGATTATATATTATTTTTTGTTAGCAGTAAACTCTTCAAGAGTCCACCATCCTCTTGGCTTAACTTCTTGAACAGTAGCCTGAGTTTCCTCAACAACGACTTCTTCTTTTTTAGTAGCTTTCTTTGCTTTTGGAGCTGCTTTTTCTTTTTTAGTTGCCATGATTAATTGATTTGGTACAATTCAAAATATACATAAAGGGAACCTTTCCAGTTACTTGTATCAGCTGCAGCTGGGTTAGCGTTGTAAAGATTGAACTCTAAACCATTACTAACAAAACCTGTAGAGATTAAATAAGGAATAGCATTATCGTCAACACCTTGACTGTAATATACAGAGAACTGTACATATACATTATCTCTATTTCCAACAGTAAGATCTAATTCAGGGTTATCAATATAGAATGGAGTAGAAGAACCAAAAGCTTCTGCTGGTGTAAGTGATACATCATCACCCATTCCTAAAACATCAATAATACCTTTTGTAGTGTTTACTGTAACCACACTTGTACTACCCATTTTTAACTCATAATGAGCTGTATTTAAAATATCAGCTTCATTAACCAAGTCTGCAGGTAGGATTGCTGCATCTTTATAATTCCCATCATAACTCTCGTCACGCGCACTTAATGGTAAAAGATCCAAAGAATTTAGTTTTGTTCTAACCATTTTATTAGCAATGATTGCAGCAAAATTTGAAATATTATTCCACATTTTTTTAAGTTTTTAATAGTTATAAAAATAGATATACATTATAATATACGAAAATCTTATTAAAAAACAAAACTCCCAGAAGTATTTTCCAGGAGTTTCATCATTAAAAAGTTAAATTGAATGTACTAGTCTGTTACCTTATCATAGGTTTGTAGGAAGATGTCAGGCTTGCATGGGTAAAACTCGCCTTGAATACCTTTAATAATATAATCTCCTACAGAAGCCGTCATAATTCCTTCTAGAGTAGATATTTTTAATTGAATTTCAGAATTACCATTACCTAAACTAAAAAAAGATTTACTACAAAAATCAAAAATTTCTGCTCTGTTATCTCCAGTCCACTGAACTGCTTCAATAACTACAGGCTTCTTTCTGTACAGCATATTACTTCATTGTAATTACTTTGACAACTGACATCTGCGCATTGAGAATCTCCCCTACAGCATGGTCAAATAACAAGCTTTTTACTGGTGATTTTTCACCATCATTGTATGCATCTTTCATGATATTAGCAGCTTCAGCCATTAACTCCTTTACTCTAGCTACCTTATCATCATTAGAAGGATTGAACTCAATACCTACTAAAATCTCACCAAACGAAAGAACTTTGGTTTCTTTTACTACTACTTCTTGTTCCATATTAAGCATCGTATTGTTTGTTAATTGTTTCTTTTGATCGTTGAATTTGATTTTTTGTATCACTCAACAATTCTAATTTCACTTGTTCAAGCAAGCCCACTAATACCAGTGTAGGAAAATTCTCCCCCATCATTATCTGCAGGGATTCATCCTCCCCCATAGATACTTGTAAAATCACGTTTTTATCCATAAAACAAATATAAAATATTTACTTAACAGTTGCAACCTTTAGATTTAACTTTATTATAGAGTTGAACCTTATTCTTACGATCAGCTTTAAGCTTTTTAATTTCCTCGTAGTATTTTTTCAAATCAAACTTTGCCATAACCTCTATAAAAGAAAAACTCCCAGCTTTTTAGACTGGGAGAAAATCATAACCATTTTAAACAATCAAATTCACTATTATGAACTAGTATTCAAATATACAAAAAATCAATTATCTTCCTTGCGCTCGATAACTTTTTTTATAATTTTTACTGTTCTTAGATTTTGATGTCTTGGTTTTAGCATGCACGCCAGGACGTGACACCTTTACTTTCACAAATCTCTTTGCACTTGAGTCTTTAACCTTTGCCATTGTTTATTCTTTGTTGTATTATTGATTAGCATAGTACATTTTATCATTGTCTTCTGTGGCCCATTTCTCAGTAGTCTCACAGTTCCACTCTTTATCATTAACAAGATAGTCAGGCTTCTCTGGAAAAGGCTTAGTAACAAAACTTGCTTCAACCCACCTAATCCTATTATTAGGTTGAAGAGCAATCTGTCCATTATTAAGAAATATAATATGATGCGACTTATGCTCTGTAGGATCTTCTGCATAAGACAAATCTGTATTCATATCATTAGATCCCCAATTTATAGTAGCAAAATAATTACCATCTACCCACTTCTTATCTTTCATAAATACACTCACTGGCGCATTGGGTAAATAACCATACTGCAGCAAAGTAAAATTATAAGAGAAGCAATTCCAGATCTGTAAGAAATGAAACGGTAAGTCAGGGTCAGGTAACTCAGGTTTAGTAAGCAACGCGTGGGCTGGTAACTTATCCCTCATAACACCATTATCAAGAAGTACCTGAAATAGTACTGTTTGACCAGGCATGCACCTAATAGATATTACAGTACAGGGGGTAAACTCACCATGCCCCTTCTTATGCTGATACATATACTCATTTCGTAAGAAAAGCTTAATGGGAAAAAAATTAGATTCTATATACGCCATAATACAAATATAAACAAAAAGCCCTTAAATAAATCAAGGGCCCTTTGCTTCACCTAAAACTAATATATCATTTCAATCAGATACACAAATATATAAAAATATCAATACCAAACAGTGGGTAAAGTATATTAACGTGAATTGGTGGGTCAAATATATTAACATGTGTAGTGGGGCCTATTACAACTCGACCACAATAAAAAATTTTCTTGGTGGTACCCCCTCTAAAGTTTTAGAAAGTTTTGAAATTCTAAAAAGAAATCAGAAAAAAAAGTACTACTAAAAATACTTATGACGTGTTCATGAATGATCTCTTCATAATTTCTTGATGCACTAGACTTGTCTCATGCACATGTCTTGCCAACACACACGAGCGACCACGCACACATGTTATAATTACTATGGCATGACTTGTTATATATAGGGCATATCGATACTTATTCCCTTTTTTTCTTTAAATAAATCTTATAGTTATGACAACACAAATGTTTTTAGTGGGCACTAAGATACACAGGTATCTTACTGATAAGTATCTAATGTCTAACGACAGTTGGTCACCATTTGGTGACTTAGCATATGACCTACAGTTCATACCAGAACAGTATCACAACATGTTCATTAGAACACTATGGTGTGAAGATCCATTGCATGATCTAATGCTGTTTATTAGTGAGTGTGAGTCAAGTGAGGCAAGGTATTATCAATAGGGACGAATGTCCCTTTTTCTTTTTAAATCAAGTCCTATGAAAAAGTTTAGCGAAATAGTATTTAAGGCAGGTAAGTATACTGAGATGGAGTATGAATCACGCATACAATATTACAGATGCTCTGCTGAGAAGAAAAACTTAATCTATAATAAGTTATTTCTTAGAACAGTAGAGGAAATGCTTGACGCATATCTCAAAGCAAAGGGTTAAGTCCCTTTTGCTTTTTAAATTAACAACCTTTGGTTAGCTAGTATAGGTTAAAGCACCACCATTTACTATGATGACTGTTCAACAATTCATCAACCAAGCTTCAGCTCAGAAGCAAGACGTATCTCAGATTAATGCTGATGTATTAACACCTGAACAAATGCAACAACACCTTGATGGTATATGCATATGTTGTGGTAACACAGCTACAGAAGCTGAGGGGATATGGGACTATGACTGCAGTATAGACAGCCATATGATTGGTCACCAAATTGGATATGCTAATCATATCTTCTGTACAGGTTGTGAAGATCACCTACCTATAGAGGTATTATTGAAGTATGGTGCTATCTCACAACACGTGCACGATGTAATGTTGGGTATTGTTGATAATGATGATGACCTACCATTCTGATAAAGGGGACGAAAGTCCCTTTTTATTTTTAAATAGGTTATATGCATTCACCTAAAAGCAATGCTCTAACTAAATCGTTAAACAGATGCGAGATTTAGTAATTCACCATGGTGCTCAAACAATTGAGAAACTTAACAAGGCTAAGCAAATGCCTGAGAACATGCAACGCTTGATGTTCTTCAAGAACAAGATTGACAGAGAGTTTTCAGTAAGCAAGTCTTATTGGAAAGATGACAGCTTCGTGTATGTCGTAGACAAATACAAGGTCATGCTATCTAGTAAAGGCAAGCTGTTCACTACAAGTAGTTATGTTTACGGGCTTACCTACAAGCCTGAGAATAAGCATGAACTAATCTTGTGGCGCAACACTAAGCTTAATGATGTATCCACTGAGATTCTAGACATCATGCTAAAGCATGCAGGTGCTGAGTGGGCTTGTTCAAATACATACTACCTTATGTTACGTAATGTAGGTTTGTTCAAGAGAGTACTGAAAGGTAGAATAACCAATGGTACTGACTTAATGCGTGCATACTTGCGAGTATCTCCATTGTTTAGAGACTTGAAGCTTAGCCATAGAGCTAATACATTCATGACTCTATACACTAAGTCAAACATTCAAATGCATGACTTGGCATACTTCCTGCGCATAGTTAAGAACCCTGAGTCTTGTCTAGACAAGTTACTTAATGGTGCAGAACTTGGCTCTAGATCTGTATACAATGCTGACATAATGGAGTGGGAAAACGAAGCTGACTTTGGGTTCTATCAGCTAGATGGGTACACTCAACATGACATAACTCATGAGCTCCTGATATTAGATAAGAAGATTCACCACACGTGGTCTAAGTCTCGTCTAATGGAAGAGCACACTAAGATGTCACGTCAGGTTATGGAGCTTGAGTTAGAACTCATGAAGCCTATAGACTATTCATACAGTGAACCATGTCCTGTAGCACCAGGTATGGAGCTCATAACTCACAATCGTAGATTGTTTAGAGAGGGCACCATAATGGACCATTGTATCTATAGCTACTTGAATAGAGCAGTGAAGAGAGAGTTGTTCCACTTTCACTGTGATATTGGAGAGTTTCCATTCTCACTAGCTATTGAGTCTAAGCGTGATATGGATGGCAAACATGTTGCGTATGGTGTGCAACAGATGAATGGCTTACGCAATAAGCCAACAACTGCTACACAACGTAGACTCATAGGTCTGTGGCTAGAAGAGCCTAGTGTGCAGATGTGGTTTGAGACAGTAAGTAAGATACCTGCTGTTGAACCTGAGACTGAAGAGAACGTAGACACTCTACCGTTCTAAGATATAAGGGATTTGTTACTATCATCACAGTAACAAGTCCCTTTATCTCTTTAAATTAATAGTTATGCAATACAAAATCAAAGCTGTGCAACATAGCAAGCACTACGACACCATCATGAAAATCAAGCAACAAGCTCATGACCTAGCTTATTGGATAGATAACTTTGGTGTATGGCATGGACCTATACGTGGATGCTTCAAAGCAGGTCTATATGGTAGGTATAATCAGCACTATTTTACTAGAACTATTCACTTCAGAATAGAGGCTACTAAAGGTAACACACCTATAATATGGATGTGGTGATAAGGGGACATTAGTCCCTTTATCTCTTTAAATTAATAGTTATGGGATTTATACTTAACATTGACAATGATACTCATAGAGTATTGTTTGTAAGACTACTAAAGAACAACGTTAAACTTAACATACAGTTGCAAACTGAAGGGGTATATGTTGATACAGTAAGTCACGACGACTATGTGGTAGCAAAACAGATACAAATAGCTATGGACCATGAGGGATATGCTAATGTACCTGTAATATAAAGAGGGTGATTCCCTCTTTATCTTTAAATGATTAGTTATGTATACACACAAGAACATCACCAATAGCAGATTCACTATTAGATTCTGTACAGTTGCTAAATACTTAGGCTTTAAAAAGGTTGGACCTTTTGAAAAGTTATTAAGACAAATGCAACCTGATAGTTTGATATGTCATGTAAGGGTATCGCGATTACTCAAAGAGATTGATGACTTTAAAGGGGAGTAATCCCCTTTTCTCTTTAAATGATATATTATGAAAAAGTCTTGGATTACAACAGCTATTATCCTACTGTTAGTAGGTACATTTATCAACATGATGCTATACCTAATGGTATGCATGATGACACCACCAAGTGATACTTGGGGTATAGCAACACTAGTAGCAATAGGTGCTAGCATAGTAGCTATCATCATACACGATAGACACATGCCAGAAAGAATAGTGTAATATGGGGGAGGCCACGAGCCTCCTTCCTATTTTGTAAAGAATCAGTACTACTTGATTTACCATCATCGCAGACTAAGAGGAGAATTTCACGCAGAGAGGTACTACTCAACATATATGATATTAGGAGAGCTATACAATCTTTTCATAATTTCTTGTTATACCCATTGATATTTATTATTCCCTTTTTCTTTTTAAATTATTTATTATGTATGTTATAATCAATAAGACACAAAGAAAAGAGTTTAGAATCACAGGTAGTTGGCCAAGTGATATTGTAGACTATATGTTAAATAACGGTGATGACCTCATTGTTATAAGCACATACTCTAATACTATTAAGATTCCTGTAGGATTTGGTACTGAATGTGAAGACGAGTGGGAATGGAAAGAGTATAGCTATTCTGCAGATGTGTTTGAATTAAAAGGGGAGTAATTCCCTTTTTATTTTTAAATTATTTACTATGAAAAAGTCATTTACTGCAAAAACTATTGAGACAAACATCAATAGACTAATCAAGTGTTTCCCACAACTAACAGAAGGTTACAATGCTTTTAGCAAGCCTACTGATAAGATTGCTAAGATGTACGAAGAACTTGCTTATCCATATCATCCTAATTGGAGATACTGTATACCATTGAAAGCTAACCATACCTTAAAGGATGGTACAGTGGTAGATATAGGTATCCATATAAACGATGAGTGGATACTCAATAAAGAGTTGGATTTGTATCATTGTATATCAGCAAACTTCGTTACCTCTAATGATGGGCCTGATTACTATTCAGGTAATATCTCACCAACGTCTGAAATGAGTAAGATAGCATTACGAGCTATGAAGTATTTTGACATGATTGATGATAAACATATCATGGGCACCATTGCTAATCATAATAGATTACTTGATAAGTTCATGGAGGAAACAGACCTTACTGTATGGGACTTAGAGAAATTCATTAAGTCACATATAAAGGAATCATAAGATAAAGGGGGAGTGATTCCCCTTTTCTTTTTAAATCAATTATTATGGAAAGAATTGTAAAAGACCATCGATTAAGTAATGCTATCGAAGAATCTTTAAGATTACAAAAAGACACTATCAGTATTGATAATGGCGCAGGTCGTGAGTTCTATGTAGGATGTGTAGATGTTGAGTATGAATGTGATTATCGAACTTATTCATATATCTTATCAGCTAATCAACAAGGCACAGTGTTACGTGGTTCATACAAGCGTGTAGATAGATATGATATGCACGAAGGTTCATCCATAGGATATGCACACTGTCCTTTCACAGTCGAACTTATTGTAATTCCTAATAAAATTACAAAATTCGGCACTGTAACCTTGTACATATAGCAAGAGAGGGTAATTCCCTCTTTTTCTTTAAATAATATACTATGAGTAATAAAAGAGTATTCAACATGCAAGTTACCTACACTAACAGTTTTCAAGTAACTTGCAACCACAAGTTCACAGTGCTTGCTGAAACTAAGTATGAGGCTATTGAGCGTGCTTTAACACGTTACAGAGAGGTGCAACCTGATAGAACTAAGTATGAGATACTGTCTCATTGGAGTTATAACACAGGTAAGACAATAGCAATCTTAGCTATGTCAGCTTTCCACTACTCGATGGACTACAGCTAATAAAGAGGGATTAAATTCCCTTTTTCTTTTTAAATATATTTTGTTTAATTTAATATTTACAACCATGAGAAAGTTCTCTTACATCCGCGAAGGAAAGCAATTTGTTTCTGTTAACCAATGGGTTGCTAAACGTCGTAATGACAACGCACCTAAGTCACCTGTCATTGGTAACTTAGTTAACGGTAAACTTGTTTACTGTAATTAATATTAAAGGGGGATTTATTCCCTCTTTTTTTCTAAATAATTTTTTATTAACACTTTAATCTTTATAAAGATGAAAGTAACTTGCGTTAGAACTTATCGTTCTAAAAATGGAAATCCAACATTCGTTTATCAAGTACATGGTACTAAAGAGCAACTTGAGGCTTTCAAGAAGTCTCAGGGTGACTACTATCGTACTGATGATGATGGAAATCCATTATTCTTCACCACTCGTTACATTGGAGAAGAAGGCAAATTGATTATTACCTCCAATGGTAACGTGGTACCTGACATGTCAGAATTTGACAAGCAGGCTTCCTTAGTTGCTCAGTATGGAGGTAACTTTGGTGATGTACTTGCTAAGCAAGGTATCAACAAGCTTCGTGGTAACGACGAAGAATAAAGAAAGGGGCGATTGCCCCTCTCTTTTTTTTCATGTTAATAATCATGGTGAGAATCTTTTCATAATTTCCCATTAGCTAGTGGGATGATTTTACTATCATCGTAGCTATCGTATCTTATCTGCAGACTAGGAGATTAGGAGAATATTTCGTATATTAGATGTATGGCAACTAAGAGAAATAAACTAGCAGGTACAAAGAGAGGCAAGAGTGAGAGTGCTAAATACTTTCAAAACAATCCTGAGGCTAAGGCTAAGAAGGATGCATATAACAAGGAGTACCACTCATCTCCTGAAAGGAAGGAGTATCGTGCTAAACTCAACAAGGCTAACAGGAGAGCTGGTACCTATGGTAATGGGGATGGTAAAGACATGAGTCATGGTAAAGATGGCCTTCGTAAGGAATCCCAATCAAAGAATAGAGCACGTAATGGTAAAGGCAATAATAAGCGCCTTAGATAGTACTACTCAAGGTACTACTCTTGGAATCCTAAAATTTTCAAGTCTCAAAAATTACGGGGTTTATATCTCGCAATCCCAGTAAACACGTTTTTTTTCCTTGGAATCCTATGGATCTTACTTTAAGCTATATCTTTTCATAATTTCCCCTTTTCTCAGGAATCAATTACTTCCTTGTGAGTAAGGAGATTTGTGAGACAGTAGGTAATGCCGCTGTAACCCTTGTAAACACTGGGGTTATGTAAGCTTGTTATGTCTTATAAATTCCCTTTTTCTCAAGAATCATTTATTAACACTTAAAACATCAAAGCAATGTTAAAAGTACAATCAATCCGCGTTTACAGAAGCAAGAATGGTAATCCAACGTTTGTTTACCAAGTATCAGGTCAAAAGGCTGATCTTGAGGCATTTAAGAAGGCTCAAGGCGAGTATTATCGTGTAGATGATGACGGTAATCCTTTGTGGTTTACTACACGCTTTATTGGCGAAGAAGGTAAGCTGATCATCACAAATAATGGTAATGTAGTACCAGATATGAGTGAGTTCGACAAACAAGCTAGTTTAGTTGCTCAATATGGTGGGAATTTTGGAGAAATTCTTGCTAAACAAGCGATTAAAAACTTGAAGTCAGAGGACTAAACAGTCTGATAATCAAATAGTTATGGGGGAGTGTGTGCTTATGGGCGTACTAACCCCCTACTATTTTTTTACAAAAAATATTCGTGGTAAAACCATAATTCCAGTAGGATTAAAAATTTTTATATGTCTACAACCAACAACCTCATACTCACACTACTCTTCATTACCTTCCTTATACTCTACTCTTCATACAAACATACTACTAGGAGTTACTCATATGATTACTCTATAGATGTTATATCACAAGATTCAGTAGTAGTAAGATCGAGGGAAGGAAGAGAGTACCGCGCACACATAGACTCAATACAGGCTGTTATTGAGATTGATAACATTTAAAATCCCCCGCGACTATGTCACCATTCATGCTATACTACATAGTATCAACACTATTCTTAGTAACCCTCAGCTATCTATACCTCGTAGATATACGTAATGAAGAAGAAAAATTTTGGCGTATGGTAATTATCGTATGTCTTATTGTTGCTGTAATATCCCCCATTTTACTGCCAATACTACTAGCTCATTATGTACATGATCATTGGGAATCACTAGATACACCAAAAAAGAAAAGTAATACACTCTTTAAACACGATGACTAATGGGACTAGGTAGAAGATCACGCGAAAAGAAATTAGAACAAGAACTAGAACAGTTCAAAGAAGACCTTGAGGCATCTGAGTTACCATTCTATATGATGAATTACTATGGTATGCCTGTCATCAATATACCTGATGATGAAGAAGAATTAAGTGAGGGGGAAGCAAATAGAGAGTCTTCAGCTGAATAAGTTGGAGGCTCTTTTTTGTTATAGTAATATAATAACCCGATCAGCTTATGAAAAAGTATCAAGTAGGAGGTAAATTTTTATTTAATTCCAATCCTAAGGCTGGCTATATTATTACTGGTATCAAACCAAACTCATATGACCTCAAACCTATTGATCCAAATCAATTTAAAAATCCTAAAGATTGCTTGAATTCAATAAGCTTTGTAACTGTAGGTTGGTTGATACCACAAATATGGCACTATATAGAGTCTGAAATTAAAAAAACAGAATCAACACTGTTTAGTTTTGATGATTTATAACCCTCTAATTCCCCTCAAAAATGGAAGAAGAAAATGACAAAAGAGATACCCTTGCCTTTACACGTATTGGTAAGAATGGTATGCAAGTAGAAGTAAAAGGTAACTCTGATACCTTAAGAAGTATGTTTCGTGCTGCATTGATGGAGCATCCTGATATGCGTAAGCTATTGATGCCTGTATTCATGGATGTCATGAAAGATCCTAAGTTCATTGAACTAGGATTGGAAGATCTGCGTAGAAGTTTCTCTAAAGATGATGAAGACGAAGAGTTAGACACTGAGTAAATTTATTGTATGAAAAGTAATAAGTTTAAAGTAGGAGATGAAGTAGTTGCATTGACTAGTAAGTCATGTCAGTACAACCCACGTGAGGCAGGTAAGAAGTACAAAGTTTATGCAGTACACAACTGCTTGTCTTGTGGTGAAGAACTAGTATGTGTCAACAAGAACGACCTACCACGTTTGATGAGTATCAAATGCTCTACATGTGGTAACAGTGATTTCACATCTAACAAGGGATGGACTAAGGCTAGTCACTTTACTATGAGTACTCAGAACTTACATGTTGAATTGCAATTGGCAATTGAACGTGAAGACTATGAGTATGCTGCTCAACTAAGAGATCGCATGAATCAACAACAATTCAACTAATCAAATCAAAAATGGAAGTAGTTATTAATAAATGTTATGGTGGATACGGACTATCTACTGAGGCAATAGCTTTGTATCTTACTAAGACAGGTAATGAATACTCATTTGATGGTACTCGATTTACTGTTAATGGTAAACTCTTTTATGCATCTAATATTCAGAGGCATGATCCTGTACTCATTGAGGTAGTTAAGGAACTTGGTGATAAAGCCAATGGGCCTTGTGCTGAGTTGAAGATTGTCAGTATTCCAAAACATGCAGGATATTCAATTGATGAATACGATGGTTCGGAATCTATTGAAACTTGGATGACTGTTACAACAGAACAGTTACTCAAAGGATTAACTGCTCATCAAATCAAAGAACTTAAGTCAGTTGACAGTATAAGAATTAATTAGCTTATAAGGCAACCCCCTGTATAGCTGATTATAATAATATTATCCTGCTTGAAGCAAACAAATAGGTAAGTTCATTAAAAGTTGTCTGAGGTTAACAGAACGAGCAAGTTAACACCTAGAATCCATACCAAGATGGAGTTGTTTGTAGAGAGATAAGAGCTCCATGCATGTTGAGTAAACTGTATAGCTATTAGAGTCACTGACTCTTCTAAAACTTATTGAGAATCTTGGACTCACAGGATAAGACATTAAACAACTACTGATTAATACTAAACAATAACATCCTCTTGAGAACAGAGGTATACCCAGTGCTCATGGTTTGGAACGTGATGAATAGGGGCAAGAATAATCACGATGTTACAACACAGTTCTAAGATGTGTTTAGTTTAGATTGATGTGTGAGTAGTTAACTGTAGAGTTGATGGAGTAAGCACTCCACTTAGAGGACAGTAGTTGTTTATTCTTTTTGTAAGTAAATGACCATGAAACGTAACCAATCAACTAAAAGTTCCCACGGTGGTACATGGATAAGGAACTTTATTTACTTACTAACCTAGCTACTGAGGGTTTTATGAGGCTTTGTAACTATACAAGCATAGAGAAGTAGCAAATAGTTGTTAGTCAGGTAGCACTTTTACTTGTGTGATATTGTAGTAATGTAGGTTTAATTCCTACCCTGGCGACAAAGAGAAGTAGTGAAGCTGTAGTTGAAAGAGCTATTTGAATGTTGAAAAAGGGTTAACAGTAAACATTTCTGATGGGTTTAGCATTCAACCAGTAACCCTGAAAGACCCGAAGCTTCTCTTTTTTACAGTCAGGTGGCGAAATTTGGATAAACGCAGAGCGGGTGTGGAAGAGCTTATAGAAATAAAACCACATGTTTCTAATGCAGGTTCGAATCCTGTCCTGACTACCAAACCCTAATGCACCATTCTCACTTCCCAAGGGTGAGCAGTTGTAATAGATAGGAAGAAATAAAAACTCTAATCCTAATCATACGCTTGAGTTCTGTAGAAATACAGTTTGAATGCTATTACAACTGAGTGCAGAGGGGTAATTAATTAATTTTTTAAACATATCTCATTACCATGAAAGAGTTTAAAGTAGGAGACAAAGTAAGAATCAAAACATTAAGTTATCGCAATGGACAACTAATTGGTGAAGTTGGTGCTGAAGGTACAGTTAGGCAGATAGAATTAATTTATGGTGATGTGTGGTATTACCTAGAACCTTTTGTAAAAGGTGGCCAATTTCCAGCTGAATGTCTTGAACTTGTTTCAAGAAAGAAAAAGAAAAAAAGCAAAACACTTTTTAATATTGAAGACTTATGAGTTTTAAGATAGGAGACACAGTACAAATTGCATGTGATGGAAGCAACAGAGTTACAAAGTATTATGCAGAAAATTCAGGTATACCCCAAAATCTTCTCATACATGGTCGATTAATTACCCAAGATTGTATAGGTGTAATAAAAGCTAGATACGGTGAATACTATCTAGTAAGATACACAGCTGATAATGGTAAACAAGTTCAATTAGGATTTACTGAAGACTTACTTACGCTTAAAAAGAAAGGCCCAGAGTCTCCAAATCTTTTTGACTATTATGATATGTAATTATGGAGCACTTAAATCAATACAAAAATTTATTAGGCAAACAGGTAAGAATAGTTAGTGGAAATTATATGAAACAAACAGTTCAACCAGGAGGTCTTACATGCATTGCTATTAGTTTAGATGGTTCATTGTTAATTAAAGGATTCAAACATGGTCATACAGGTAGGAGTTCGTCTATTTATGTAGGACACCATAGTTCTATTATGGATTGTTTATGGATATTTCCTAAACACGTTAAACTATACAAGAAAAAGAAGAATCCTGATACACTCTTTGATATCGATGAATTATGAAAATACCAGATAACTTTATATTCATAATACCTGACCCACCCTTCTCAACACAACCTTTAATAGATTATACAGCAAAACTGCTTAAATCAGGACATAGTTTTGAAATTTCATGGAATAACATGGGTGTACCTTGTAAGTCCATGGTTACTTATTCTAATGTAAGTTTAAACATTGAACAAGGTAAGTGGGTAATACAAGAAGAGATCAAGAAACCAGTAAACCCTAACAACCTTTTTAATCTTGATGATCTATGAGTTTAAGAGATCGAATATTACGTAACCCTCACCTTTTCCTAAATAAGAAAGTTCTAGTTACTGGTGGGCCTTATGAAAACAGACTAATAGAAGGAGAGTACCTAACAATTATTGGAATTGATTTTAGTGGGGGCTTTTTACTAGAAGGTTTTAAGTCAGCTCATAGAGGAGAGGGAACACTACTAATCTTTGGTAAGAGGGGTGATAAACCAAATTGTTTATTCATCAAACCAGAGCATGTTACATTCATAAAATCAGTAGCAAAAACAAAAACTAATACACTTTTTAGCTTGGATGACTTATGAATATTCCTGATAAATTTAAATTCACTGTACTTGGCAGTACAATTAGACCATTAATTGTTTACACGGCAGAGCTATCTGAAACACGTAACGCTTTTAAAGTTACTTGGTCATCGCCAGCGACAAAAATTAAAAGAAGATCAAACATAACAGTTGTAGAGATGATAAATCATCTTACAGAAGGTCGGTGGGTTATTCAGGATAAGATTATAAAACCAGTAAATCCAAATAACCTTTTTAACTTGGAAGACTTATGATGCTTGTAAGAATGAATAAGATTGTAAGATTCCTTACTATCATCACACACAACCTATCAATCAACAAACTTGTAAAATTTTCACAATCAAATAAACAACAAATGTCTAAACCCACATTTCAATTGGATCTAATAAATCCAAAAGATCCTAATGTATTCAAAGTATTAGGTATATCAGACGAAAGAGCTGATGAAATTGCTGACATTGTACAAACTGAGTATCGAAAGAACACTGATTTCTCAGAGTCATTAAATGACATGTATGCTCACCTCAATAGTTTCAACGAGGTAATTTTCTGCACACTAGCTGCTGCGCGTATGCACGATCAAAACAAAGGTCAACATTTATTTGACAAGCTGGAAGAGCTTAAAGCTATGATGGACTTAATGAAAATGTCACAAGAATTAAAGAAGTAATGGAAGAATCCAAAGAAACAACAATGTATAAGTACTACAGAAACGGTATTGAGTACTATACTCCAAATGAACAAATTGCATCACAGCGTTCTGACACTGGTGAATTCTTCATTCTTAAATTAAGTTCCAACTGATTCAGGGTGAATAAAATAATGTGAAAGATTAAAATTAAATCTTTTATATTTGTTACTATGAATAATGTAACCAATGTACTTCCAATTACCTAACGGTAAAGTTATAAATATAACTGTTGAGGAGTATCTCTGTCTTACTGACGAAGATATACAAACATTGATTGCATTAAATTATGGTGAATACCCTACATCACATTGGTATGGCTCATGTATATTCTACGCAGAAGCTGTAGACAAAAAAGACGATGAACTAAACTTCATGTCACTAGAAGATCAGGATGAGTATCTTCAACAATATCCAAATTTTGATATCAATAATATTCCCGACGAGGAGATTGATCATCTAGACCTTGACTAGACTAACAAGGACTTCATGTACTTGACCGCGTATATGATTTTAATCAGGTCATAAATAACCATTTTTTATAAACATTATAACAATTCAAGTTATGAAATCAAAAGTTAAAGTAACTGCTGATAAAGCAGGTAATGTAATTTCTGTATCTAAGAACAATGCAGAATGGGGACACATTCGTGTAGAACAAACACGTATGATTGTTGATGAGAAAGGATTTGCACGTGCTACTCGCGTATCTGCATTGATTCCTGGTGAAGTATCTGAACTAGCAGCATTTGGATTTACTGCAGGTCAAGAACTTCCTGGTACAATCTACGTGAAAGAGCAAACTCGTGAATTCAACAGTAAAACTCCTGAGCGTGATCTTAAAGTTGCAGGGTCTACAGGTGTAATCTGCAAAATTGGAGATCAGCCTATCTATCGCAAAACTTTCTACAGTGAGAATCCTGACAAGCTTGATGAAACTATCGAGCACACTAACAAGGAGGAAATCACTGCTGCTTACGAAGCTGTTAGCCAAAGTGCAATGCAGCCTAATACGCAATTCAGCGTATAACATACTTTGATTATATAAAAAGGTGGGGTATTACAACTCCACCTTTTAATCTTCTAATGAGTAACAAAATGAAGAATAAAAACAAATTAGAAGACAAGTATCAATACAAAGGAAGCCTTGAAGAATTTCAACAACAAGGATCATCTTTCAAAGGTGAACGTTACATGGATTATGAGGTTGATCCTTATAGTCAGTATCAAAACTTTCTTTATAAGCGTATCTTGTATGGTCTAAGTATCTACAGCAAAGAAGAGGTAGAAGTTATGCCAGAAAAGAAACGTGCAAGGATACTTAAAAATCAACGACGAGGTCAAAAGACTTTGAATCTGTACAAGCAAGAGATTGTTAATAAAATCACTAATAATTTTTTCCAGAAATATTTTCCAGAAAGCCCTATCACTAAAGCATTAACTGGTGAATTTAATACTACAGATGAAGACTTTATTAACAAACTTGATTTGAAATCTTTAGGTATCACTAAGAAACATGTGATTGACAGATTTATAGAGGCAAAGTTGTTACCAAATAACTTTTATGAACTCACAGGAATAACACTTCATGAATAATTTAAAAACATGTAGTAGTTGTGGTCGTCAAAAGAAAATTTGGAAGAATGTCGTAGAGAATGAGGAACGCAAGAGGTATTGTAAAGAATGCTGGAGTTGCCAAACACGTCATTCAAATAAACCAACAACTAACAAGCCTCTTGCACCTCGTTCTAAAAAAAGAGCTAAGCAAGAATTAGAATACAGTACTAAACGTAAGATATTTATGCAAGAACATCCTTTATGTCAAGCAAATATACCAGGTTTATGTACTAATAATTCTACAGATGTACATCACATTGCTGGTAGATCAGGAGATTTACTACTAGATGTATCACTATGGCTTTCAGTATGTAGATCGTGTCATGTATGGATAGAAACTCATCCACATGAAGCAACACAATTAGGGTTTCGTAAAAGTAAAACAGTTTAAAGTAGAGTACAATGGATATCATTGGAAAAGAGTACAAAATCAAAATTACTTCTGACTACTCTAAGTTTTCTAAACTACCTATGAACAGGGACATCGACAGTAAGCATGTCCAAAAAATGGTATACAGTCTTAGAAAACAAGGGTGTATCAGAGCAGTGATTTGTTGTAGAACAAACATCATTGAAGGCGTAGAGAAGTTATACGTCATTGATGGTCAGCATCTTGTTACAGCACTTGAAAGAGAAGCGCAACCTGTACCTTACATTGAGTACACAGTAACATCTGAAGAAGACTTGATCAGTAAGATGGCTTACTTAAACAACTCATCAAAGTCTTGGGACTTGACTAACTACATCAATGCATGGAAGATGATCAAGCCTGACTACATGAAGTTGTTCAAGTGGAAAAATCTTTATGATCTTGAACCTACAATGATCGCAGCAATTGCACAAAACATGGTTAGTATTAGATATAGCACACGTCCTATTAAAGATGGTACGTTTGTAATTTCTAACGCTAATGCAGAAGAAATGTGCAAACACTTCAACAATATCTTTCTAAAGATAGGTATGGTTGATCGTGGAGTTAAGTTCCAATTCTTAAGCGCTTTCTTATTAGCGTATGGAAAAATTCCACAAGCAGAGATTCTTCTTAATATTGACAAACACCTTGCTACTGTAAAGCTAATGGCTAATGGTAATGAGACAGGTCAATTCATTAAAGAAAAGATCTTTGGCTTATCGTAAGTAAATAATCAAAGTAAATAAACAGTCAAAAACAAAAAAGTAATGGCAACTAAAGTAACAAAAACAGTAGAAGCAGTAAAAGAAGTAATGAGTACAAAACCAGGAGAACCTAAGAAGGTAACTCTGACTCCTGATCTTTCTAAACTTCAAATTGACAGATCAAAAGGTCTAGTAACCATCAATGGTTATTTCAAGATGAAGTTGGGTACTTACGAAATTATCAAACACAACATTGAGCATTGTGTAAATACAATGTTGATTGGTCCTACTGGTACTGGTAAGACTGAGGTAGTTAGCAATATTGCTGACGTCTTTGGATTACCTATTGTTATCTTTGATATGGGTACTATGACAGATCCAATCATGGGTCTAGTAGGTACTCACGTAATCACTGTAAAAGATGGAGTAACTCACTCTGAGTTCCGTCGTTCACGTTTCTCTGAAATTATTCAGCAACCAGGTATCATCTTGTTAGATGAGATTTCTCGTGCAGGTGCACAAGCTAACAACTTGTTGTTCCCATGTCTTGATTTCCGTAAGGAGTTACCAATGGAATACTCATTCCATGATACTACTCCAGTTAAAGTTCACCCTCAGTGTGTGTTCTTCTCTACTGCAAACATGGGTAGCCAGTACACAGGTACTCACAAGCTAGACCGTGCATTGCTAGATCGTTTCATGTTGATTGAAGCAGATACCTTGAAAACTGATGAGATCAAAGAAACTCTTAAGTCTGAGTTCCCAACATTGGATGATAAACAAATCACTAAGTTGGTTGCTACATTCAATGCTATCAATCAAGAGCATGATGAGTTCAAGATTTCCTTCAACTTGTCTATTCGACACCTTAAAACCATGGCTCGTTTAGTAGCTAATGGATTCACAATCTACGATGCATTCTTTGTATTGTGCAAAGGTTTGGGTGGAAAAGAAGGATTAACAAGCATCAAGAGTATTCTTGAAGATGCACAATAAGAAATAACCTATGATCAAAGACGCATGGGGTAAGATCAGAGAAAGTATATCAGGGTGGGAGAAATCCCACTTTGGTGGCTTCTATAGAATGATCGTGGATTACCCATACATCAAACTTGACAGTGACTTCCAAATTGAACTAGATCCTAGACTAACAAAAGCGTTAGGTTGGTATAATGGTGAAAAGTTGATTAAACTGTATGTACTTAAAGCTAAGCAGTCAAGATTAGATGGTAGTTTTACCAAGGGGTCATTGACTCAAATCAATCCTTACACTGGTAAAGAAGAGCAATTCATTAAGATTTCTCTAAGTAATACTAGAATCATGAGTATCGTAGAGGATAACAATGAGGAGATGGCTTTATTGTTTGAACATTACAGAGCTGAGATCTTGAATTCTTCATTAATATACAAAGTACCTGAAGATCCAGAAGGAGATGGGGATTGTGAATGTGAAGGTGAGGGTGATCAAGATCAAGATCAAAAAGAGAAAGAACAAAAGGAGATAGAACTGAAAGAAGCTAAAGACAAGAAGAATCTTGCTAAAATGCAAGAGGCTCTTGACAAGATGAAAGAGTTCAAACCTTTTGATCCAGGAGATCGCTTATCAGGCTATGAAGGAAAGGTGGAGTTTAAAGTTCCTAAATTTGATAAATCAGTGTCAGAGTATACTTTTAAGAATGAAGAGATTCGCGATGCTGAAAATCTTTTGAAGTTGTTGGACATTAGCTTTGAACCTAAATCTGATATAGTTAAGAGCTTGAGAGCTGGTAAACTAGACACTGCTAAGATTGCAGAAATTCCTGCAGGTACTGTATCTATCTACAAACAAAGTGTTGAAGATCAAGACACTAAGCCTTTTGGGGTATGTATTCTTGCTGATCTATCAGGCAGTATGAATTGTGGTAATCGTATGTCAATGCAACACCATACATTAAATACCTTGTACCTTGCACTTTCTCAAATTGTTCCTGCTGATAAGTTATGGATCTATGGTCATACTGGGGATGAATATCCTGAAGTAACAACTTTCCATACTCCTTACAACACTGACTATGCTCGTAATATCAGAGAATATTATTCTATTGATAACGGTAGTAACTACGATGGTCCTGTGATTGAAGCTATCTATAAGAAGGTACGTGAATCATGTGATGACAACATCATCTTCATTAGTTTATCTGATGGGCAACCAGCAGGTGATGGATATGGTGGAGAAGATGACATCATTGATATGAAACGTATTCTTGAGCGTGCTCGTCGTGATGGATTTGTTACTGTAAGTATTGGTATGCAATACATGGCTACGCCAGGTTTGTATCAGTACAATAAAACAGTTGATGATCTTTCTCAACTTGCCAAGGATGTAAGTCAGGTAGTGAACAAGGTAGTAAAGACTGAGTTCAAATAATCTCAATTGTCTAGGGTGGTAATTATTATCATCCTAGACTTTTTATTGTAATATTCATATGAGTAGAATGGGTAGAGTAGTACAGGAGATCATGGAGATGCATGATGGAGAAGTACCAGTAGGATACACACTTTCAGATTATTTTAGAGATGTCAAAAAAAAGAATCAGAAAAAAACAACTTCAAGAAGTAGGGAGGATATCAACGATATTCTTGAAACTAATGAAGAGAAATCACAACGTCCAGATAGATGATGTCTGGGTAAAAACAATCAACGATGAAGAGGGAGCTTAGTAAATTCACATTGTATTATTATGTAATATTACATATATTAGCAGTATTAGGAACAACTGGTATTTGTATTTTTTCACAAATAAATTATCCAGGTATTTGGAATTGGCCATTCTTAATACTTGTGTCACTTTTAAACTATTACATATTCAGTAATATGTTCTCTTACATTGTAACCATCAAAAGAAAAAAATAAACACTCAAAAATTAAGACAAATGAAAAATCTATTTTTCTTATTAGCACTATTGACTACGTTTAGCCTTAGTGCCCAGTTAACAGTCAGAGAAACACAAAAAGACTCCATATTGTGGAGAGCCTCCAAACTTACAACTGTACCTAAGATCATGGTGTATACCATTGACACAGTACATGTGCACACGATATTCTATCAGAATGCAAAGTATACTCAGATTACTGATATTGAGTCGATCTCAATAGGAGATAATGAGGATACTAAACAATTCTTTAATACGTGTTTATCTGCATTTGAACAGAACAAGGAGTTCGTAATAGAGATTGATGGAGATCCTATATACATAAAGAAATCCATGGGATCTATAATGATATGGAGCGACAGTTCATATTTCTACTTGAACAAGAATCAGGTAGTAAATATATTATCAAAGTTAACCCCCTAACACTAATAACTATGCGTGTTGAAATTTTAATGAATGGTACTACAAAGCTTGTAGTGATTCCAGAGAACGAGGTAGAAGTTGCAATCTTAAAGAGTATTGCAGCAGGTGGTATCGAAGGTACAGTCATTCAAAACCACACACAGATTCTTGACAAAGTAATTCAAGATGGTTTAGTCATCACACCTCAAAAGGCTAATGCTAAACAAAGCTAAAAGAAAATCTATGGTGATACGTAGGAGTGACAGGAGCACAGATTTCCTGACTCCTACTATCATCATGGGTTGTGCTTATCAGTGCAGTTATTGTTACTGTAAAAGACACAAGACAGAAGGTATAGATGTAGCATCCAACATAGAACAGATACTAACAGAAGTTGATCATCATAGTTGGTTTGCAGATGTAGATAAACCCAATCAAACACACCCAGAATATATAACCTATGACATAGGATGTAATTCTGACATGGCCCTCCATGCTAAACATTATGATTGGCAAAAACTCTTCTTATTTTTTACAAATCATCCGAAGGCTATGGGGTCATTCGCTACTAAGTATGTTAATAAACACTTGTTAGCTTTTAACCCTAAAGGTAAGATCAGAATTAGATTTAGTCTTATACCAGAGAATATCAGGAGAATAGTAGAACCCAACACAAGTACAATAACTGAAAGACTAGACGCTGTCAAAAAGTTCATTGATGCTGGATATGACGTTCATCTTAATTTTAGTCCTGTTATTGTCTACGATGGATGGTTAGAAGACTATCAGGACTTATTCAATCTAGTAGCAACTTATGCTAAATCACAAGGATGGGATAACGACTCTGTAAAAGCAGAAGTTATATTCCTTACCCACAATGAATCAAAACACAACTATAACTTACTCAATCAATTACCAGGAGAAAGTTTATTGTGGAAACCAGAAATACAAGAAAGTAAGATATCTCAATATGGAGGTAAGAACATCAGGTATAAACATAAGCTTAAGGCTCAGTATATAGACCAATGGACTAAACTTCATGATCAGATATTACCGTTTAACACAATCAGATATATTTTCTGATTACAACTCTCAACAAATGGGAAGACGAGTAACAATAGAATTATCATGCGACTGTTGTGGTAAAGAATATCCTCCTCATAAAGAATATGGATCAACAGGATATATAGCTCACAGAAACATATGTGAACCATATAATATGTCTTGTTTTGTAGGACGCTTTCAAAGAGCTACTACAGATAAAGAAAGACTTTATGAACTATTAGATCATCTAAATCTTGAGACTGATGATGGTCACTATATAACTTACGATTTTATCAAAAGTGCATTTGACTGCATGGTGAAAGCTCTTCGTTGGGGTTACATAGAAAATGATGAAGATGACAGAGGTTGGAAAGCTTATCCAGAAATCGCTGATTTTTTAGTAGCTCATGAAGAAGTAGTTACACATGCATTTAATCACATCATTACTCAAAGAATTAATGAAGTAAGCACTAAGATGACTAATCAAATCGACGAACTAAGACGCTTACTAAAAACAGTTTAATATTTTTCAATTATGAGAATAGCATTAATCCTAGTAGCAATCATAACACTATCTGTTATTATTAGCTCTTTTCAGTCAATAGATGGTAAGGCTCATGTAAACACTTACAGTCATGGTCAGTATTCACTACCTATCAAACAAAGTTACTTTGTTGTAACTGAGGATCACAAGAAAGCCTTGAGGCTTGTTAAAAAGGGGTGGGAATTACAAGACGTAGATTTTATCTATGCAAATGGAATTCACAAGTATTATACACTTATTAAATACGCTAACTAAAATGAAAAATCTATTGTTTATTCTGTTGACATTGATTCTATTCTCTTGTAGTGAGAAGAAAGAAGTATATGAAACAGAAATTAAGACTTATACAATTAGTTATAAAAAAGAGAGTTGTGGTAAAGGTGGGTGTATATACTACATCTATTTCCAAACACCTACTTCAACTGAACGTGCAATGGTTAACTATGATACTTATTCCAGATATAAAGTTGGACAAAAAATCCAGGTACTAATTAAGTATTGGGAAAAACCTAAAAAGAAATAGTATGGAAAAACTACCAACAGCAGAAGATTTCTTCTTAGACAGTTATCTAGGTAAATCGATCTCTAAAAAGGAAAAGGAACTGTGGCTTTCTTGCAATAGTCAGGCAAAGGAAACAACTAACATAATGGTTGAATTTGCTAAACTTCATGTAGAAGCTGCATTGAAAGCTGCTAGTGAAAAAGCTTTCTGGGATAAAGAAACAAGAGAAACTTGGTTTGGAGATATGAATAGGGATGATTGTGATTTTCAATCTACTGATGGAGATGGTGTTCCGTATGAATTACATAAAGTAGTCATTAATAAAGACTCAATCCTAAACAGCTATCCACTAGAAAACATTAAGTGATATGGAATGGACAACAGATCAGCCAGAATTACCTGGAAAATATATTGTAGAAACAAAAACTACAATGGGTAACGTCAACAGATTTGAGGCTTATTTTAATGGTAGAACATGGAGTTTTACTAATCAGATCTTTGTTAAATATTTAAAAGAAGAGTGATATGAAAAATGGAGATAGACCTATTAATCCAGTCTTTGAAATACCTGATGATTTATCATCTAATCTTACTGGTAAAGATGTAATTGGCTTAACCAAGAGAGAATATTTTGCTGCTATGGCAATGCAGGGAATATTAGGAAATAACCGAGAATTAGATTCTTTGGGAGGAAGTCCAATTAAAATAAGTCAACATTGTATAGAGATGGCAGATATTCTACTGTTTGAACTTGAAAAAACTAAATCTGAGTGATATGGAAGACTTTTTAAACTGGGAATTGACAAATAGAATGCATAACTTGGGTTATGATGGAAAAACATTAATGTATATTGATGATGAAGAGGATATCATCAATGATGATTCAGCAGAACTTATAGGTGCTAAACCTGCTATCTTAACTTCAGCAGCATTTAGATGGTTTAGAGAGAAGTATGACTTACATCTGTTGCCTATAAGAAGTGTGGATAAATGGTACTCAACTTTTGGGAGCTGGATTGCTTCGTTTGAATCCTACGAAGAAGCAGAACTAGCTTGCTTGGATAAACTATTGGAAATTGTTGAATCTAAATCAGAATAACATGAAAGAATTATTTTTATTGCGAGGATTACCTGGGTCAGGTAAAAGCACGTTAGCTAAGTCATTGGCCTCTGGCGCTGGAAGTGCTTACTTTGAAGCTGATATGTATTTTGTTAAAGATGGCGTATATCAATTCGATGCTAGTAAACTTCGCGATGCACATGCATGGTGCCAAAATGAAGTTGAATTTGCTATGATAACTGGCCATCGAAACGCATATGAATCACTTCCTTTAGCCCGCATCGTAGTGTCAAACACATTCACTCAAGAATGGGAGATGGAAGCTTACTATAAGTTAGCTGAAAAGCATGGTTACCGAGTATCATCATTGATAGTTGAGGACCGGCATGGAGGAGTTAACGAACATGGAGTTCCGCATGCTAAATTAGAACAAATGCGCAATCGGTTTCAAATCAAACTCTAATTTCTTATATTAAAAAATAAATTATGCCACAACTATTTAAAGTAGGAGGTTGCGTTAGGGATAGATTGCTTGGAGTAGATTCAAAAGACATTGACTTTACATTTGTTCTCGATAACCTCGATAGAACTGTGGGGGAGGGTTTTGATATTATGACTAAGTACCTAGAGCATAAAGAGTTTACAATCTTCTTAACGACTCCAGAGATGTTTACCATTAGAGCTAAGTTCCCTAAAGGTCATGCATTTGAAGGAACAGTTGCTGACTTCGTGTTAGCTAGAAAAGAGATCGCATACATATATCGTGACTGGGAAAC